>Ga0272449_1000552_pt1 | contig 43890 bp, 23 predicted proteins | sample YNPCB0241_FD_198679 | JGI IMG/M metagenome (GOLD analysis project Ga0272449, IMG submission 198679) | Hot spring sediment microbial communities from Yellowstone National Park, WY, United States - YNP-CB-024-1 | ecosystem: Environmental > Aquatic > Thermal springs > Hot (42-90C) > Sediment...
ATTTAAACCTAGTATTTACCGAATATTATTTATGGTTTTGTTTAGTTGGCACGATTTTTGTATATATATTTAGTGGATTGATTTAGTATTTTCACTTTAGTTTGAATTTTGAGCACCTCATTAGAAGTTGTTTTTTAGAGGTTTTTTATGAATATGAGAAGAGTTTTTGAGTTGATTGCATTTAGTTTGATTATTGCTAATTTTGCTTTTGCTTTAGATTTTACTGATGAGTTTGATGATGATAGTTATATACAAGTTCGTACTACTGCTATTACTAATTCTACGAATTATATAGGGTATCCTAATGTTGATTATAACTATCCCTGGTATGGTGAGTGGGGAGATGTTGCTTACTATGGTGGGTACTTCTATGTGGTTTGGGTTGACCGTAGGTATGATGGTAATAATCAAGTATTTTTGACGAAATTAGATAGTTACGGAAATGTTGTGTTTTCAACTAACATTGAAGTTTCTATCGTAGGTACAACTAATTCGTATTCTGAGATTTCTACTAGACCTACTATAAGCATATTTGATGCTAATAATATATACATTGCCTATTCTCTATTTAGGTATGGTTCTTATAGAGTTATTGTCACAAAGTGGCAGGATACGGGTAGTAGCCTTAATTTGATTTGGTCAAGAAGGGCTGATAATGGTTTTGGTGATCAAGTTTCGTATACTCCTGTTTTGTTTAAGCTTTTCTCTACAGTTGGAGCGAATGGTGAACTTTATCTAGGGCAAGTTTGGAATAGAATAGGTGGCGGTGAAACATCTTGGATATCTAAAATCAACCCTGATGGTACTCAATATTGGATTAGTGGCATAGATCCAGGAACGCAGTATATGACTACTTTTAATAGTGGTGCTTTCATAATAGCAGGAGAGGTTATATATGATAGAGGATACATTTATGTTACAGGGCAGCATTGGTTTTGGTCGCCATCTAGGGATTTCGGCGTAGGAATTAATAAAATCTCTACTAATAATACCTATGCTAGTCTATGGGGTAATGGTACTAACATTTCTGACAGAGGTATAGTGTATGATCATACTCGGGGAAATGCTCCTAAGGTTGATTTGACTTTGGGTAGTGGTGGTGATATTTTTGCTGTTTTCTCTGACAAAAGAAATGGTAACATGGATGTTTTTATAACTAGGATTAACACAAACACGGGGGCTTTTGTTTGGTCTTCTCCAAGTGTTAGAGTGGTGGCTGGTGGTGCTGGTAATCAGGAGTGCCCTTCTATTGTTGCTGATAGTACAGGAAATGTTTTTTATGTATCATACATTGATGATTCTTCAGGTGTTAGAGTTTTGAAGATTGCTAAGGTTGATAATGCTGGTAATGTTTTAGGTACTATGACAGCTAACGAATTTGTTTATTCTGGTACCTTGGGAGTTGTACATCCGAAAATTTTTGTTGATTCATCTGGTGCTATTTATGTTTTCCTTGCTGAGAGTGCAGGGAGTGGTACCGGTAAGATTAGAGTTAAAGCTATAAAGTATGACTCTTTCGCTGGTAACCTACAATGGGTGAAAGAATTACCAGAGATACCATACAAAAAGTATGCTCATGTTACATCTAAAAGGCTACTACCTGATTTGGTTGGTACTCCCAAATCTGTGAAGGTTAATGCTGTTTACGATACTGATGGTGGCCAGGTTGTATTCAAAGTTTCGCCTGATGGTGGCTTAAATTGGTATGATGCACCTACTAACACATCTATCGTTTTTACAAACATTGGAAATGACTTGAGGGTAAACATTGAGTTACTTGGTAACGGTAGTAATAATGTTAGTATTGATAGATATACACTGACTGTTGAAACTTATTACACTGGTGACATTTTTGGCTCAACAAATTCAAATTATACTTATTCTATCGGTAGTAATTATATAAACTCTTATACTCCTTCGGCTCAAGTTGTTACGAATTACACCATCTCCGATGGTGTTAATAAAAGTATTTTTTACTTTACCTTAATGAACACAGGTAACACAAACGGAAAGTTTTACCTTTATGCCTCCCCTTCAAAGAGCTGGTCCCTAGTTATATATGATTGGAATAACAATAACATAACTACCTCTATACTCAGTGGTAATTATAATATTGACCTTACAAATGGAGAATATAAGAGGTTCAGGATTGAAGTTACACCACCTTCGAGTGTTATTGATAACGAAGTTATGGATGTCATACTTTATTCATCTGCTACGAATGGTAATTATCCCCATGATTCAATTATTTTTAAAACTGTTGCTTGGAAGTACTTACCTGATTCGGCTATAAGTAACTCTTCTGGGCTTTCGGGTACAAATGTGTGGGAGACAACACCAATAGTACAGCTTTCTTCAAATACGGTGAACTCTCTTTTCTATGGATACGAAACAAAGGTAACGAACTTTATTTACATCTACAATAGAGGTAGTGCTTCTGATGTTATTTCAATTGGTACGAATTTCTCATCAACTGGTAGTGTTGATAATTGGAACATATCTCTTTATAATATCAGTGATAGCCAAAATGTAAGTAGCTATCCTTATTATGTTTCTATACCTAGTGGAGGGGTCAAAGTTTTCAGGTTTGTTGTGTATCCTAAGACTAATTCAGCTAGTGGTGAGGTATTGAGTACTGAATTTACTTTTAGGTCAACTAATATTGCTGATACTAATGATACTCTGAGGGTTGATAGGGTTAGATTTGTTTATGAAAACCACAAAGTACAGCCTGATGTTATAGTCTCAACTAATATTTACTTCCTTGGTGGTGTTGAGAACAACAATTATGTGTATACAAATTCACAACTCACGCAGTCTATAATGGTTAGGACTGTAAATAATGTTTCTTTGACATATTACATAAAAATTGAAAATGATGGGCTTGAGGATGATGTAATCAATATATATTCAAGCGGTATTACTAATGAAGATTGGAATCAGGTTTATTACATAGGGGTAGATGATATAACGAGTGTTTTGACGAATACGGGTACTAATGTTAGCATACCTTCAGGTGGTTATGTTTCAATAAAAGCTGTATTCACACCGGGTAGTAGTGTTGCTAGTGGTGTTGAGCCTTGGGTTAGCTTTGTTGCTTATTCCACTAAGGTAACGAATGTTTTTGATGAGGGTTTTGCAAGGCCCAGAAACATAAAGGTTAGACCTGATTTGATTGTAGGGTATGATTCTTCTTCTATAAACATCGGTAACGATGTTTATAATTCGGATGGTTCTAACCAATGGGTTACAAATGTTGTTGAAAGAAACGAGAAGGTTACTAACTTTGTTGTAGTTCAAAACGATAGTTTGACTGATCCTGATATAGTTAACCTTACTGCTTCGCCTGGTGATGCTAATTGGGGTGTTCAGTACTTGGATTACAACAATAACGATATTTCTTACATAACAAATTCTCCTACTAATTTTACTTTACCTTACTTGTCTTCAGTCACTCTTAAAGTTGTTTCCTGGGCTAGTTCATCAGTTTATGATGATGAAATAAAGGTTTTTAGTGTACGACTTTGGTCTTCTTATGTTGCATCTCAGGAAGATGTAGTACTTATTTCAAACAGAGTTATTTCTGTTAAGCCTGATTTGGGTGTTTTGGGTGAAGGTGGATGGGCTGACTTGCCGGTGATTTCCTCTTACTCTGACCAAGCTAGTACAAACAACAGAATAATAGCCGGTAGGACAAATTCTTACAAGGTTAAGCTCAAAAATGACACAGGTAGTGTACAGGATTATGTTTTCAAAGCGAGTATTACCAATGTTGGTGGTAGCATTAGTGATTGGGGTTATTCATTTAGAGCTGTAGTGGGTAGTAGCACGAATGATATAACTACTTCAGTTACTAACACAGGTTGGACGAAAACTTATAGTTCTAATGAAGTTGTGTATGTTTTACTTGATGTTTATCTAACGAATGCCGTTGAGAGTGATATTGGTACTACCAATGGTGCTGTGAGTAACTACATTGAGTTTAAGTATGATTTTTCAGGGGTTTTTAGAACAAATTATGTTGACAGAGGAATGCATAGGGTGAACGTTGTTAGAGGATTACCTGAAGCATACCATGAAGTTGGGGGTATAGGACTTGGTTATATTGGTGGTTTCTCGACTGATAACTTCTTGACTTATGGTATAACTTTGAAGTATCCTAGAGACATTTTGCTTAGGTTCAAAAACAGTGGCTACTATGTTGATAAGTTTAGAATATATGCTTTGGTATCAAATAGTATTGGAGAGATAACTAATTGGATATATAGGTTCTACGATTCGGCTTCGAATGATATAACTTCGTATATAACCAACACAAATGTTGGTTGGACGAACGATATAACGAATAATTATGAAAAGATTGTCAGAATGGAAGTTGTCAATAGTAATGGATATGTCAATGACGAAATATATGTGTACTTCTACTTTGACAGTGTAACGAAAGAGGTTAGGAGAGACACAGTTTGGTATAAGATTGTTGTTACGCCTGGATTACCGGACGTTGCTATTTCAAATTTGGTGACTGGTGAAGTGAAAGCAACGAATCAGTTTGCACCTGATAGCAGTGAGTATAGAAAGCTTGAGAGTGGTGAAAATTCTAGGTATAGGATTTTGCTTAGGAATATAGCACCTATAGAAGGTTTCCCACCTTTTAAGCTCACCGTTAACATATTCGGGGATACCTCAAAGTTTGATATTTATCACACGAATAAGCAAGGTAATTATATAGATAATGCTACTCTTTCCACTACTGGTTATTCGAATAACATAAGCAATTACAATGCTATCAATGGTTGGCCCGAAGATTGGCTTGATGTCCTTATAGTTCCCAAAGCTTCAGTAGTCCCAGGTGATAAAGTCATACTTGTTTACACATTCCAGCTTTATGACCAGGATAACGTTTATGATAGAGTGTACATAACTAATCAGTTTGTTTCTCCAGGTTCTAAAGTTCTTTCTCTGCCTTCGTACACAAATAGAATAAATGTTTTTGTTGGTAAGTATCAGGGAGTGAGTGGCTACTTTATAGTTTCCAACACTGATGTTGTTTGGGAGGACTTTAGGCTATCGCTTAGCCAGAGTAGTGCTACTGGTTGGGCTTTGAAGGTTTACACAAATAGTACTGATATAACATCTTACCTTACGAATTTCTCAACTGGTGTTATTCCTGGTAACGGTATAATGCTTTTCAGTTATTCTGTTAGTAATACTCAGGAGCTTGTTAGTGGTAGCTCTAATGTTGTTACGATTACATCGAGACCTAAGAAAAACACTAATATTTCATCTACTTTGGTTATGAATTTTGTTTATGTTGATGCTGTGGCTGATTTGTTCTCTTATTACGAAGGTAGCGAGGTTGTTGGTAGGGGTATTTTTGATGGAGAGGTGACAAACAAAATTAGGTTGAACACAACGAATTTGTACACTATTGTTTTGAGCAATGCTATTTCTAGTGGTGATAAGGTAAGGTTTGTTTTAATTGTTGAGAGTAACAACACTCCTGAGAGTGTTGTTAATTTCTTTGATTCTAGCGGCAATGATATAACATCTTCTGTTTTGTCATCTAACTATGTCGTTTCTCTTGCTGCTGGGGAGTATACCAATGTTTATGTGAGGACTGTATTGACGGATACGAATATTGTTTATCCGGGGTTCTTGTCTTACCTTAGGCTAGGGCTCAAGACTGTGGATGTTGAAAATAGTATATACGATACAATTGTTTTGAGGGATTGGGTTTCAAAACCTTCGGTTGATGTTAGGGCGGCAAGTTCTAGAGACCCTATATGGAGTTTCTCATCCTACTCTGACAGTGGTAAGAATGTGAGAACATTCAAGAATGTTCCTACTTCTATTTATATTGGTATACTTAACAATGATGTTGTGCCTGATAACTTTGTGGTTAGGGGTAGTGGTGGTATTGATAATTGGACTGTTAAGTACTATAACATGAATGATCAGGATATAACGGAAGATGTTGTTAATGGTAGTTATGTCACTCCTTCGGTTGGTGGTGGGGGACTTTATATAATAAAAGCAGTAATAACGCCTTCTGTTACTGTTAGCCCTTCCGATGTGCTTACTCAGTTTGTTCAGGTTTATTCGGTTGAAGATGTTACTGCCATTGATAGAGTTACCAATACCGTTGGTATTGAAAGTATGGTTATTGTTGGTAAGGTTGTTGACAAGAAGACTAAGCAGCCTATAGCTGGTGCTAAAATTGAGGTTACGGATCCTTATGATGTTAAAAGTATTGCTAGTACAATTTCTAATGGTGAGTATTCTGTGCCTGTTTATCCTGTTATAGGTGGGCAGTACAGAATGGTTGTTAATGCTTCTGGGTATGTTGGAGCAGTGACAAATATTTACCTTGAGATTGGTACGAACAATGTTGTTTTTGAGTTGGTTGGGCTTAATATGAGTGCTGACAAGACTGATGTCAGAATATTCCCGAATCCTACATCATACGGCAAAGGCGGTAGTTTCGTTTATGCTGTGCCTGAACCTGGCGAGGTGTACGTTGGTATATTTGATTTGTCGGGCAAACTCATAAAAACACTTGTGAAGAATGAGTTTAAGGATAGAGGGGTTTATTATGTTTTGTGGGACGGTAGCGATGAAAATGGGGCATACATCAAACAAGGTGTATACATATTCGTTATAAAGACACCTAAGGAAACGGTTGTTAAAAAACTATTTGTTAAGTAGGAGGTGAGTATATGAAGAGAGTTTTTGGATATGTAATACTTGGTTTGGTATTGATTACGTTGTTATCATACCTTTCTTTTGCTGGTACTCTGTATAAGACACCATCAAACACATTGGTTTGGGAAGAAAATTTTTCTGATGCGGCTTACCTAGATTCATACAATAGTTATATAGGTGTTTGGGGTGGCGGTAGTTTGAGGCTTAATATACCTGTACTATGGGCATGGGATGGTCCTATAGTTGATATAACATACTCTAAAACAAATTCAAGGCTATACTTTGTTGGTGAGATAAATACATACTCTTACTATTCTGGTGCACCTTTCGGAGGTGATGCTAACTTTAGGTATGATGTTTTTTCCTATGCTTATGACACAACAGGTAATCCAATTTGGCAGTTTAGTGTTTTAGCTAGAACTAATAGTGATTTGGCTTCTGTTAGTTTTACTGGTGGTGATAGTAGGTATCCTTCTGTATGCTCTGATGAGTATGGTAATCTTTATGTTGTGTACTCGGATATTGTTTCTGGTACTTGGAGGATAATTGCACAGAAAATATCAAACAATGGGATGGTTCTGTGGGGTAGTAGCACTAGTGATAGAATAGTGACAAATACATATAATTATCAGGCGAAACCTGTTTACTATAATGGTAGTCTATTCATTGCCTATTACATAGGCAACAATATTAGGCTTAGGAAGCTCAATGCTAATACTGGTAATGATGTTTGGGATGTTCAAGTGAATACATCAGGTGGTGCTAATTATTACCCTGATATAGTCTTGGGACCTGACAACTACCTTTACGTTGCCTGGCTTAATAATACTGGTGGTGTCTACAATGTCTACGCTCAGAAGATAGACCCTTCTACTGGTAGTAGAGTAACTTGGGGTGGTGATAGTAATGATAAAAGAATTAATGCTTACACTAGCTACGGTAGCCAAAATTATTGGTATGGGGCAACTGAAGAGACTGTAGCGGTTGACATGGATAGCAATACTAACCTGTATGTTGCTTTTAAGCTTTATAGGTCTGAGTATGGAGCTAAAGTTTTTGTTCAGAAGGTTAGGGCTGACTTTGGGAATTTTGCTAGGCTTTGGGGGGATGCTAATAATGATGTCAAAGTTTCTGCCAATGATTACAGAGCTGATGCATATCCTGACATTGTTCTTAGTTCTGATTCAGTTTATGTTATTTGGATTTCTCACGGAGCTACTGACAATGACTACGCGATGATGCAGAGACTAGATAAGGCAACAGGGCAGAGGGTTTGGGCAACTGATTTGAATTTAGGTGCTTCAGGAGTAGCATACCATCATGCTAGAATAGCTAGTGATGGAGCTTTTGTTTATGTTTATGACTCGTATAGTAGGCGCCTTACAAAGGTTGATAAGTTTGGGAATATTCTTTTCTCAACTTATGTTATGGATAGACCGTATAATACCATGGCTACTTTTAGGACAAAAAACCTCTTTAATCCTTCGGGTAATAGTGGTTTGGTGCCTATTAATGTTAGAGTTAGTGGGCTTTATTCAAGTTTCCCGTCAGGTGCTTCTGTTGAGTATTACATTTCTCCTGAAGCTGATTATACAGGAGCAGCTACTAACTATTACCTTTTGTACGATGGGCAATCAACTAATTTAAGCTATCAGAAAGGTAATATTTACCTTTACATAAAGCTCAATAACTGGAGTAATGCGGGTACAAATAACATAGTTATGACTAATTTGAGGGTAGAGTTACTGAGTTATTATTTCTCTGATGGGATGGTTGGCAAGTTACCTTCTGGTAGTGATAAGGTGGGGCTTTTGGTTCTTAATTCTTCTTCGGCTGGACAGAGTGTTGATGATTATGTATACAACGATGGTGTAAATTCTGCTCAAGGGTTTATGTACTTTGTTAATGGTGGTAATGTTTCGACAAACATAAGGGTAAGGGCATCAATGGGTAATAGTTATTGGTCTGTAAAGTACTACCTATGCTCTTGGGATGGCACTAAGTGGGTGACTAATCAGGATATAACTTCTACAATTACGAATACAGGTTTTGTTACAAATCTAGCTCCTTATACTGGTGGTAATAGTAACATCGTCACTGTTAAAGTGTTTTTGACACCTTCTATTAGTTTGAGTAGTGGTGATACTTTTACGGTTTATGGCTATGCTGATACGCAACTTCCTAATGGTAGCTGGATTCTTTCTGATGTTGTCAGTGTGAGAGGAATAGTCAGTGCTTCTAAGCCTGACCTTTATATTTCTACTTCGTTGTCTTCTGGATACATTGGGGAAGGGATTTACAATTCAGATGGTAGTGACCAGACGATGTACCCTCTTATGGATGTAGGAATTGAAAAGGTGTTTTTCGTTAAGTTAAAAAATGTTGGTGGTGCCGAAAACATAGTTTTGAGTGGTACTTCCGGTGATGGATGGTGGAAAGTACAGTACTTAACGAATGGCGTTGATGTAACTAGTAGCATAGTAGCGGGTACCTTCAGTGTTTATCTTAACTCTGGTGAAGAGAGTAGTATTCCGATTGAGATTAGAGTTTCACCTACGAACTCTTCAATACCTAATAATACTCTTTTTAACATCACTGTAAAGGCTAAATCATCTACTGACCCATCAAAAGAGGATGTTGTGAAGATATCGGCTAGGAAGGTAGAAACGAAGGTAGAGGCTATCGTTAGAATACAATCAAGTAATTGGGTTGGGGCTGGTGTTTTCTCTACTGATTATTCTCAAAAGGTTTCCAATAGGATAGACAATGGCATTACTAATATCTATGAAGTTTCAATAACTAACCTTAGTAGTTGGACAGAGAATATTACTATTCGTGCTCAACATAGCAATTCTCTTTCTTCTGGCTGGAAGGTTGAGTATTTCTTTGATAGTGTTGATGTAACAACTTCTATAACTAACGATGGTTTTGTTGTTTCTAACCTTTCGCCTACGAATGTAGGTAGTAATATTATTGTTAGAATCATTTCACCTTCCACCTACCCTGTAGGTGCTAATGAAATAATGGGTGTATACTTCAGAGTGTTTGGTGAAGGTGATACTAATTCGTTGTCAAAGCAGGACACAGTAGCTATTGAAGCTAAACTTATTTCAACTAAGCTTGATGGTATAGTTGCTTCTACTAGGTATGGTACTAATGGCTATAATGTCTTTACCTCTAATCCTTTGAGTCAGTATTTGTATTCTTATACAGTGTCAAATGACACTTATACGATTATATTGTCAAATCCTTCACCTTCGGAATTTGAGTTCAATTTAAGGATTTCAAACTATAGCCCCGTGACATGGAGTATTTATGTTTCTAATGGTAGTAGTGACATAACGCATGTTGTGACTAACTCTAGTGGTTGGGTTTCTCCGGTTATAAGTTCAGGTGGAACTTTGAGTATTAGCTTGGCTGTACATTCAACGAATTATACAACTGGTTTCGGTGCTAATGTTGGTGATACCAACAGAGTTGATATATTCTTAACTTCTCCTCTAAATGCTAGTGTTGTTGATAATCTTTCGTTGTTTGTTGAGAAGGCTTTGCCTCCTGATTTGCTGGTAAAAGATACTAATGAATCTTCTTATAGAGGGGTTGGTTTGTTCTCTACGAATGCTTCTAGTGTTTTGCAGGTGGTGAATCAATCGTATCCTAACACATTTACAGGTTATAGGGAATCATTGTTTAGGTTAAAGAATCATAGACCCGTGCCTGAAAATATATTTGTCAAGGTTAGTGAGATTGGTAGGCTTAATGATTGGGAGTACCTTATATACGAGTATGTAGGTAGTGACATTGATAATCCTGATTATTCCAATCCTTCTGATTGGAGTGATGTTACTTCTGCCATAACTAACAGTGGATTGACGAATTCTATAACTAACGGCAGTGATAAGCTTTATAGGGTGAGGATTAAGGCTATCGGTACTATGAATAACGATGATTATGTTTACCTTAGGTTTTATTCTTTGGGAGTTAATACGAAATTTGAGGATGTAGGAGAGGTTAGGGTAACTTATGGTGTTGGTATACCTGATGTTTATTCTTTGGCTGGTGGTGTTGGCTTCGGTGTAGTTAATACAAATTACTCACAGGTTGTGACAAATCATTTTGATAAGGCTTTGGGTGATGTGATAACGCTTGTTGTAAGTAACAAGAATAACGATATATCAGGTAGCTTTGTCTTCAAGGGAGATAGCAACAAAGACCAATGGGTTATAAAGTACTACTCGAGTAACTGGGTAGATATAACGCCACAGGTTATTGGTAGTGGTTATTCTTTTGGTGTTCCTCCTTCGGGTTATGACTTTATAAACATAAAGGTATATGCTATACCAGGTAGCACATATACTAATGGTGTCACTACGAATTTTGATGTTCAAGTTTTCAATGATAGTGGTGATATTGATACATTTAGGATTGTTTCGGTGATAACTGATAGGGGGATACCTGATATTTACCTCGTTGGTGGTGCTTGGAGCAATGTTTTTGAGTCTACTATATCATCACAGAGTACAAATATACTTATAGGTAAGGGAGATACTATTACAAACGAGTTTGTCTTAGCTAACTGGAGAGGCACTAATGAAAATAATAAGGTTTTTGTTAATGTGCCTGGCGGTGAATTCTCTACAAAAGTTGAGCTTTATGTCGGTGGCTCTTGGAGTAATTATACAGCTAGCATTACAAATTCCTCTGAGGATGTCATTTTGACTTTGGGTACTAGTGTAGTCACTGGTAGGATAATAATGAGTGTGCCTTCTAATACATCGCTAACTTATGGTAGTATTGGCGATGTTTATATAGTTCTTAAATCTCAAGGAAGACTTAGGGAGGATAACGCTAGATTTAGGTATACTTTAGCTGATTTGGGTAGACCTGATATTTATACCTCTGGTGTTGGTGATGATATTTACGAGTCTGGTACTCCTTCATTACAGATTGATATTAGCGAAATTGAGAAAGCTATAACAAATATTAAGTATGTGTACCTTGGCAATGACAGAGACAAAGGAGAATTGATGAAGGTTATTTCATTTGTTCCGTTAGATACTAATTTTTCAACTGTTTTCTATTACACTACTGACGGAGGTGTTACATGGAATGATATCACTAGTGATATCACTAATACAGGGAAAGATATCTACATAAATCCTCTTAGCTCAGTAACACTTAAGGTTGTTTCTTACCTGTCGTTACAATCAACAAATGGTATAGATGATGAAATAGATGTTAGGTTTAGGCTCTATTCTTTTGGTGGTGTATCAAATGATAACTTTATTGTTAGGTATGTTGTTAAGGATAGGAACAAACCTGATTTGTATACATCTACTGTAGGTAGTAATGTTTTCTATCCTATAGTTCAGTATCATACGAACCTCATAGAAAAAGGTGATGTAATCACCCAAGTTGTTGTTATAAGGAACGCTAGGAGTGATTCAAGTGCTGATTTTATACTCAATGCTAACTCAGGTTATGGTGATTGGAATGTAAAGTACATATTTGGTAGTGCTGATGTTACATCTAGTGTTATTTCCTCTGAAGGGCTATTTATTTCTAACGTACCACCGCTCGGTACTACGAATCTAGAAGTAGTTATGTATTTGGTTTCTAACTCTACATATACGCTACAGAGTAACTATGTCGTTAACATTAAGTTATACTCTTATACCAAGCTCATTAGGGATGAATTAAATATTATGTGGAAGGTGGACGATAGGGGGCTACCTGATTTGTTCTTCTCTGGTGTTGGAAATGATGTTTACTACCCTTCGGTACAGACTAATTATTCAAAGATAGAAGAAGGGCAATTCTTAACGAATTACTTCTACATACAGAATGATAGGGTTGATAAATCAGAGAACTTAACTCTTCTTGCTTCTTTTTCTACTAATACGAATTGGATTTATGAGTTTTACATTTATGATGGTACTGCATGGAATAGTATAACTAGTGATTTGACTAATGGAGAGTATGTTGTCAGTAACGTTTCGCCTTCTAGTGTGGTAACTGGTATGGTTGTCGTTGGCTTGTCTAATGATTCTGGAATTAGTAGTGCTACTGTAAATAGTGTTTCATTTAGCCTACTTTCTCAGGGTAAACTTAAATCTGATAGTATAAGCTGGAATGTTATTGTTGTGAAGCCGAGACCTGATTTGTCAGTGTTACCAATAACTGGTGAGAGTGGTATAGTTGGTGATAATGTTTATGAAGTTAACTACAGCACTATATCATCAAATTCTACTGGTAGGAGTCCTATACTTTTCGTTTTACCTGCTACGTACTCTGTGATAATTCAGAATGATGATTTTGTTGATGATGAATATGTAATAAAGGCGTGGGGTGATTTCTTCGTAGAAGGTAAATGGAGTGTCAAGGTTAAGGACATCAACGACGTTGATGTCACATTCTTTGTTACAAACTTTGGTATAACAAATTCAGTTTTAGCTACAAATTCAATAAACTACCTTGTTGAGGTAAGTATGATTGATCCTAAAAATATACAGATAGGTGAAAGTAATGTGGTTTACTTTGGGGTTGTTTCACTGAAGAATACGAACAAAGTTGATTATATAAAACTTGTGACTACTAGGATTGAAACAGATGTTTATGGTAAGGTTATTGAAAAGGTTAGTGGTAAACCTTTGGGTAGTGCTACGATTGAAGTCTATGAGCCTAGAACGGGTAGTTTGGTTAAAGCTACAAATTCATCTAGTGATGGTAGTTTCTACCTTAAGTTAACGCCTACTACATATAAGTTTGTTGTTAAACTTAAGGGGTATATAGACAATGTTTTTGTTATTACGATACCTGAGGTTAAGGAATACACAATGCAGGATATTGGAATGCTTAGGTTTAATTTGAAGAGTGATGTTTTGGATACACATACGTTCCCGAATCCTGTTTCATCAGGTGGGAGTTTGAGAGTGCTTGTGAATGTTCCAGAGAAGGCTGATGTTAAGGTATACATTATGGACTTGAGGGGTGTTGTTATCAAGAGGCTTGTTAATGGTACTGCGATGGAAGCAGGGCAGTATAGCATTGATTGGGATTTGAGAGGGGATGATGGTACTGTTTTAAAGCAGGGTGTGTATATACTTGTTGTTAATAATGGCAAGGAAACCTTGCTTAAGAAAATCATGATAAAGTAAGGAGGTTTTTATGAAGAGATTTTTTGTTGTTTTGGTGTTTTTGGCTTTGGTAAGTTTTTCTTATGCTCTTAGTCTTTTGGATGGGACTATTGGGGCTAGACCTCTTTCGCTCGGTGCTTCTTATGTTGCCGTTGGTGGTGATAATGAGAGTATATTCTGGAATCCTGCAGGGCTACCGAATGTTAAATATGCTTCTTTCTCTCTTGGCTACCAAAATAGATTTTTGGGGTTCAATTACATTGATTTTTACACTAGCTTTAAATTACCGATGAAAACAATAGATTTACTTAATGGTGTTTGGGGTGTTGGTTTTGCTTATTGGGGTACTGAGGAAGAGAGATGGAATGAGTTTAATGAGTTAGCTGGTAATGTTTCCGCTAACGAGTACATCGTTGGTATAGGGTATAAGAAAGTTTTTTCTGATGCTCTTTCATTTGGTGCAACTTTGAAGTTTGCTGGTCAGACGGTGGATGATGCTTCTTCCTTAACTTTTTTGCTTGATGTTGGTGCTCTAAGTAAGATTGAGGGTGTGGGTATAGGTATTGCAATAAAGAATATCGGCTTTGGTAGTGGGACTATCAACATACCTATGGGTATATCGTTAGGTGCTTATTATACTGTATTTGCTACACCTGATAACCAGCATAGTGTTGCTATATCAGGTGAACTTGATTCTGTACAGGGTAGTGGCTTTTCTCTTAAGGGTGGTGCTGAGTATACATGGATTCCAGTTTTCTGGGATGGTGTTATAAGAGTTAGGTTGGGATATGATACTTTGCCATCTAAAGATTTGGGTATACTTTCGGGACTTGGTTTTGGGTTTGATGTTTCTTGGTATGGTGCTACCTTGAAGTATTCACTTTATAATATGGGGTTCGCAGGTGCTTCGCACACTGTACAGCTTTCGTATGACCTTGACTTTGTATTAGGCAAAACTCTTGCCGAGAAAGATACTGAAAAACCAACTTTAGCACTTATTGTTAGACCGAAGTTCATAATACCGAGTGTTAAGGGATACGAAAGTGTGAATATAGACATAAACATAGCTGATAATGTTGGTGTTAAGGTTTGGGGTTATACTATCTCAGATAGTAGTGATAATGTTGTCTATTCATATTCTATCACTAATGCTAAACCTTTGCCGAAAGTTTCTAAATCGGTAGTTTGGGAAGGTAAAACTGAAGGTGGCAATATGCTTTATGATGATACTTACACTCTCAAGGTTTTCGCTTATGATGAGGCAGGTAACCTTTCCGAGAAAGTTGAGAAGAACATTGTTATTAGCACTGACCCAAGAAATATTATACTCGTTACTGATAAAGAAGTTATCACATCTCCGAGAGATGAGGTTAATATAAGGTCACTAAGAGGTGCCATAGACAATATAATCTCGTATAGGATTGTAGTGATTTCTCAATCTACAGGTGATGTTGTAAGGGAATTTAAGGAAGTGGCAAAGGTGCAGACAACAAAAGGTGGTAAAGTTGCTTCTGGGCAGGTTCTGAAGTTTGATAGCATAAAATGGGACTTGAAGGATAATAACGGTGAAATAGTGCCGAATGGTGTTTATATCATTCAAGGTGAATTTGAGTTTGTCGGTAACGTTCAAAAGAAATCATTCTCGACTGAAATAAAGGTAGAAATGTAATAATACTCCCCTCCCACTTTTGGGTTTCTCGAAGGGTGTGGGTGCTATTAAAAGTACCCGCATCCTTTCTTTTTGTGCTTAATAGCACATGGTGCTTAATAGCACGTTGTGCTTAATAGCACAGTGTGCTTATAGCACGGTGTGCTTAATAGCACTTACTTATGTTTAAGTTATTCATATCGCCCTTTTGTTGATATCCTTAATACTTAAGAGTGAAGAGATACATTATCATCTCTTCAAATAATTAGGTGCTAAATAGCACTTTATGCTAAATAGCACTTCGTGCTAAATAGCACCTTGTGCTTCATAGGTGCTGAATAGCACTTTTTTATAACTATTAGAGAGTGAAGAGAGATGAAGTTCCTCTATGAAAAAGACTCGTGCTGATTAGCACTCGTGCTGATTAGCACTTTTTAATAAAATGGCTTATAAAGGTGTTTGAAAACGAAGTTTTCCAACAAGTGCTTAATAGCTCTCCCTCCTAAAAGAGTTAAGGAAAGTGTTAGCTTCCCTTAGAATCTTAGGTTGTGTGCTAAATAGCACTTTGTGCTAAGTAGCACTTCGTGCTGAATAGCACTTTGTGCTTATTAGCACCTTGTGCTTTAAGCAATGCGTTCCTGTAGCACCTTCTTATTTACATATTCTGAAGAGTTAAAGAGATGAAGCCTCTCTATAATAACGTGCTTTAAGCACAAATAGAGTTGGTGCTGAATAGGACTTTGTGCTTAATAGCACTCTCTTATTGATTGGAGAGCGTGTAGAGGTTAAACCTCTCTATATCAAATAGGGTGGGAGTACTTAAATTGATGTGCTAATTAGCACTTAATATTTGAAGCAATTCCTTTATCAGGGTTAGGAAATATGTCAGCCTCTCTTAAAATTTTAAGATGTGCTGAATAGCACTTTGTGCTAAGTAGCACTTTTTTATAACTATTAGAGAGTGAAAAGAGGCAAAGTCCTTCTGAAGAAGCACTTGTGCTTTAAGTACTCGTGCTGATTAGCATTTGTGCTGATTAGCACTTGTGCTTTAAGCACTCGTGCTTTAAGTACTCGTGCTAAGAGTGCGTGTGAATAAAAGGTTCCTTGAATGTGTTTTTTATAAGTTCCATAGCTTCATCAACTTTAAGAGGGATGTTATCTAATTTTATTCCGTAGTATTCGAAAATTTTCTTGACTAATACGGCTACCTTTGGTAGTCTTAGCCTGGAAGAATTTATTATTTCATCTTTAGAAAATAGTTCTTTAATGTCTCCGTCATATATTATCATACCGTTAGCCATGGTGATTATCCTTTCTGTGTATTCAGCTATGTACTCTATGTCATGTGTTGTCATTATTACGGTTATTCCTGATTCGTTCAATCTTTTTAGTATGTCCATTACTTCAATTTGTGTTGCTGGGTCAAGTGATGAAGTGGGTTCGTCAAATACTATTATTGATGGTTTGTTTGCTAGTACTCCTGCTATTGCTACTCTTTGCTTTTGTCCATAGCTTAGTTCGTGTATTTTTGCTTTTCTGTATTCAAGCATTCCTACCAGACTAAGAGATTCAACTACTCTTTCTTCTATCTCTTCCGGGCTAAGCCCCATATTAAGAGGTCCAAAAGATACATCTTCCTCAACAGTTGTAGCAAATATTTGGTCATTAGGGTCTTGAAATAAGAAACCAACCTTGGAAAAGACTTCAAAGTCTTTGTATGATTTTAAATCTCTTCCTTCAAAGAGAATTTCGCCTTTGTTAGGTTTTAATAACCTGTTGAAGTGTTTAAGTAAAGTTGTTTTGCCGCATCCATTGTGCCCAAGGATTATTACAAATTCGCCTTTTCTGATTTCTAGGTTTATATCCTTTAGTACCCAGTCATGCTCATTGTCATACTTGAACCATACATTTTTGAAAATGAACTGTGTCATTTTATACTCCTACAAAATATTTCATTATGATTCCGATACTAAGGAAAAATAAAATATATGAGAATCCTGCAAGTATTTCATTTGTGTTTGGCTTCTTCCTAAAATCAAAGAATAACTTACCTGTGAAGTTTCTAGATTTCATAGCTTCGTTCACTCTGATTGACCTAATAAGTGAATTAACTATGATGATGCCCCATAGTTGCCCAAGTGATTTTATAGAGTTTTTAAAGTTTGTGTATCCTAGCCTTGATTTTTGAGCATAGAAAACTCTTATTGCTTCTTCGTACAGCAAGAGTGAATACCTGTACATCATGAGTGATATGTTAATAACGATTTCAGGTATACCTAGACTCCTGAAACCACTTAAGATTGAATCAACGGTAGAGGTAAGCCCAACAAGTATTAAATACCATACGCTACCGACTAATGTTAAGAAGATTTTTAGCCCTTTGATAATCCCATCGCTATATATACTGATTCCTAGAATTTGTATCACTGGTTCACCACTTTTAAGGAAAAGTGCTTGCATGAAGAATATGAATATACCAAAAAGAATTGGAAGTTTTATTCTTTTGAATACTTCTTTGAAGCTTACACCTATTATGATAGTAATAACAAAAGCACTTAATAAAACAAATAGGCTAAACGATATGTTCCTAAAGAATACATTCATGAAAAGTAGAGCAAAGACAATTAATAGCTTTATTGTTGTGTTCATTTCTCTAACTTTCTCAAACATGTGGTTGTTTCTTGTTTTCAGTTCTTCGCTTAAGCTGTGGTTCAACACTTTGCTATCTCCTTATTTCCCATATCCTATGGATAGGGATATATAAATTTAACAACAAATTATGTAAGAATTCAAGTTGTATTGATATAAGGAGGCGTAGCCTCCTTTGGTTATTGATTAGCTTTTTCAAAAAAGAGTTTTCTTGTGAAGTAGCCAATGACGAATCCGGCTATACCTGAGACTAATGAGAATACAAAGAGAAGCAAATCTCCTTCGAGTTCTAAAAACGGTTTTGGCTCTTTGCCTCTTTCTTTGGCTATTTTTTCTATTACTACTTCGTCCAATGCTCCCCATTTTTCTTCTTTTTCCTCTTCATTGCTTTGGTTTATGGTTTGGGTGGTCTGCTCTTGGTTTTTGATTTCATTGGATAGGGCTATATTAGGTGTTAGAACAAGTCCTAAAATTGATAATATAGCAATAATCATAATTAATCTTTTCATATTCTCCTCCTTTATTTTTTTACAACTTCAACCACAGGGTCTATATAGTTTGGTAACCTATCTATAAATACTTTTATAACGAATCCTGCTATTATTCCCTCTATTACTGATACTGGTAACTGTATTGGCATAAACAAAGCGAAAATTTTCATCCAGACTGAAATTATGCTTTCTGACCCGTGTATTTCAAGTGCTAGCTGTAGTGCTGTTGTTAGATAAGTGAATATGTCTGCGAAGAACCCGGCAAAGAACCCTGCTACAAAGTATGGTAGTTTTATTAGCCTTGAGAGTTTGAAGAATATGAAACCTGCGAAGCTTCCAACGATAGCCATAGATGTTATATTTGCTCCCAAAGATGTTATCCCACCATGTGCCATAAATAGAGCTTGAATTACCAAGGTTATGGTTCCTAGTAGAACTGACACTATTGGACCAACTATTATTGAGGATATGCCTGTTGCAGCTGGATGTGATACGCTGCCGGCAACTGGTGAAGGTATTGCTAGCGATGTCATTAATAGCACCACTGCTCCCATTAGTGCAACAACAGATAAGTAATTTGAGTCACTTTTTGCCTTGTTCACTACTACTATTATTGACCAAATTACAAAAGGTAAAGCAACCAAGAACCATACAATCACCCACTCGATGCTTAGAATCCCTTCTGCTATGTGCATGCTGTATCCAGGAACACTAAAAAGAATCAAGTATGCGAACATTAGCGTAATGGTAAGGATAAATTTTTTCATATCCATATCCCCTCCTTATGGGTAAGGATAATAAAGGAAGAATTATTTTATCAAGTAGAAAAGATTTTTTTCATAGATTCAGAATTTATTGAAAGATTTTGGTTTATTTTTCCATAATTTCCTAAGAGGAAAATTTTATGGAAACAATTGGAAATTATCTTAAAAACATTAGGTTATCTAGGAATATTTCGATAGATGAAGTAGCTAGAAGTACTAACATTCCAAGGAAGTATATAGAAAACATTGAGAATAACAATTTTTCTGATTTTCCTGGGGAAGTTTATTTGAAGGGGTTTATAAAGTCTTATGCTAGTTTTTTGGGGGTTGACCCGGAGTTTGCAATTAAGCTTTATGAAAAAACGGTTTTAGAGGAAAAGGAAGTCCCTTTGGAGGTTCTTATACCTAAGGAGGAGGGTTTTTTAACGAAGGTTGTTGATTGGGTGAAGTCTTCCAAGGTTTTCTTCTTCGTTGTTTTTGGTATTGTTTTTGTGGGGCTTCTTGTTTGGTTTGTTGTTTCGTTGTTTATTGGTAGAGGATATAAGGTTTTAGTTGATAATCAAAATGTTATTGTTATTTACAAGAGTTTCGCTGTTGGTGAGCGCTTTAGGTATAACTCTGGTAAGGGTGAGCTAGTTTTGAAGCTTCTTGAGCTAAGGAATAGTGGTAATGATATTGTTTTGGGGGTTAATGATAAGATATTTTCGTTGGGCTTAAAGCAAGAAATTATGCTAGATGTTGATGATGATGGGCTACAGGACTTGAAGGTTAGATATGAGAATTTGGCTGGTAATGATGCTGGATTGAGGATATCTTTTTTCAAAGCTAAGAAGCTACAGGAGAGGCAGGATATTGTGTTGATAGACGGTGCTTCTATACCTGTGGGTATTACTATAGCCTCTTCAAAGCTAGTTTGGGTTGGAGTACAGGTTGATAATACTAATGAGATGCAATTTTATATGAATAAGGATGAAGTCCGTTCGTTCCAAGTTAAGTCTAGATTAGTACTCAAAACTTCTGATATTAAAGCTTTGTCTCTTTTCTGTGGTACTAACCAAGTGCCTTTGAAGGGAGAAGGTGTTTCTTATACTGTGATAGAGGTTTCCCCTTCTGTCAAGGGAGTATCGTTGAGGATAAGGGATTTGGATTGATTACTTTTGGGTTTTGCTAAGTTGTATTTTGAGGTCCATAAGAAGCTTTTTCTTGTAGAATGTGACATCTTTGAGTAGTTTTTCTAGGTCCATAATTGTTATGTTTCCGTTCGATGAAATTGTTATGTTTTTGTCATTGTCCAAAACTGCTTTTAGGTACTTCTTGCCTTCTTCAATTGGGTATCCTAGGAATTTTATTAAATCCTCGACTGTGAAGTTTAGTGTGTATGATTCCCGTGGTTTTATGGGAACTCTGTTTTTTTCTATCTGTATCATTATTGCGTCGTATATTCTTGCTGTAGGGTCTTTAAGAACTATGTTTGCGAGTTGCCTGTATATTGCCCATATTCTATCGCTTAGGAGTTCTATTATTTTTGTTCCTATTTCTGGTTTTGTGTGTACCATTGTTTCGAAGTTTTCTTTTTTTATGTATAGAAGTTCTACATTACCGACAGCTGTTGCTGTCGCGCTTCTTGGCTTGTTTTCTAATATTGCCATTTCGCCGAATACATCACCTTCCTTCAGAACTGCTAGAAGTACTTCGTTCCCGTTTACGAATTTTGTTATTCTTACGTTTCCTTTTAGGATTACATAAGCTTTGTCACCGTATTCATGTTCGCAGAATATGATTTGTCCGTCATGGTACTTTTCTACGGATTTTTCTTCTATTACTTCAGGTTCGGATAGAACAAGCATCGGGTCAATTGAAGCTAATCTCATTTTTGCATTTGTTGCGTATCCGCCATCGGGACAGTACTCTAGGTATTTTTTGTATGCGTATGCTGCTTGTTCAAACATTTTTTTGGAATAGTAGAACTCAGCTATTTCAAAGAGGTGTGAAGGGTCTTCTTCGGAGTGTGTTTTGAATGTTAGTTTAGTTAATGTGCTATCGTACTCTCTGAGTTTTTTGCTGAAATACCTTAGAATTTTCACTGCTACTGGGGCACTTTTTTGTATTAGTAATCCGAAGTTTTCACGGCTTACAACTAACAATAATGACTCTTCATTGGCAATTGCTGTTTCCATGTTTGACCTTTGACTCATGCACGAGACAACACCGAAGAAGTCACCTTTTTTCAACAGTGTTCCCTCTTTTGTGCCTCTTATTATCGGGTCAACAGTTTCAAAAACTCTGACACTTCCTTCTTGAATTATGTAGAATTCATTACTTATTTTGTCTCCTTCTATCACTATGTATGTTCCTGGCTTGTATCGGGAAAGCTTAAATGATACCTCTTCCATTTCCTTTGAAATTATAAACAAAAGTTCAGCTACTAACAATGTTTTTAAATATCTCTCTCTTTTACTTCCTTGCTTTCAAAGAGGGTTAGCATTTTTTACTCTAAATTCTAAAGAAACCTAGCTTCTCTCAAACACCTTTTGAAAGTGCTTATTAGCACAAGTGCTTATTAGCACTTTTTTATTTAATTACCCTAGAGAGATAAAGAGACAAAGTCTCTCTTCATAAAATAGAGTGTGTACTTAATGGCACGTAGTGCTTCATAGCACATAGTGCTTAATAGGTGCTTATAGCACTCTCTTATTAATTGGAGAGCATGGAGAGGTGAAACCTCTTTGCGATTAATTAGGGTGTGTGGGTGGCTTCATAGAACTTTTTTATAGATGCTTGAAGGTACTTTGTAAAGGTCCTAACGGCAATTCCTTATTAAACTTGGAAAGTATAGAGGGCTTTGTCTCTTTACGTTAATCAGGATGGGTGCTTCATAGCACATTGTGCTTAATAGCACTTTCTTATTCAAATATTCTAGGAAGTGAGGAGGGGTTTCACCCCTCCTCATAAAATAGGGTGGGAGGGTGGGACTACTAAAAGTAATTTGTGCTTTAAGCACTATGTGCTTTAAGCACTGCGTTCTTGTAGCACCTTCTTATTTACATATTCTGAAGAGTTAAAGAGATGAAGCCTCTCTATAATAACGTGCTTTAAGCACAAATAGAGTTGGTGCTGAATAGAACTTTTATAAAATTACGAAGGTGTTGGAAGGCGGAGCCTTCCAACGAGTGCTTATTAGCACTTTCTTAATGAGGTGCTTAATAGCACTCTCTTATTAATTTGGAAAGCGTGGAGAGGTGAAAACTTTCTATATCAAATAGGGTGTGTGCTAAATAGCACTTTCTTAATTAGGTGCTTATGGCACTAGGTGCTTATAGCACTAGGTGCTTAAAGCACTAAGTACTTAAAGTACTTTGTGCTAAAAGCACTTCTCTACTGGGGTTAAGGGAGGCTATCGCCTCCCTTAGAATTTTAAGGGTGGGAGGGTGGGACTACTTAAAGGTGATTACTAGCACCTTTTCAGTTAAGTGCTTTAAGCACTTAAGTGCTTAAAATAGCACATCGTGCTTAATAGCACATTCTTAATTTTAGATTAATAGACAGGCACTAGCCTGTTGAATCTCTCAGCACAATAACTTGCTCAGGTATTAACTTGCTCAGGTGATAACTTTTTGAAAATCAGGTGTAACCTGCTCAGGTATTAACCTGTTCAGGTGTTAACCTGTTAAAGCAAATATTGAAAAACAGGTAATAACCTGAACAGGTAATAACCTGTTAAAAATTTGGTAGTTCCGTATATTTAATAATATAATAGTTTTGAGTTATGGACTTTGAGAAGTTTTTTTCTTTCTTAGGTAAGGAAAATACTACAACACCTGACAGGTTAAAAGCCATAATGGAAGAAGCTATAGCTTCTTCGCCTTCTGAGGTTTCTAAAACTTCACTTTTTGAAGAAAATATAGACATTGATGAAGTTGAGAAAGAATTTGAAAGAGGTAAACAAGCATACAGTGAACCTACGGGCACTGCTTTTGAGCCTAAACTTGAAGAATTTGCTTCCACTTCTCAGCCTTCTCGGAGTGAAACTAGTGTAATTGATACTTTACTTTCTGAGTTTGATAATCCTATTCCTACATATGATGAGATTAAGAAACTCACCTTGCCCGAAGGTTTTTATGAGGAGGCTAAGCCTCAGGAGGTTAAACCTCAAGAGGCTAAGCCTCAGGAGGTTGGACCTCAGGAGGTTAAACCTCAAGAGGTTAAACCTCAGGAGGTTAGTCCTCAGGAAGTTTTCCCTACTCAGGAATTTGGTTTTGGTGGAGTGAAGGAAGAGGAGTTATTTGGAGCGTTTGCTCCTGAGGAGCAGGAAGTAAAGGCTGGTGGTGAAGATTTAGGTGAGTTGCTTAAAGAATTTAAGGTTGGAGAGCCTTCGGAATCAAAAGAAGTTCCTATTGAAAACCTTGAGGAAGTTTTTGGTGTAGCTAAGGAGGAGGGACCTAGGGAAGAATTTGCCTTTGGTGAGTTTCTAGGGGAAGGTAAGAAAGAAGAGGAATTTGTTTGGCCTAGTGAAGAAGGTGGGAAGGAGGTTAAGGAAGAAGGTTTCGGTTTTGAAGGTTTTGTGCCTGAAGTTGGGAAGGGTGTAGAGGAAGAACTCAAATTTGAGGAATCAGAGGTAGGTTTCCCAGGTGAAGAGAAGGCAGAGGAGTTTATAAAGGGTTTAGAGTCGGCTGAAAGTGCTGAAGTTTTTGGTGAAGTACCTATTGAGTCATTTACTGAAGAAGTGAGTTTTGAAGAAGCTCCCAAGGAGGAGTTTCACGCAGAAGCACCATTTATTGAAGAGGTAGGTTTCCCTAAAGAGGAAGTTTCTGAAAAGGTTCTTGAGTTTGAAACTCCAGAGTTTAAAACTCCCGAGTTTGAGGCTAAGGAGGTAGGTCCTGCAGAAGCTAGATACGGAGAGGAGCTTTCTTATGAGGATTATGTTCGTGCTCTTGAGATTTTAAAAAAATATCCTTCTTACATTAGGAAGGCTGTAAAAGATTTGATAAAGAACGGTCTCATTTCTGAGAATCAGGTTAACAACTTGTTTAGGTATATTCTTTCTAATCCTACTTCTGAGGAACTAAAAAGTTTCGTACTTTCGTTGGCACCTTTTTATAGGTTTGAGGGGGTTCCAGAAAGAAAGGTTATTGTTGCAGCTAAGAGGAGTAAGATTGATGAATTCTTTGAGAAGGCTTTTAAGAGGACAGTTATAGTTGGATTTGCTCTTGGGGTCTTAGCTATCGTTGGTATTATCGTCTTTAATGCTGTTTCTAGGTATGTGTATTCAAATAATCTATACAATAGAGGTCTTACCCTTATAGATACGGGGTATTACGAGGAGGCGGAGAATTTATTTAAGAGAGCTGAAGCTGTATCAGGTAGAAATAAGTATTGGTACAATACTTACGCTAAGAGGTATCTTTACAACAATGCTCCAGAGTGGGCTGTCAGGAAATTAGAGAATGCACTCAAATACTGGCCTTATGACTATGAAACTAGTTTGAACTATGTTGATGCTCTTTTGAAGCTTGACCCACCTGATTTTAATAAAGCTTTGAGGTATTCTCAGGATTTTAGAAGAGCTGTGGGTAATAGTTTTAAAGGTGTTGATTTGAATGCTCAGGTTTATGTTAAGTATGGAGATTATACGAAGAATCCTGAGTATTACAGAGAAGCTGAGAGACTTTATCTTAAGTTTTTGCAAACAAAGGATAACAGACATGTTTCTTCGCTTTTCAGGTTGATTTCTATATACATAAGGCTTGATGAAAAGTCTAAAGTTGATGATATTTACAATTACATAAGGACTATTGATAAAAAAGCCATCGTTGAGGATGTAAGTGTTGAGCTTGCTAGGTATTATATTGATAAGGATGACCTTGGTAGAGCTAAAAAGGTGCTACTAGAGTTATCTACAATTAATCCGAAAAACCCGGATTTCTATTATGAATTTGCAAGGTACCTTTACAAGATGGAAAACTTTTCCGAAAGCAAAAGAAAACTTTTTGAAGCTTTGAAGATAAATCCGAAGCATGCAAAGTCTTATGCTTTGTTGGGGGATATAGCTTTGCTTTCTGGTAAGGACGGTGAGGCTATAGAAAATTATCAAAAATCCTTAAGTCTTAACCCTGATCTAGTTGAGCCTTATTACAAGTTAGGAGATATATTTTACAATAAGGATGATTTTACTACTGCTTTAGGATACTACCTATCTGGCTTTAGCAAAGGTGAGCCTGAGGACAAAAAATATTTTTCTGAAGTTAACTACAAAGTCGCTAAGATATACTACATGAATGGTGTTTTAAATGAAGCGGTGAAGTATCTATCTAGGAGTTATGTTTTAGATCCTTATAACCCGCTAATATCTCAGTTTTTGGGTAATATTTTTTTAGAACTCAAAAAGCCAGATTTGGCATTGGTTCAGTTCAGTAAATCTGTTGATGTTTATTCAAAAATATTAGATTCTATAAAGGTTATAAACCCGAAAATCGTTAGACATGTTGAAATTGTTTCTCTGGCTGCTAGGGCTTACAATAATATGGGTGTTTCTTACATTATGATGGGAATGAATGAGGATAATATCAAAAACGCTATTTTGAGGTGGGAAGAAGCTAGAATTCTTGCACAGAATATCAATACAGAGTATCCTATCGCAAAGTATAATATAAATCTTGTCATGCATCCTACGATGATGAAGTATAGCAATTTCGTCATTGATAAGGAACTACCAAAGTCTATTCCTGGGGCTTTGGATTATTATATGAAACAAATTAGGTAACAATAGGGAAATTTGAATTTTAATAGCTAATCACTTCAAGTTTTATTGAATAAAAATGCTTTAAATGTCTATACTTAAATCTAAAGTTAAGGAGTAGCGGATTTATGGTTGGGATGACGGGTTACTCTTCTATTTCTAAAGATACAAAGTTAGGTAGAATTTCAATGTCTCTTAGGAGTTTGAACTCAAGGTTTCTTGAAATAAAGATAAACATGCCTAGTAATTTAATTGCTGGTGGGCTTGGGGATTTTGAGAAGGTTGCCAGGGATATGATAAAGAGTAATATAAGGCGAGGTAAAATTGATGTTTTTATAGATTTTTCAATCAAAGGACAGGATTCAACAACGGTTGAGTTGAATGAAGAGTTGGCGAAGCTGTATTTTAGTTCTATAAAAAATTTAAGTTTATCACTAGGACTTTTGCCTGATATAGAAATTAAAGACATAATTGCTCTGCCGGGAGTTATGAAAGTTTCTAATACTCAAAAGAATTACCCTACATTGGGAGAATTAAAGAAGATGTTTTCAAAATTGCTGAATGATGTTGTTAAACAGAGGGTAGAAGAAGGCAAAAGGATAAAAGAAGATATTGACAAACTCATCTCTGAAATATTAGCAAACATTGATGAGATTTCTTCAAAGGTTGATGTTTTGAATTCTGAAATTGAAAAAAAGGTATTTGATAGGGTTAGTAGGTACTTAGGAGACCCTAAGAATCTTGAGATAGGCATTTCTACTATATCTTTCCTTATGAAGATTGACATAAATGAGGAATTAGTTAGGTTGAGAATGCACACTGAGAGTCTTAAGGCTTTGATTAACTCTGATGATGAGGTTGGGAAGAAGGGAGAATTTATTTTACAAGAAATGATGAGAGAATCAAATACTATCGCTGCGAAGTCATTTTCGTATGACATCAGTAATTTAGTAGTTGGTATAAAGACGAATATAGAGAAGATTAGGGAACACTTGCAGAATGTGGAGTAGTTTTCTATGGAAAATCAAGTTAAGAGAGGGAAAATATTTATAGTATCTGCACCTTCGGGTGCAGGTAAAACAACTATTCTAAAGAGGATAATAAATGAAATACCTAACCTGTATTTTGCTGTTTCTGTAACAACGAGGAAGCCTAGACCGGGTGAAGTGGATGGCGTTGATTATCACTTTGTGAGTGTTGAGGATGTTTTAGAGATGTTTAGGAAAAAGGAGCTTCTGGAGTGGGCAATGGTTCACGGTAATTTTTATGGTACTCCTGTTAGGGAAATAGAGGATAAAATAAACAGTGGCAAGAATGTGATAGTTGATGTTGATGTTAAAGGGTTCGTAAGAATAAAGAAGTTTTATCCTGAGGCTATATCAATATTTATACTTCCCCCTTCTGAGGAGGAACTAAAGAGGAGACTTTTGAAGCGTGCAGGGAAAGAAGAATTTGATGAGGAACTTAAAGAAAGGTTTAGAAAGGCAACTTACGAAATGACATTCAAGGACCTTTACGATTATGTTGTTGTTAACGATGATTTAGAGAAAGCTTGTAAAGAAGTAAAGGAAATAATACTCAAGCATATTTCTTAATCTAAAACAATAAAGTACTATGAAGCACAAGGTGCTATAAAGTACCCTACCTAAAGCACAACCTATTTTTATCAAACTCTCAAACTCTTTTGCTAAAAAAGTATTCTTACCTAATAAAAGTGTTTCAAGTTGATCAAGAATAAGTTTTTTAAACACTTTTTGATTTTTTTTGAAAAACAATCTATAATACTTTTAAGGAGGATTTTATGAAAAGGCTGATTTTAGTTACAATGCTTCTAACTTTCTTCTGCGTGCCTGTACTATTTGCTGCATCTTTGCTAGACAAAGCAGCAAGTTTGGAAGGGAAAGGTTTCGGTGGGGTATTGGTTGGTGCTATCTATAACCCCGGTATAACAGAAGTGAACAAAGCACTAGAGAACTATGGGTTTCCAAAGTTTGGTGATGTATCTTTAGGTTTAGGTGGTATGGGATTCGGAGTCATAAACAATAAGTTTGTTATAGGTGGTGCAGGATTCGCTAATATGCCATTAACTACCGAAGCCAGAATAAATGGCACTAACATAAGTGCTATTATTTCTGGAGGATATGGTTTCTTTGAGATAGGTTACAACTTTATGGGGGATGGTAATCTCTTATTATCTCCTATTTTGGGGCTTGGCGGTGGCGGTACAAAATTGGTTTTCTTATCGAAAGACGATAAAACTTACGATTTCGGCGATGTTGTGAAGAATCCCATCTCCAAAGAGTTTTCCATTCGTTATGGTGGCTTCGGATTAGAATTAGGATTCTTAATGTTGATTAGTGTTATTGATTTTGACCAAAAAGAGGTAGACCTTAATAATGTTACAGTTAAAAAAGGGGAAATGGAAGTAAGTATTAGCAATGTCACAGTTAAAGTGAAGAATTCAATGAACATAGGACTGAGAGTTAGTTACTTTTATGTTTTCCAAGTTAACGACCCTTCAGTCGCAGGCGAACCCCAATACAGCGGACATAACATCTTTGCTTCTCTCTTTATAGGCTTTGGTAGTGAATCTAGCAGTTATCAAAAGAATTGATTAACTATGAATTTAGGGGATGCCAAGCATCTCCGATGCCAAGCATCCACGATGCCAAGCATCCCCTTACCTTATGCAAATTTAAACAAAGTTTAGATCTTTAGGCAGAGCATTAAAGTTTGAGAAAAATCCCTATAATTCATTAACATAATAAACTCCTATGGATTACAAAAGTTATTTATCCAAGCTTAAAGTTTTATCTTTGGCGGAGTCTCAGGACAAAGGTTTTTCAGAGGATGAATTAAACGGTATAGCACGGAAGATTTATGATGAGTACACTACTTTAGGCTACATAAGAGAAACCCCATCGAAGATGGTAGAGTTACCTACTTACTCTTTCATCCTATTTTTGGAAATGCTAGCCAGCCATAAGGATTGGAGTATAGAATCACCAGTACAAAACGAAAATAACACAAGTTGGATTACGAAGTCTTCTATATCCTTCATGAATGTTAGAGCTGTCGGGAGCAAAGACAGGAAACATGGTGACTTTGTAAACGCTACAAAAGTCTTACCTTGTCTTAGGGTTGAGGCTATACACTTGTCTCCTTTCTTTGACCATGCTTTAGGTGTACTCTACGCACCCGAAGACTTAAGCACGATATCAGATGACTTTGTCAATGAATATTATTCAATAGCACTTTCACCAAAAGACCAATTGAAGTTTTTTATCAAGACATGTCATCTACTTGGTAAGGTTGTAGGGTTCGATTTACTTTCTAATACTGCGCAGTTTTCAAGGATTGCTTTGACTTATCCTGAATATTTTAGATGGCTAAAGTTTGAGAAAGTTAATGGAGAAGTGAGGTTAGCTGATGGCAAAACACAAGAAGAGCAGTTAAAGCCAGAATACCAAAAGAAAATACACGAGCAGGTTAGACAGATAGTAAAGAGTGTACTTAAAAAGTATGGCTTAAAATCTCTTTTGGATGGTAGAACTGAAACAATAAGAACTGCACATCTTGAGATTATACACAACATGATTGAAAATTTTATATGGACTATACCATCACACACTTGGAATGGTGTAGGACTTCCGGAATTCTCACATTATGTTGTTGATAAAAATTATCCCGAATTTAGGTACATAAATATGAGGGGGGAGGACCACAGAGACCACGCCTTCGGTATGCTCACACCCTACAAATTCTACGATAACTTACCTATAAACTCATTCCCGAAGGATGATAACCTGCCTATACTTGATAAGAAAGTTTTGAGGTTCTTTTCTTCAATATTCCTCAATATCCGTAAGGAGTATGAATTTGATTTTATTAGGTGGGACTACACGGACCATGTTTTTGATTCAGTTTACAAAAACAATCCTAACATTCCCGTATCTGATAGAATTACCCCTTTTGTCATAAAAAAGACAGTTCAGAGAGTTCAGAAAAAATATCCAAATGTTGGTATGTTCTTTGAGAGAATGGGCACGGATATAAGGAATTACTACAAGGTCTTTGCTGATGTGCTCTTGGGTGATGATATATGGTTTGACTTGAGTAAAAAGTATGTTTTGAAGACTTTAAGGCTCTCTAAGTATATTCAGAAGTTTAATTCAAAGAGAAATAGGAAGATAACAGTAGCTTACGCTATTGATACACATGATACAGGTAATCCTCTAATTAATAGAACTCCGTTAATTAGGGAAGGTGAAGAAGGTGTTATACTCAGAATGTTTTTATCAAGGTTCGGTAGTGCCGGCGATGGGTTTAGACCCAAATATGAGTGTATAGGAACACAGGACGGTAGTTTGGGACTTTTTGAAGCTAACATATCAACCAAAATTTTGAATTGGGCAGATAACAGAAGAATTAACAATGTTTACCACAACATAGAGGATGTTTTTGAATCAAATAAAAATTTGATTCTTAATGGTACGATTGAATTTATAAAAAGTAAAGGTAAGGTTGTTTATTGGAAAATTTCAGATAGTAGAGAATCAATAGTTTGTGTTGTCAACACAAGTAAAAGAAAGATATATTTCACACTACCTGACGAATTAAAGAACTTCAATAAGGCTATTAATCCGTTTACGAAAGTTGAGTCTGAAATTACTGATATAATGGAAATTGGGAAATTCGGAGCTTTTATTTTGAGGTAAACATAATCGAAGTGATTCTGGTTATTAAATTATAATCCTTGAGAATGTTCCGCCAGCATTTTGTATTATGATACCTTTTATTTCTAGTGATAGTAGTATAGGATAAAGTTTGTTCACTGGCAGCCCTGATATTTCGGCTAAATCATCTAATGTCATGTCACCAGTTATTAGTGAGTATACAAACTTTTCTTCTTCATTTAGTTCTACAGATTGTACTTTTTCGGTGCTTTGGGTAGCTTTGTATCCGAGTTCCTCAAGTATATCTTTGTAGTCAATTAAGATTTTTGCTCCTTTTCTTATCATTAGGTTACAGCCTCGGTGTAGAGGGTTTTCTATATCTCCAGGTATAGCGAAGAGTGTTCTTTTTTGTTTTAGTGCGTACTCTCCTGTTATTAGTGCTCCTGAGCCTTCTGGTGCCTGTACAATGACAACTACATTTGATAGCCCACTGATTATTCTGTTTCTTATAAAGAAATTCCTTTTAAGTGGATTTTCTCCTATGAAAAATTCTGTTAGTATTAGCCCCTTTTCTCCTATTTCTTCAAACTCTTTCTTATGTTCAGGTGGGTATACATAATCTAGTCCGTGTCCTATTACTGCTATTGTTTTGCCATTTCTTTCTAAAGCTCTTCTATGGGCTATTATGTCTATACCTCTAGCTAGCCCACTGACTATACATACATCATTGTCTACTAGTAAATCAACAATGTTTTTTGTGTGGTTTTTACCTTTATTGTCGTTTCTTCTTGTTCCTACTATACCACAGGTCAGGTAATTATTTGCCAATGAGATGTCACCTTTGTAAAAGAGAACGAGGGGTTTATCGCTTAAGTCCTTAATTTTGTTTGGGTAGTCTTTGTCTTCAACTGTTACGAATTTCACTTGGTATTTTTCTAGAATGTTTTTCAATCTTTCCAATGTTTTAGTTAAATTTTCTTCTTTGGTGATTTCAGAAAGCTTTTCTTCGTCTATTTTTAGTAGTTTTGATACTTCTTGAATTTCACTTTTTGGTATCTCAAGAAGAGATTTATATCTTTCTTTTAGCAATGAGTATCTTTTTATTCCTATTCCTAGGTAGCTGAGCACCAAAATTTCTTCTCTTTCCATACCTTATAATATTAAACAAGTTCACTTGTGTTTTTCTTACATTGTGCTTATAGCACGTTGTGCTAAGTAGCACATTGTGCTTAATAGCACGGTGTGCTAAGTAGCACGTTGTGCTGAATAGCACGAGGGAGGCGATGCCTCCCTAGAATTTTAATCTATCTTGTTTGAAAGTTCTGATCTCTACTGTCTATATTTATTAATATGAGAGGTAAATTTTTTGTATTTCTTGTCTTTATTTTCTTTATTTTGCCTTACTTTGCGTTTTCTCAGGATGAGATAAGAGTTCAATACAAAGGTAGAGTAGTCGAAGGATATATAAAGTTTTCTACTTCCTTCAAGAATGGATTTGTTCTTGCTACACCTAAAAAGGTCTATTTTGTTGATTTTAAGGGGAGTATTAGGCAGGTTTTTGATGTGTCTTCTTTCTCTAAAACTTCTTTTATTACCTCTCTTTCTTCTACTTACAAAGTAAGCAAATATAATTTTGTTGTTGTTGGTACTAGCGAAGGAGTTTTAATTTTAAACGAGAATTTTTCTTTGTTTAGAGCAATAACAGATAAAGATGGACTAAGAGACAAAAATATAACTTCTCTAGGTGTTCAGGGTAATTATCTCTACATTGGCACTAAGTTTTGGGGGTTTTATATTTACGACTTTTCTAGGAATGTTCTTTTATCTAAGCCTATAACTGCTATTGATGGCATAGTTGACAATAGCATTAGGCATATTTACCTGTCTCCTTTTGATAGAGTTATATCAACATCTGAGGGTATCTCAATTTACGATTTCATAACTTACACATACATAGGCTATGATTCTACGGAATTTCCCGTTCTTTCGGGTACGGTGAATGTTACTATTGCTTACGGCGATGTTGTTTTTGTTGGTACTACATTGGGGTTATTTAGGTTCGACAGAAGGGCAGAAAAGATATACAAAACTTCGTTTTCTTCACCTGTTTTCTCTATGGAGATATACGGTAACCTGTTGCTAATCGGTAGTTATGAGGGGTTTTTCATCTATGACATTGAGAAAGACTTTTATTATTCACAAGGTATTGCTGAGCTCTCAGGGAAAATTATTAGTACTGTTTCTCTGAATTCTAATTATATTTTCGTTGGTTCGGATGATAAAAGCGGTAACTATGTTTTATTCTCTTCTGATTTACCTAATGTAAAGGTGCTTAATGTTGAGTATCCAAGCAAAGGAAATATTTTGGTTACAGTTGAAGAGGTTAATATTGACAAGATAAAGGGATATCAAGTTTTGGCTGAGTCTTTCAATATCGGTAAAACTTACGACATGAAATTCAAAAAATCCCAGAAAGATGGTTTTTCACTTTTTGATTTGAGCCTTAAGGAATTGAATGATGACCTCTATATTATGAATCTTAGTTATTTCACTAGTAAAGGTAAATTCACATCAAGGGATATGTTTTTGGTTGATAATTCACCACCTTCTATTTCTTTCTCTCCTGTACCTCTTTTCGTTAATAAGAGTTCTCTTACGATTGTAGCTAAGTTAAATACTCTTGATTTAAAAGAGGCAAAAGTTATTTTGAACAAGGACAAAGTTTTTGTTATGGATATTGATATATCTTCTGCTAGGATTTCAGGTGATGTACAGTTAAATGATGGAACTAATGAAATTTTGGTTGTTTCTTCTGATAACTTTGGTAATTTCTCAACTAATCGTTTTGTTACTATTCTTGATACTGTTAGTCCAGTCATTTTGTCAATGGATGGCGATAAAATTGTTGAAAGAGATGGTATTTTTAAAGTAAAGGTTGTAGAAAGGTATATTGATAGGGTTGTTTTTTCAGTGAGAGTAACGAATTTGGTTGAGAGAAAACAGAGTGATGGGGTTGAATACTCTTTCTCCATTGCTGATAGAAATGTTGATAAGGTTAAGATTGTTGCTTATGATTTAGCAGGTAATTCTACATCGAAGGACTTTAGTGTTGTTTTTTCTTCTGTTTTTGCTGATATAGTTTTACCTAACTTGCCTGATAAGGTTTTTGATAAGAAACTAGCTTTTGATGTTAGGTTGGATGGCAAATTTTCAAAAGTTTTTGTTTACAAGCAGGGAATACTTGTAAATGCTATTGATGGTCCACAGGATAGGTTTAGGGTTGAGCTGGAGCTTGATTCTGGAATAAACATAATAAGGTTTGAAGGTGTTTCTTTAAATGGAAATTTGGTACAAAAAAGCTTAAGGGTAGAATTTGTTTCCAAGGGACAAACGTTTTTAGCTACTGCTCAATCTCCTATTGTTAGTGATGATATAGAAAAGCTAAAGAAGGAGAATGAGGAATTAAGGAGGAAAATAGCTGAGCTTGAAGAGATGATAAGAAAGCTATCTTCCGGGCAGAAGGTAGTTGTTTACAAAGAGGTTGAAAAGGATAAAGGTGAAATAAATTTCCCGGCACTTATAAAAGTGCCGTATAACCCTAGTATTGATAACTTTATGAAGATTTCAAAAAGTTTGTATGGTAGTGATGCTTTTTCTTCGTACTTTTATTATATTTTGAATGGTACTAGTACCCCCGAACTTGTGAGTAAGAAAGGCTATATCCTAGTCCCCAACAAAGAACTTATGAAAAGTTTGGTTAGAAAAGGAGATAAAGATTTGTTTAGTGCTGTATCTGCCATTGTAGAATTTTACATTTCTAGAGAACTTAAAGTTCCTATGAAAAAAATAGGTAATGTTTCTATATCTGGGAACAAAGTTATTAGTGGCAATGAAGTTGTAAGGTTTTCTTTTGTGAGTGGTGCTGTAGCTGTTGAGTTATGAAACTTAGGTTAAAGAATACATCAAGCTTTGGAGTGACTTAACTTCTGCTTCAGGCTTGAGCTCGTTTTGAATTCGCTTATTGTTGTGAAGGTTTAGCAGTTCTCTTACTCTTCTGGTACCGAGGTGCTGTAGTAGAAGCCTTAGATTGTGTTTGTTTCTTATGCTTATTTTAGTGTCAACGAGTATGGTTTTTATTCCTAGAAGTTTTGCGGGTAGTAGGTCCTGTTCTATATTCCTACCAATCATTATTACTTCTTGGGGCACTAAGCCAAAGTCATCAAGAACTTTTTCTATTATTCTTTTTGAAGGCTTGTAAATATTTTTGGGGATCTCAACAACATCGCAAGATGTTGTTAAAGAAAAGTTTACTGTCGTAGCTAGCCATATATCATGTAGCCTCGTTGAAGATTTGGGAGTTTTTATTGAATCGTCGTATGCGTAGACGGTATCAAAGTATTTGTCTATGCCTATTAATTTGATATCATTCCTTGCCACACTTATAGGTAAATCAGTAATACCTATCAACTTGAATCCTTTTTCTTTAAGCACCTCTAAGGTTGAAATGGCGTTAGGTAGTGTTTTGAGTATGGACTTTTTTTGAGTATTAAATTTCGTTTTTATTGAGTTACAAAAGTGGTTTTTAGCTTTTGTGTTAGGGAATTCTAGCCTCTTGCTAAATGATTCCATCAGTACATTATAGGTTGCAGTTATTATATTTTCGGTAGGTTTTGTAGAGAGTTTTAAATAGTTTAGTAAGGAATTTATAAATTCCCTACTGTTTATACCGAAAGTTGTATTGAGTGTTTCACTCACCATATCAATAAGGTCTAGATTGTAGTTAGCTAAATCAATTACTAAGTTATCAATCTGAACAATAATGTACTTCCTTTGCCCATTCATAAGCCATCTCTTTGATAACTATTAAAGAATTTGTCTTTTATTTTTCAAGATAATTCAAGTGCTTTAAGTACTTGTGCTCTAAGCACTCTCTTATCAATTAGAACATAGGGAGGCGTAGCCTCTCTATAATTATGTTAACTTGTTTGTTTAGATCATAAAAGAGTTTTACAACTAGTTAGGTGTTTATTTTGTTGTAGGTGGTTTGTATTATTATAATATTCCTATGAGAGAGTTTTTTGCTGCTGTTTTGGTTTTTTTGGTTTCTGATTTGTTGTTTGGGTATTCTAATTTTGTTAGTTTGGATGAGGTTACTAATGGGCAGAGGGGGTATGGGCTTACTGTTTGGTCTGGTAATCAGCTTAAGAGATTTGATTTTGAGGTGGTAGGTGTTCTTAAATCAAATCCTAAGTCTGGTGTTATAATTGCTAAGTCGGATGATGAGGAATTGAAGAGGGTGGGGGTTGTTGCTGGGATGAGTGGTAGTCCTGTTTATATAGGTAATAAGCTTTTAGGGGCTTTGGCTTTTACTTGGACATATCTTAAAGAGCCAATGTTTGGTATTACTCCGATATCTGATATGTTAGATTTAGAAAAGTACCAAAGGAGGTATGTTAGCTTACCGAGGGATTTAAGATATGTTGTTCCTCTTTTGGTTTCTGGTGTGTCGAGGGAGGTTAGACCTATTTTGAATAGTTGTTTTTCAAACTACAATGTTGAGCTTATAGATTCTTTTTCGTATTTTAAGGTTCTTTCAGATGGTTCTAGGAGAAGTAAGAAGGATGAGGTTGTTTTTAAGCCGGGTGATGCTATTGGAATAAATTTGGTGACAGGTGACATGGAGCTTACTGCTATTGGTACTGTTACACATGTTGAGGGGAACAAGGTTTTCGCTTTAGGGCATCCTGCCTTCTTGGCTGGCAATGTAGAGATACCTGTGTCTACTGTTGATGTGTTTGATGTTGTACCTAGGCAAAGTCTTTCGTTTAAGTTAGGGGTACCTAGAGAGTTAGTAGGGACGATGAAGTTTGACGGTAGTAGTGGTGTGTATGCTGAGGTTGGTATTATACCTGAGATGATTGGTGTTTCGGTAAATGTTGATAATGAATACTTGTATAGATACAACATTGCCAAGGTAAAAGACCTTTTGCCACAACTTATAGAAGCTGTTTTTACAGAGTCTGTAGTGAGGTCTAAAGGTATTTTTGGAGAAGGTAATGTTTGGATTACAACTACTGTTGGTTTTAGTGTTAGTTCTGGTTTTTTGAAAAATAATTTTTTACTTACTTTTAATGATATTTTGCCTGTTTATAATTTACAATTTGGATATTACTATGCGTTAAGTGATGTTATTTCTCTACTTAGCTTTCTCAACTACAATCCTTCTTTCAAAGTTGATATAAACAAGGTTCATATTGATGTCAGTACGAAAGAGTTGGATGCTGGTTTCGTTGTTTTCGTTGTACCTTCGAAGAGTCAGGTAAATAGAGGGGAAGAGGTAAGTGTCAAGGTCGGTATAAAAAAATTTAGGGGTGATATAGAGACTAAAGAGTTTACTTTTAGGGTGCCTACCTGGGTTCAGTCTGGTACTAAAATAAATCTAGGTGCTACAAGCAAGCTTTCTAGAACTTTACAGTTACTTTCAACTTATTCAGAATATTTAGCTTTGGATACTTACGATAAACTCTATAACTTCATTTCTGAGAGTCTTAGAGTTGATAAGTTAGTAGTGTACATGGAGGTTGCTTCACCTAATGTAGCATCGGGTGGCAATGTTTTTAGTCTACTTCCTCTTTACCTTATGCCTACTTTACTTGGGGAGATGAAAAGTAAAAACTTGTTGCCTTATATTATGGAGGAGGAGGAAACAGAATCTTATCCTTTCGTTGGCTTTGCTACTTCCCAGATTTTAGTTAAATAGATTCTATTACAGGCTAAGCCTGACCAGGCTAAGCCTGTTTCTTTTTTGATTATACTCAATCAGACGTTTATTAAACTTCTAACTTAGTGCTTCATAGCACTTCTATTTATTAAGGGTGAGGTAGTGGCTAGCCTTTATATGTTTTTTAGTTCTTCCTCTATGGGGATATTCTTTATTGGTATTCCTTTGAGGTCATCAAATTCGTAGGTGCTTCCTTGTAAAAGTAGTTCTAGTTGTTCTTTCGTTATAGGGGATAGGTTTCCAAGAATTGCTGATGATACTCTTATTAGCCAGATTGGTATATGAATTTTTATATAATTTCTTTTGCCTATTGCTTTAGCGAATGCATCAATGAATTCGTTGTAGGTGTATTCTTTTGGACCTACTAGGTTGTATTCTTTTTTTATTGTTTCTTTTGATGTGACAGCAAATGATATGAAGTTTGCTAGTGTTGTTACTGATATGGGTTTGATTTTGTAGCTTCCGTCTCCGGGTATTGGTACTATCCCTATTTTTATCATGTTGCTAATCATTTTTGTGAATTCCCCGTCTTTGCCTATCACTATTGAAGGTCTTAGAATTGTCCATTCTTCTGTTGATTCTATTACATATCTTTCTGCCCGGTATTTTGTTTTCATGTAATTTGATTTTGATTTTATTGATGCTCCTAGTGCACTCATTTGGATAAACCTTTTTATACCTAGTTTTAATGATACATCTACTAATGTTTTGGTGATTTCATAGTGTGCTTTTTCAAATGTTATATCTTTTTTTGGGTATTCTCTTATTATTCCTACTAGGTTTATTATTGCGTCAATGTTTTCTAATTTTTTTATGTATGTTTCAGGTGAGAATATATCACCGTATATGGGTTCTATTTTGGAATAAAGAGATTTTACTTTCATTGAAGACAGGATTTTTTCGTATTTTTCTTGGTTTCTCACGAATACCTTTATGTTAATACCCCTATTAAGTAAGGATTCTATTGTGTTTTTTCCTATAAATCCAGTACCGCCTACTATGAAAACAGTCATGGTATAATTTTATAACTCCTTGAGTTGTTTTTTCATTATGCATTAGCAGTGCCTAATGGCACTGATAATATTAAAAAAATTTTTTAGTTGACCAAGTATTGAATTGCTCTCAATTTGAATTAGGAACATACTTAATACGATTATTTTCTTGATAGGTTTATCAACTTCGTTGATAATTTTTATGGTAGGGGGAATGGATCTTTATCGTTTCATATCAGATAAGTGGAATTTGAAAATTTTCCTTAATCTAGATGTTTTGTCTTTTGATGAGTTTTTAGAGTTGCCTGTCGTCAAAAGCTTGACTAATAGGGTAAAACATTTTTCTGTACAGAAGATTTGGGATTTTTTCTATCATAACCCTATTTGTGATGCCTGGTGGAGTAATGGGCTTGTGTATGTTGATTTCCTTGTTAGAGATAATAAAGTAAGAAAAGTTTACGAAAACTTAGAGTTATTTGTTGCTGAGAGGATTTGCCCTTATGGTGTTTCACCTGTAGATGTTTTTGATTTCCTTAGAGTTGCTTCTTTAGATGAGATTAAATATTATGAAACTAGTTTTAGGTACTTGGAGTTTGAAGTTTGTAAGATTTGTGGGCAGAACTTTTTTGTTTCTGAAATTATTGATTTAGGGCAGAATGGTCCCCATGTCTGTGTTTATTGTTATAACAACATGACTCTTCAGGATAGAATTTCATTAGAAGATGATACCTTAAGAAACAGAAGGATAGAAGAGACATGGAGAGTTTTATCGGTTGATAAAAGGAAAAAGTTGTTGTTTTCAGTTTTTAGAAGAGTTTTAGGAAAAGATTTTTCTTATCGCTTACTTAGTGTGAAGGATTTTGTTTCTAAAGTTTCTTCTATTGAAGATTTTAATAAAGTTAAGGCTATGTTAAATCATGGAGAGTTGGTGCTTCTTGAAAATGAACTTGATAGATTGTTTATCATTTGGTGGAAAGAGGTTGAGAATAGGGAGACTCCGAATGAAGCGTAGGGGAGCTTTGGATAAGAGAGAGCAGGAACATAGGCAAAAAGAAAAAAAGTTCAAGGTACCTGGAGAAATAAGATTTTTGGTTGATCGCAGTGAGATTATTTCCAAGTGCCCTATATGTGGTGGTGATATTTACAAAGATCCTAGTAACATTGTTTTTGATGACGTTTACTTTCACTTTGATTGTGTTGTTAATCTGATAAAGTCAAAAGTTGAACTTTCCGAAAACCAAAATGTCTACTACTATGGGAGTAACAATTTTACTATTGTTTGGGAAAGAAAAGGTAAGATTGAAGTATTGAAGAGAATCAGGGTAGGAGATTTTTTAAGCGAATATGTTAAAAAGACTGTTTGATTTGGCATACTCTCTACAGAGCTTACTTTTGGAAGGAGAATTTGTTGATTCATCCAGACTTATAGAGATTTGTAATTCATTTTTGGATGGGTACTTTGATTTTATCGTTTATTCGCATAGTTATAGGGGTTTTGTGGTTGTTTTTAGGTCTAACAGTGATTTAAAAGGTTTCAAAGATGTTCTTAACAAGGAAGATATAGCAAATTCTCTGGTTAGGTTAGAGAATGGTATTTCTTATTTGGATTTTTATTTTTTTACTAGGAAATATCATAGAAAGTTTGTTTTGAGAGTTATTATCAAAGAGGTTTTAACGGAGGAGGATGAGAGATTTGTAAATAATTTGGCTAATTCTTTTAGAAGCTTCATTGAGGTTTTTGATGAAAATTATGTTAGGGCAAAGATTATAGATGTTCTTAAGGATTTATCTGAAATTAATGACATACAAGTTGTTATTTCTAAACTAACTAAGGTTGTTAAGGAGCTATTAGGTGTTGAAGCTTCGTCAATATTAATGAAGGATGAGAAGACAAATGAACTATACTTTAGGCAAGTTGATAGCGAGAAAGGGGATATAATAAAGGAGTTTAGAATTCCTATTGGCAAGGGTATAGCTGGTAAGGTTGCTCTTATGGGTAAACCTATGGTTGTCAATGACGTCTCAAGTAGTTCTGATTTCTTTAGTGCTGTTGATGAAAAAAGTGGCTTTAAGACTAGGGAGATTTTAGCTATACCTATTAGGTCGCTCAATAGGTTGATAGGTGTTGTTGAAGCGATTAATAAGGCAAATTTTACGAAGTTTGACTTTTCCGATGCTCTTATTCTTGATACGATAGCCGATGTTTCAGGTGTTATATTAGTCACTGCTGACCTTTATGAAAAGCTTGAAAGGCTTTTTAAGAGTATTATTGATTCTCTAGTAGCATCTCTTGATGCTAGGGATGAATACACAAAAGGACATTCTGAAAGGGTTAGGTTATACTCTACGGAGATAGCTAGGGGATTAGGGTTTGGCAAAAATGAACTCAGTAGACTTCAGTTGTCCGCTATACTTCATGATATAGGTAAAATTGGTGTTCCTGATTCTATACTCAATAAGCCGGGCAATTTGTTACCAGAGGAGTATGAAATCATAAAAAGGCATCCTGTCATAGGGTACGAGATACTTAAGTATGTTGAGGACTTTGAAGATGTACGTGAGGGGGTCAAGTATCACCATGAGCGCTTTGATGGTAGTGGATACCCTGAAGGGCTTAAGGGTAACGAAATACCTACTTTTGCAAGGATTATAGCTGTTGCTGATGCTTTTGACGCTATGACATCTAATAGACCTTATAGGAAGGCTTTGCCGTTCGAAGTTGCATTAAACGAGATATCTAAGGGTAAAGGAACACAGTTTGACCCTGAAATAGTAGATGCCTTTTTGAAAGTTTCTTATAAGTTTTATTTCTAGGTGCTTAACAGCACGTAGTGCTTAATAGCACGCCGTGCTTAATAGCACATTATGCTTCATAGCACTCTGTGCTTCATAGCACGTTGTGCTTAATAGCACGCTGTGCTTAATAGCGCATTGTGCTTAAAGCACCTATGCCCAAGGCACTTGTGCCCAAGGCACTTGTGCCTAATGCACTTGTGTCTAAGACACTTGTGTCTAAGACACTTTCTTAATTATTTGAGTGCTTAAAGGTGTTCATAACACATTCTTAAGTGCTAATTGGTACTCTTCTATAAAAAAGGTGTTGGAAAGCTTCAATTTTCAATAAGTGCTTATTAGCACTTTCTTATTAGCACTTTCTTAATAAGGTGCTTGATAGTACTCTTCAATAAATAAAGATATAGGGTGTTGGGGTGCTTAATAGCACTTTCTAATAAGATGCTTAATAACACTCTTCAATAAAAAGATACAGGGTGTTGGAGTGCTGAATAGCACTTTTTTAATAGGGTGTTTGGAATACAAAGTATCACAACATTAAAAAGGGGTGGGTAGGGCTACTTAAAGTTGTTAACTTTTAAAAAAGTTAAGATAGATGTAGCCTCTCTACTAAAAAGCAGGCGAAGCCTGTTTCAGGCAAAGCCTGTTTCAGGCAGAGCCTGTTGAATTTTTCAACACTCTTACTTTTAGTGAAATAATTGTTTCATCACTTTCAAAATACTTCTCATGAAATTTGGTTTTAGGGAGATGGCTTTTAGGGTTTTTGGCTTTTTTAAAGAGTTTTTGAAGAAGGTTTTTAGGTGGGTTAATGCTAACTTGGTGCCATTCAAAAATTACGACATGATGGTGTATAGAGAGTTAGCAGTTGATTATCTTCTTTCTTTCTTGATAATTTCGCTTATTGTTTGGCTCAAGGAAATTTATTTAATATACACTCAGTATATTCAGAAGGGAGCTCAGTTTTCCACTACTTTGAGAATATTCTTGTACAGTTTGCCGTATACTATGGCTATAACCATACCTGCCGGTATGGTTATGGCTGCTATTTTGACATTTAATAAAATGTCTATCAATTTAGAAGTTTTGGCAATAAGGGGTATAGGAATAAGAAAAATAAGAATGTTTTTGCCGGTGCTCGTTTTTTCTTTAGTGGTTTCTGCTCTCGGTTATTGGTTTTTTGATACAATACTCATAAAAGGAAATGAGATGTACATAAGAGAAAATATAAAGATGAGGATTGAGAAACCTTTTATTGATGTTGTTCCTGGACAGTTCATCACTCTTAGCAATTTCAAAATAGGTTTTGTTGATGCAAAAGGTAGTTATCTGGAGGGAATAGAAATTTATCAGGATACACCTAATTCTACTAGGATTATAAAGGCTAGTAAAGGTGAAATTGTTTCAACAGGGGATGAGCCGTATTATGTCATTAAGCTTTATGAGGGTAGCTTCCTAGAAAAGCCAAAAGGTAAAAAAGGCGAAATATTCTCTTCTCAATTCAAATATTCCGAACTTAGAATAGATTATGAAGTTAATTATATTCCGAAGTATGACGTTTCTCGTTCTCCTAGAGTCATGTCAAGATATAAAGTGAAGAGGATAATAGAAAAAATGGAAGAACAAAAAATTATAAGTAATGCTAATAAAGAATTGGCTTACCTTTACTCAAGTCTTTACTCATCGGTAGGAAATGCCATTGTTTACTTTCCTTCTTATGTTTGGGGTGTGATTAAAAACGATGAAAAATCAAAATCACTTTTCAATTCAGCAGTTGACAATATTAAACAGCTTCAAAATAAAATAAAATCTATCGCTTCACAAACTGCAATTTCAGAGTACAATATTTTTGTTTTAGAATATCACAAAAAAACCTCTGTACCTTTTTCAGCTGTTTTTTACGGGCTTGTTGGCTTTGTATTTGGTATGCTGGTGAGGATAAGAACCGGTAAGGGTGAATCACTAGTTATAGGTATTGTTGTTATTCTAATTCAGACATACCTTACCATGATAGCTGAAATTCCGGTTAGGGCTGGTGAACTCAATCCGGTTCTTGGTGCTTGGATTGGAAATATCGTCATAGGTCTACCTGCTTTGTACTTGCTTTTTAGAGAGAAAATATAACTAAAGTTTATGTTATGAAGAATGAAGAAAGATTTTATATTTTACCAGTTAGCGTAAGAGAGATTGGTTAATAGCGTACTCAGTGCTTAAACACTCAATTATTGAAACTGCCAGGTTACTTATATTTTGTGTCAATTAGGAGTTGTGCTTCATAGCACGTTGTGCTTAATAGCACGTAGTGCTTAATAGCACATTGTGCTTAATAGGTGCTTATTAGCACTTTCTTATTAATTGGAGAGTTAAGAGAGGTGAAACCTCTCTATATCAAATAGGGTGTGTGCTTAGTAGTACTTTCTTAATTCGTGTATTCTAGAGAGTGTAGAGAGACAAAGTCTTTCTACAATATAATAAGGGTGGGAGGGCGGAATGCTTATAGCACATTCTAAATTAAGAATCAGGCA
>Ga0272449_1000554_pt1 | contig 43877 bp, 42 predicted proteins | sample YNPCB0241_FD_198679 | JGI IMG/M metagenome (GOLD analysis project Ga0272449, IMG submission 198679) | Hot spring sediment microbial communities from Yellowstone National Park, WY, United States - YNP-CB-024-1 | ecosystem: Environmental > Aquatic > Thermal springs > Hot (42-90C) > Sediment...
AAAATAAATTAGTTGTCAAAGAGGTGATATTATTCCATTAATACTTCAATATATTAAAAAAGGTTAACTTAATATTTGATAAGGTATGTTAAATAATCAAACTAATAACGGGAGGGATAGGTTGTGAAAAAAAATATTATTTTATCTTTATTGCTTATTGGTGTTTTCATTGTAAACTGTTTTTACTCTATAAAAGCCGAAGCAGCATATAATTCAGAAGGAGCAGTTTCTTACGCAAACGCATGGGCGTTAGACAGAAATCCAAACTATCCAAGCTTTTCTGCAGATTGTACAAATTTTGTATCCCAAGCAATGCATGAGGGTGGAACTCTTCCATTTGACAAACAAAACGGTTGGTATTGTGAAAAAGTTCTTTGGTGGTGGAATTGGGGGACAGCTTGGAGTGTAGCTAATGATTTATACAAATACTTGTCCAATTCACAAAGGGGAACAATTTTAGGTAAATGGAGCCCAAATCAACAAAATGACGTAAATTACAATATAACAAGAGGCGATATTTTATTCTACGATTGGAATATGGATGGTATATATGACCATGCGGCAATTGTAGTTGATTATGGTCGTGATGCATACAGACCAGATATCATCGGTGACCTTCAGAATCAGCATACCTCTGATTACTATCACGCAATATGGCATTTAAAACCTTATAATACAAGAGCATCCTCTACTGTAATAACAGCAATTCGTCCAAAATAATAAAATATTTGGAGGGATAAAAATAATGAAAAAGAAAGTTTTAGGTTCAATAATTTTTATTTTCATTTTATTTAGTGTTATATTTATAAGCATTGGTGTAAGAAGTAGTCAGAATATAACAAACGAGCAAGAAATCAAAAACACTGTAATAGGTGCTTTGAAGATTTATGAAAAAATTGTTTTCCCACCTCAGTATACAAAATCGCCAGATATACCTATTCCTCCAGATGTTGTAAATAAAAAGGTTAAAGAAGTAACAGACGAATGCTATAAATACTTTAGCAGTAAATCAGGTTGGTTGGATAATAGAATAGAAGTTTTTAAAAATGCTGTGTTTTTTGAAGCGTATACTAATGGAGGGATTAGAACAGTAAAGGACAGAATAACCGATATAAAATTTTTAGAAATAAACATAGAAGGTGACACTGCAAAGGTTGTAGCTGATGTGTATGAAGAAAACAAAGCCGTATTATCTGTTTTAGACGAATCAAAAATTTCAACCGTAGATTTAGAAAAACTAAATAACATTAATGTTTACAAAACATCATCTGGTAATAAGGAAGATCTTGTCAAGAAGAAAGAAATCGAAGAATTAGTAAAGAAATTGCCTAAAAAGACAGATATCGTTGATAGAAGTGGTATTATACGTTATTACTACAATCTAATAAAAGAAAATGGCAAGTGGAAGATAATATCAGAAAACTTAACTTTTATTCCTGGTGATAACATGCAAAATTGATAAAACGTAGTATCAAAAAAGGCAGGCTAAAAGTTGTAAAATTCAAATAGCCTGCCTTTTTTGTTTATTTAAAACTCTATTGCTTTTAAAAACGCATTGGCTATAATCATATGGCCTGTGAGATTTGGATGGATTCTGTCAAGCGCAAGTGCATATGAATGATAATGTTTTAAGAAATTATCAAACTCTTCCTGAACATCTACAAATATAGCACCGTGTTTTTGAGCTATTTCTTTCATTGCAAACCTGTACTCATCAATCTTTTTTCTCATTGCATCCTCTTTGTTGTCCTCTATAATAAATGGTGAGATCAAAACAAGTCCTTTTAAGTTTGGCTTTGTAAGATTTATAAGCTCATCCAAGGTAGATTTGTACTCATCTAAATACACATGGCACTCTGGAATAAGTGGATTGTCAAACTGTCTCCAAACATCATTTATACCTATCATGATTGAAAGCCAGTCAGGTTTTAAATCTAAAACATCTGTCTGCCAACGCGCTTTGAGATGCCTTACTGTATCTCCACCAACACCCATATTGATAACTCTTATTCTGCTTTCTGGGTACTTTGTAAGAATCTGTGCCTGTACAATAGAAACATATCCGTTGCCAAGGTTATTCCAGTGAAGACCTTCTCCAACAGGTCTTGCTCTGCCACAGTCTGTAATTGAATCACCTATGAAAAGGAGTTTGCTCCCATTTTCAATCTTCATTTTTAACTCCCCCAACTTTTAAACTATAATCTTTATGTTCTACAGCTGTTTTGCTAAAAGAGCTGCCCCAATTATACCTGCATCATTTCCCAAAACGGCAGGAATGATTTTGGGCATTGGAACCTGTTTGCAGTAGAATTTTTCATACACAAGCTTTCTCACAGGCTCTAAAAGATACTCACCTTCTTTGCTAACCCCACCACCAATACATATAACCTCTGGTTCAAATATATTGCAGATATTTGCAAGGCCTTCAGCAAGATATTTTACATATTTATCAACAATTTCTTCACCAATGCTGTCTCCCATCCGCTTTGCATCAAAAGCTGTCTTTGCATCAATTTTAGAAATATCCCCATTTACAAGTTTCATAATAGTACCATTTATATTCCTTGCTGCAGCCTCTCTTGTCATGCGAATAAGAGCTGTTGCAGATGCATACGCTTCCCAGCATCCTTTTCTTCCACATGTACATTGCTCGCCATCAACACAAATTACCATGTGTCCAAGCTCAGCACCTGCATGGTGCGAACCTGTGTAAATTCTGCCATCAATTATAATTCCACCGCCAATGCCAGTTCCCAATGTGATTGTAACAGAAATCCTTGTACCTTTTGCACCGCCTGCTATATACTCACCATATGCCGCACAGTTTGCATCATTTTCTATGTTCACAGGCTTTGGAATGTATTTTTGTATCTCATCTCTCATTGGAACATTTAAAAAAGCAATGTTGTTGCTATATAAAATCATTCCCTTTTCATTGTCAGGTGCACCTGGGCTTCCAATTCCAACCGAGTGAATATCCTCTAAAGAAAGCCCACACTCTTTCACAAGATTTAAACTTAGCTCTGCCATATCTTTCATAATTTCTGTGTAGTGCCTATGTGCCCCTGTTGGTACAGAGCCCTTTTTTATGATTTTTCCTTCCTCATCAACAATCCCAGCTGCAATGTTTGTTCCTCCAAGGTCAATTCCTATGTAATACACCTTCTCTCTCCTTTCCAATCCCTAAGATTTTGATTTTATTATATCAACAAAAAGGGATTAAGTAAAATAGACTTTTTAGTTTCAATTTTTATATATTTTGCATAATAAGTTCGCATAAAAATTAAATATTTTTGTTAGTTACATGAATTGTTTTTTTTTGATACTATGAAAACAAAGAAATTTATTACATAAAAGTGGGGTGAATGAAAATAGAAAAGTGGCTACCATTAGGAAGCGTTGTTATTCTTAAAAATGGTAGTAAACCTTTAATGATTTTTGGTAGAAAACAAATTAATGTAAAAACCCAAAAGAAATTTGATTATGCAGGATGCCTATGGCCTGAAGGTAATATAGCATCCGACTTTAATTTCTTTTTTAATAATGAAGATATTGAAAAAATTTTATTTAGAGGTTTTGAAAATGAAGTTGAAATTGAATTTAGAAAAATGTTAAAATAAAGGAGGATGGTTAATATGCATGCAGTTTATGCTTATGCAGGTTCCTCTAAAAATAATCAAACTATTACTTTTCCATTAAGTGTAAGTGGTGGTGGAAAATCTGGACCGATAAATTACAGTGCATATGGAAATGTTCTAAAAACTGAAACTGAATTAAAAGTTCAAATATATAAAGAAAAAAATTATATAACTAGTGAAAACAATTCTGGTAAAGGTATTTCAGCATCAGCTGGAGTAACTCTTGTTGAAGCAGGAGCTTCTGTAGGCATTGGACGTGTTTCATATAACACTTCAATTGCTCAAGGCAAAGCTGAAATAGGAGGAAAAGCTGAAGCAAGTTTAAAAAACTTAAGTTTAAATGGAGGAATAGAAGCCGGAGTTTATTTAATTGATTGGAAAAACACTATTGGAGCTAAAATTGGCGGTGTCAGCGTCGAAGTAGGCGGTTCCTTAAAAGCTGGTGTAGGCGGAGAAATTAGAGGTGAAATCAGTAAAAAAGGTATTAGTTTAAAATTAGGCGGAACATGGGGTGTAGGTTGCGGAGTAGTATTAGACATTAAATGGTAATCACGATAATTTATAGGTTATTAAAAGGTGGTAATTATGAAATTATTAGGCAAAATATTTGAGATATTTTTTAAATACGTTGCTTTAATACCAGCCTTTTTGGGTTTAATTTTTGGCACTATTATTTCTTTAACTAATAAATCATTTTCTTTTCTCCTATTGACGGTTATTAGTTTAACCATCTATTTATTTTTGCCTGATCTGGCTTTAATTATAGGAAAATATGGTTTTGAGGAAATATGGAAGCAATTTGGAGTTCAAACAAAGCCTAACTTTGTAAGAACATGGAAATTAATAAAAGCAGTATTGTTAGTATCTTTTTGCACAGCAATAATAATTTCTATTTTGAAAACAATCGAAACTAAAAACTTCTTCTACCTTTTTGGTATCCCAATTAGTGGTTTGTTGTTTTATCTGGTGTTGATAGCAGATAAATTAATCCACAAATTAATATCTAAAAACCTGCAAAATAAAAATCTCGAGGGGACTGAGAAATTTGAGAAAACAAATACTTTCTAAAAGTTCTATAGTAAAACTGTTGAGAATTTTTGTATGGACAACACAAATTCTATTATTAATCTTTGGAATATATTTTTCAATAACATCGAAGAATATGTTATTCATTGAAATATTTTTAATTGTTAGTATAAGCGGTATTTTATTTTTTGAATCCATTGTCAAAAATTTTACTACAAATATTCCTGTTAAACTTAAAATGTGGAATATGTTTAAAATATCATGGTTTATAGCCTGCGCTATCATAGCAGTGGTATTGGTAAACTATAAACCCAAAATCTTGTTGGCTTATATTCTGTTAGCAATAACCATAATAATTTTATCAATAGCAGCAGTCCTCATAATTGATATAAAAATAAAAAGTCGAAATATGAAAAAGAGCTAATCAGTGTGTGAAAAAACACATCTGATTAGCTCTCTTTGTTTTTAAAGTAAAGTTCTCATCTTTACCTTCTCACAGCAATCTTATACTCTTTCCTAAACTTAAACTCTTCCTGCTTGCCTTTGTTCCAGCACTGGACAGGCCTGTAGTAGCCAACAACTCTTGAGTAAACCTCACATTCCTTGCCACATGTTGGACAGCTAAAGTGTTCACCTGCAACATATCCGTGGTCTGGGCACACAGAGAAAGTCGGTGTTATTGTGTAGTATGGGATTCTATAATTGTACGCAATCTTTTTGACTATCTCTTTGCAAACCTCAATATCATCAATCTTCTCACCAACAAAGCCGTGCAAAACAGTTCCGCCTGTGTATCGAATCTGAAGCTCTTCCTGATGATCCAAAGCTGTAAATATATCATCTGTATAATCAACAGGAAGCTGGGTTGAGTTTGTGTAAAATGGCTCGTCCTTACCTGATGTAATTATGTCCGGGAACATTTGCTTATCTTTTCTTGCAAGCCTGTATGATGTTCCTTCTGCAGGTGTTGCCTCAAGATTGTAAAGAATACCTGTTTCTTCTTGGTACTTTCTTATTCTTTCTCTCATAAAGTCAAGCACTTTTATAGCAAACTCTCTTCCCTCTTTTGTATCAATACCAGCGCCCATGAAATTCAACAGGCTTTCGTGCATTCCAACAATTCCAATTGTATTGAAATGGTTCTTCCAATACTCACCATAGCGTGCATAGATGTCGCGCAGGTAAAATCTTGAATATGGATAAAGTCCTTTTTTGGTAAGATCTTCTAATACCTCTCTTTTTATCTCAAGGCTTGTCTTTGCAATGTCCATGAGCCTTGCTAATCTTTCAAAATATTCATCTTCAGACTTTGACAGGTACCCTATTCTTGGCAGGTTAATTGTAACAACACCAATTGAACCTGTCAGCGGATTTGCACCAAAAAGCCCACCGCCACGTTTTCTGAGCTCGCGATTATCCAATCTTAACCTACAACACATACTTCTGGCATCTTCAGGTTTCATATCCGAATTTACAAAATTGCTGAAGTAAGGAAGACCATACTTTGCTGTCATCTCCATTATCTTGTTTACAACCGGGCTGTTCCAGTCGAAGTCCTTTGTGATGTTGTATGTGGGTATTGGGAATGAGAATATTCTTCCCTTTGCGTCCCCTTCCATCATGACCTCAGCAAATGCCATGTTGAACATATCCATCTCGCGCTGAAACTCTTTGTAGGTTCTGTCCATTATTTTGCCGCCAATGATAACAGGCTCATCTTTCAAGGTGGAAGGAGGTACCAAGTCCAAGGTTATATTCGTAAACGGACTCTGAAACCCCACTCTTGTTGGCACATTTGTATTGAACACAAACTCTTGCAGAGCCTGTTTTACATCAGAGTATGTGAGCTTGTCGTAGTATATAAAAGGTGCAAGGTATGTGTCAAAGTTTGAAAATGCCTGTGCACCTGCTGCCTCACCTTGGAGTGTATAGAAGAAATTTACAATCTGGCCAAGAGCACTTCTAAAATGTTTTGCCGGCTTTGATGCAACCTTTCCTTCAACTCCAGTAAAACCATTTAAAAGAAGGTCTCTCAAATCCCAGCCACAGCAATATACTCCAAGCACACCTAAATCATGAAGATGAAAATCGCCGTTTATATGCGCCTCCGCAACCTCTTTTGGGTATATCTTGTTTAGCCAGTACTTTGAAATAACTGCTGTTGATATGTGGTTGTTAAGTCCCTGAAGTGAATAGCTCATGTTGCTGTTTTCATTGACTCTCCAGTCCATCTTTCCGATGTACTGGTCAACTGTGTTTTCAATGTCCAAAAAGAGGTTTTTGAACTCTCTCATATCCTGATGCTGTTTTCTGTAGAGAATATAAGCTTTTGCTGTCTTTGCATGACCATTTTCTATCAAAACCTTTTCCACTATATCCTGAATATCCTCTACATGCGGAATTGAATAGCCAAATTTTTGTTCTAAGATTTCAATAACTTGGTCTGTGAGCTTTTCAGCAATTGAGTAGTCAGAACCACCAACGGCCTTTGCAGCCTTAAAGATTGCATTTTCTATTTTTTTGCGGTCAAAGTCAACAATTGTCCCGTCCCTTTTCATAACCTTTGTAATCATCGGTATCTTTCTCCCTTCAATTGCTTTTTCAAAATTAAAAAGTTTCCAAAAACATAAAAGACTTTTAATGAATCAATAACCACTATATATTGTGTCATTATTTTTCACCTAGCACAATATATTATATTCCAACCTCATTTCCAAATCAATGGGGAACAAAAAATTTTTTAAAACACAAAAGGCAGGCATATTTTAAAAAATTGGTGCCCGCCTTTTATTCAAGCTATTTCAATTGCATTTTTAGGACATATTACTGCGCAGCTTTCGCATCTTATACAGCTTACACTTTCAATGTTTCCATTTTCTTTGAAATAACAAACTTCTACTTCCATCGGACAATTTTTGTTGCAAAGCTTGCAGCTCACACATTTTTGGGCATCTATCTTGAGCGCCCCTCTTTTTTTGCCCACAACTCCGCTGACTGTCCCCATCGGACATAAAACACACCATGTTCTTGCTCTAAACAAAATTCCCAAAATTATTCCAATCAAAGTTGTAACCCATAAAAGCATCACAACACCTTTTCCGAACCTCTCCAAATCTCCCCAGCTCAATAAAGCATTCGCACTCATCATCACAACAAAAAATGTAACCATAAATGCTTTTGCAACCTTTGATTTTAAGAAGGAATATTTTTATTGAAGCTTACCTTTGCAACAAACTCATCTAAAAACGCTCCCCTTGGGCAAAACCTGTAGCACCAGTACCTTCCTTTATACAAGCTTAGCAAAACGCTACCTATCATACACACAAATGCAAACAAACCTACTTTCGGATAAAAAAGTCCGCCTATTAAAACTCCAAAAAATACAAAAGTCAAAAATATCTTTGCAATGTGACTTTTGTCCATCTTCAATCTTTTTTCATTTTTTCTTTCCAGAACTTCCATGTCAGATACCCCCTTACCTTTTTCTCTTGTATCATGTAAAATTCAGATATTCTTTATACCATGGGTAGGTATTGTATGTCAATTAGAAAGCCTTTATGAAATTTGCTAATAAATGTGAAAAATAAATTTTCTAAATTGCACAATCAGTTTAGTTTTGCTGTAAATTTCGAAACTAAATTACCCTTTTATAAATCTTATGTTTTATGTTAAAATATCACTAAATCTATTTTTGATCTTATCGATTTGGAACAGAAATAAAATTGTGAATAACAATATCAGAATACCATAAAACAATGCTATACCAAATTTTGAAGGAGGGATTTTGGTGGAAAGTTTTATTCAAAACATGTTCGCAGAAAGAATTGGCGGAAGCAAATTTGGCAAAGAAACAGTACTCTACAAGTTTGAAAAAATTAAAAGAGCAAAGGCAAAAGCAAAAGAACTTCACCCTGACATGGAACTCATTGATATGGGTGTCGGTGAACCTGATGAAAAAGCTGACATGGGTATAATTGGAACACTTGCCTATGAAGCAGGAAAAGATGAAAACAGAGGGTATGCTGACAATGGAATTTATGAATTTAAGGTAGCAGCCGCAAAGTATTTAGAAAGAGTTTACGGTGTCAAGGGAATTAACCCGGATACTGAAGTAAACCATGCAATTGGTTCAAAGTCAGCATTAGCACTTTTGCCCTATGCATTTATAAACCCTGGTGATGTAACAATAATGACTGTGCCAGGTTATCCTGTTTTGGGAACAATCACAAAATGGCTTGGTGGTGAGGTGTACAACGTCCCGCTTTTGAAAGAAAACAATTTTTTACCAGATTTGTCATCAATCCCGGCCGACATAAGAAAAAGGGCAAAACTTATGTATTTGAACTATCCTAATAATCCATGCGGTGCTGTTGCAACAAAAGAGTTTTTTGAAGAGGTGGTAAAATTCGCAAGCGAAAACAATATTATAGTTGTGCACGATGCAGCATATGCAGCTTTGGTGTTTGACGGCTACAAGCCACTATCCTTCTTGTCGGTTGAAGGGGCAAAAGAAGTTGGTGTTGAGATTCATTCTTTATCTAAAGCGTACAATATGACCGGCTGGCGACTTGCATTTGTTGCAGGAAATGAGCTTGTTGTAAAGGCCTTTGCAGCTGTCAAAGATAACAACGATTCTGGTCAGTTCAAGGCTATACAAAAAGCAGGAATTTATGCACTGGAGCATCCTGAAATCACTGAGAAAATCAATGAAAAATATTCACGTCGTCATGACCTTCTTGTGAAAACATTAAGAGAGCTTGGCTTTGACGCTCAAAAGCCAAAGGGGTCTTTCTATTTGTATGTGGAGATTCCAAAGGGAATTAAGAATGGCCGAAGGTTTGAGACAGCTGAAGAGTTTTCAGAATACTTAATCACAGAAAAGTGCATCTCAACAGTTCCATGGGATGACGCAGGACATTTTGTAAGATTTTCTGTTACATTTGAAGCAAAGACACCTGAGGATGAAATAAGAGTTATGGAAGAGCTCAAGAAAAGACTTTCTGATGTGGAATTTGAATTTTAGGAGGTTTTTTTGATGATTGTTACAACAACTCCCTCTATTGAGGGCAAAAAAATTGTGGAATACAAAGGAATTGTGAGCAGTGAAGTAATTGTAGGAGTCAATCTTGTAAAAGACTTTATAGCTTCTATCACAGACATATTTGGCGGAAGGTCTGGAACATACGAAAATGAACTTATAAGGGCAAGAGAAGAAGCTTTGCAAGAACTTCAAAACAGAGCAGCTTTAATTGGTGCAAATGCAGTTGTTGGAATTGATATAGACTATGAAGTTTTGGGTGCCAATGGAAGTATGTTGATGGTTTCAGTTACAGGAACTGCAGTTGTTGTGGAATAAACTCTTTAATAGGTGAGAGAAAATGAAAGACAAACTTTTAGTTGTTGACATTGGCAATACCAATATTGTGTTTGGTGTTTACAAAGGAAAAGATTTGATAGCAAGTTACAGGATGAAAACAGACAAAGAGAAAGCTGCAGATGAGTTTGGAATACTTATGACACAAATGCTCTTTTACAATGGTATAAATCCTGCTGAAATAATGGATGTTATTATTTCTTCTGTTGTACCACCGATAATGTACTCATTTGAAAGAGCAATACAAAAGTATTTTGGCACAAACCCTATGGTGGTAGGTCCCGGCATTAAAACAGGCCTTAATATAAAAACTGAAAACCCGAAAGAGGTTGGTTCAGATAGAATTGTCAATGCTGTTGCAGCAAATGAACTTTATGGAGGTCCTGCAGTAATAATTGATTTTGGAACAGCAACAACCTTCTGTGCACTCTCAAGAAAATCAGAATATTTGGGTGGTGCAATTGCTCCCGGTATTAAAATTTCTGCAGAGGCTCTTTTTTCTCATGCAAGTAGACTTCACAGAATAGAACTTCAAAAGCCACCAAGCGTAATTGGCAAAAACACTGTACATGCCATGCAGTCTGGTATCCTCTATGGTTATGTTGGTCTTGTGGATTACATGGTAAACAGGATAAAAGAAGAGATGGATGAAGCAAACGCAAAGGTCATTGCAACAGGTGGTCTTGCAAGGCTTATTGCTGAGGAGTCAAAGACAATTCAGATTGTAAATCCTACTCTGACATTAGAAGGACTCAGGATAATATACTATAAAAACAAACAGATGTCAGTTTAAAAAATGCTAAAATAAACATGGGGCAATAAAACCTCAAAAAAACAGCAGGTTTTGTTGCCCCTTCTTTTTATATCTGTTTTTCAAGCCACCTGACAAAATCATAGTGAAATTCTTTTTCTGCAATAACTTCATGAAGCTTGTTTGTAAATGCTTTCTCAGACCAGCTCTTTTTACCATTATAATACCTGTTGCATGTTTTCCAATATCTGTAGGGAAAAAGCAGGATTATATAGACAAGTTCAAGCTCGTCTTTGCTCAGTGGCGATACATTTGAGTACCAGTTCAAGATACTCTCACCTGTTTTTATATCCCAGTGAATCCTTTTTAATACCTTTTGCATAAAGCTTGTGAGGTCAACTATTCGAAGGTCATAGGTAAGATAATCAAAGTCTATAATATATACATCACCATCGTGAGTGTAGAGAATATTGTGGTAAGAGTAGTCTCGGTGAATAAAACCTCTTTTTTCTCTTGCCTCATCACAAAGTATTAAATAATTTGAATTTTTAAGTTTTTCAAGTGCTTCCTTTGCAAGGTCAAAATAATATGAGTATGTAAAAAGATATTCATAATCAAACATACTTCTTTTTTTATCTGCCATCTTTCTCATGCGCAAAAATTCGTTGCAGCGCTTTTCAAACTTAGTCAGAAGCTTTCCCAAATCATCTCTAACCCTTGCACCCTCAGGAACATTTGTATAACCTATTGATGCTTCGTGCATCATAGCAAGTTTTTCTGTCGCAGCTTTTAGTTCTATTGGATTTTCAAGTTCACATTCTCTTGCGTCAATCCAGTCTGTGAGGACATAAATCTCATCGTTTAACATTACATAAGGTAAACCTTCTTTGCTCAAGTTAAACCTGTCAATGTCTATAAACCCTCTTGAAACAAGGTGTTCTTTGCCCCCGTGAATAAACAAAAGCGTTTCCACCGAATAGTCTACTCTTTTAAAACATTTAAGACCACTGTCGGTGGAGAGAACTAAAATGTCACGGATAGGCATAAAATAAAAAACTTCTATATCAAAAAATTGAGTTATCTCCTCTCTCAGAGCAATCATAACAAAAAACACCTCCCATTAAAAACTATATGAGCAAACACCTTTTTTAATGCAGGGAGGCTAAAATTTTGTACTTGTACTGGTCTTTTTCACATATCTTTTTAATTTTCTCTTCAAATCCTTCAGATGCCCAGTCTAAATCTCTAAACCTAATAATTTTTTTGAGAAGAGAAAAATACTCATATGGCAGAAGTATCATAGCTAAGACTAACCATTTTTTGTAATTGTCATATGAGGTAACATAAAATTTGCTTATGCAATCTTCAAAATCAAAATTTTTATCTATTTTGAGCAGGCTTTTCACAAACGTGGCTATGTCCTTTTCACGGACATTTAGTTCTAAATCAAACATATTGGCAAGTCTTAATTTACCGTAACATTTGTGGATGTTGTAAATAGCAAGTTTGCCATGTATGAATCTATTTTCCTGCATGCTGCGCGATATCACCTCAAGATATCTGTCATCTTCTAAAATTTCTAATGCTTTTTTTACATATTCAATATTTGTGTCAATCGTGCTTAAAATAATATTCCTAAGCTTTTCATTCTTTATTAGCTGAGGATTTTCTTTTAGCTTGGTGAACATCGAATACATATTTCGTGCAGCAATCCTATCTTTTCCATATTGAACCTTGTATCGTGCACCTACAGCCGATTTTAAGTTGATAGATGCTGAATGAAAAGCATTTATAAATTCTACTAAATTTGCCAGTTGCTTTTCAGAAAATTCGACAGGCTCTTTCTTAAAATGTTCTATGAGCACATATGTGTTTCTGTTAAATATCAGGTAAGGACAACCATCTTTTGTGGGAACAATCTTCTCAAAATTAACAAATTTGTTGTCTTTCAAATGCTGATGACAGTGAAATATAAAGACAATTTCTGCTGGCGACATTTTGGTCTTTTTCAAAAGGTATTCTGCTTTGCTTGTCTTGACCAGAAAGTCATTTTTGAATTTTTTGAACTCTTTTATGTTAAAGCCATAGAAGACCATAAATTTATGTTTCAATGACATTTAAAAATCCCCCCTGCAATCTTTTTTATTATCATCTCCTTTCCTATTTGTATTCTTTCTGCCCCTTTTAGTCTTTTGAGAAAGTACTCTTCTGTCCACGGCTGTTTTTCGAAATAGTACTGAAGTCCTACCTGCCAAATCTCCTGGGGGAAATACATCAAAATCCAAAATGTCTGCAACCAGAATTTCTTTATAATATTTTTATCATTCAGACATTTTAAATAAATCCGAAATACATTGATGTCCCAATCATTTGTTTTCAACACTCTCACGCCAAGGTTCACAAAGTCATGCACGTCATAGTCTACCATCGCATAATCGAAATCTATGAGATACACCCCTGTCTGAGAAAATATAAAATTGTGATGAGCAGGGTCATGATGAATTAATACTCTCTGATTTTCTTTTTTGAAGTGCTTCTCTACCTTTTTCATCATATATATGCTTTCCACAAACCTGCCTTCAAATCTGCTTAGAACATTCAAGAATATTTCATCAAAATATCTAAGATTATCTTTTTGATGTATAATATTCTTTATCTGTATAACTTGTGAATACTTTCTCCGAAATACTTCCTGATAAGATGGATAAAAACTGTCTTCCATTTCTTCAGCAAAAGAAAGTGAAGCTTTATGAAGGTGATGCAAGACTGAAACTGCCACTTTTAAGTCAAAAACATTCCTAAAATCCGCACTTCTGCCATCTATCCACTTACATAGAAGATAAACTCTTTTGTGCCCATCTAAAAAATAAAAGCCACCATCAACGGTCTTTTGAAACTCAATCAGGTGGCTTTTGAAACTTGTATTTTTCAGATGTGAAAAAATCTTGAGAATAAAATCAACATGCTCTTTGTCAACTCTACTGACCTTCAAAAAATATTCTTTGCCATCCTTTGTCTTTATAAAATAGGCATTGGATTTTATCTGTTTTATTCCTTCTATCCTTATAGAATAATTATCCTCAACTAATTTCAGTTTAAGCGTCCTCATGAAAATCTATTTTTTTTAAAGCTCAATTTCATTATATGGTAAACCTGTATTGAGTGTTAATCAAAAAGAATGGTAAACTTTTCTGCAAATTTGAACGGATGGTAAGACATCTTTGCCTTTCTTATCCCCTCCTTCCCCAAATCTTCTTCACGGTTGACGAATTCAAAATCCTGCCAGAACTCTGCTAAAAATTTTTGGTTAACAAAAGCATAAAGTCCTTCAATATCCGGGTCTGCTTTTTCTATATGTATGACCACTGTATTTTTATTTAAAGGCTCCCCAAATGTGAAGGCTTTTATTCTGCCATCAATAAAAATTACCATACCTTCATAAGAAAGTTTATCAAAATTTTTTATCGCCCTTTCTATAGCCATTTTCTCAAATGTAAGTCCTATATCCTCCTTTCCATTTCTCTTTTCGTACCACTCACATTCAAAGTCCCAGCAAAGCTTTACAATTTCCTCATCTATTTTTTTCCACTCATATCTGTCTGAATAGAGTCTTAAAAACTTGTTAATATGATTTTTTTTGGGATGATATTTTTTTCCCTTTAGCTGAACCAAATCTTCAACCCTGTAAACATAGTCAGAAAGGTCTCTTTCAAAAATACTTTCAAACTTCAATCCACACTCAGAAAGCATATCTACTGTCTTTTTAGAGGCTCTTTTTATCATGAAACTATATCCCTCAGACTCAAAATATTTTTTGGCTTTTTCAATAACAATAGGAAGTTTGTTTAAATCTATCCCAACAGGTCCATGTAAAAAAGGTGGCTGGTTGTACGGCTTTGCCATGATGAGCAAAAATCCATCTTCTTCGGTAAAATGAATATCATAAAAGGGATCCCACATAAAAAGGTTTGTAAATGTCAGGTCAGCAATCTCAGGCTCAAAAATGGCAAAGTATTCGTCAAATATATGCTTGTTTGAAATATCTATTTTGAAAAATTTCATTCCTTCTACCCCCATATCGATACAAAAGTTTTGAATAAAGCACAAATAAAATATATAATATCATATAGAGTACCTTCGTAATTTTGAATAATAAAGGATGGTCAGGATGGTTACATACGCTGTGCTATATTCCTTATACTTCCTTAAGGTATTTTTTCTGGTAAGTTTAATTCTGAGTTTGTTTGGTATATGTTGTAGCACCAAAAAAATTCTTGTAGTAAGTTTTATTCAGGCTTTCTGGGATACCATTGTCTTTAACAACCATATCAATCTTATGCTGGGACTTTTGCTTATGACACTGTGCTTGATACTTTTATATATCATGTACCTAAAGCTTCTACCCTTATATGGTATCATTTTAGGACTTATTTCGCAATCCTTGTGTCTCACTTTGAAGTTCGGGGGTTATTCAATTATAAGCACGCTCATAAGCAATCTTTCTCTCACACCCTCTGTATTTGTATGTGATGTAACCACGCTTGTAATTGAAATAACCATCATGAGTATCTTACTTACAGTAATAAAAAGCAAAAATTACTTATTATTTGAAATTTGTAAAATACTGTCTACACAATCTGAAAAAGGGAATGAGATCAACTATGAAGAAAAATGACCATATAAAGCTTTTGATATCAATGCTCTTTTTGCTTGCCCTTATTATGTTTTTGCTCATCTATTCGATATACTTTATAAACACAGAATTCATAAAACATCAAAAGATACCTCAGTGGCAAAGGACGCTTGTTATATATTCTTTTACTCTGCTTGCAATCTTAAACTTATATACTGTCAAAAACCTTTTTTCAGCACTAAGTATACTAAAGACAACGCAAGTTTATAAAGACAATATAAAATCATTGGACAATTTTATAAACATCTTAAGAGCCCAGAGACATGAGTTTAACAACCACCTTCAAATTATATGGGGACTTATTTGTGTTGAAAAATACAACGACGCTGTACGTTATATTGAGCAAATCAGCGAAAACCTCAAAAATACATCAAAATTTTACGGGCTTGGGTGTGCAGAACTTTCTGCTTTAATATTTGCAAAAAGTGCTTTGGCTGAGAAGTACGATATAAATTTTGAATTCCATTACAGTATAGATTTTAGCAACCTCAAGTTTGATTCTATGGATCTTATAAACATCTGCGGAAACTTAATTGATAATGCACTTTACTACGCCAAATCTTCGTTTTCAAAATATGTCGGACTTAATATAGAAGATGAAGGTAATCAAATTGAAATCACGGTAACAAATTCGGGGTCATATATAGACAAATGTAAAAAGGATAAAATATTTGAACTCGGATACTCCACAAAAAATTCAAGCGGTCTTGGGCTTTTCATTGTAAAATCAACAGTTGAAAAGTATAAAGGCAAAATTGAGGTTTTCTCAGAGTACAAAGATCTTAACAAAATTGAAGAAGGATATACAACTTTTAAAGTAATCCTGCCAAAAAAAATATAACCTCTTCAGCTTTTCACTTGAAGAGGTTATATTTTTATTTCAACTAATTTATCTTTCATTTCCTGGCGGAGAAGGAGGGACTCGAACCCTCGCGCCGGTTTTACCCGACCTACGCCCTTAGCAGGGGCGCCTCTTCACCACTTGAGTACTTCTCCGCACCCTTTAAATGGCACATTAATTATTATACCCAAACCTTTTGCGCTTGTCAAGGTTGGACAATCACTTTTAGTTGATTCTCAAACTTTTTTGAAAGTGCCTCTGGCAACTGAGCAAGTGAAATTTTGTGTGTGACAACATGTTTTAAGTTTATCTTTCCTTGTTGCAAAAGTTCAATTGCAAGTTTTTGAGTAAACGGATTTACAAACGACCAAAAAATTTGTGCTTCTTTTCTGAACATCTCAAACGGACAAATTTCAGTAGCAACAAGCGGTGACGGTACAGAAAACACCAAAACTCTGCCACCTTTCCCTATCTTTTTAAATGCCATTTCGATGCTTTCTTTTGTCCCTGCACACTCTATTACCACATCAAAGCTTTCTTCTTTACAATCTTCATCAACAATATCTTTAACTCCATGATTTTTAGCAACATTTTTTCTAAAATCATCTACTTCATAGCCAAAGATATTGTCAACCCCATACATTTTTACAAGCTCAAGCATTATAAGACCAATCGGACCAAAGCCTATTATCAAAACCTTATCGGTGGGAAAAATCTTTATTCTATCAAGACCATGAAGACAGCAAGCCAGAGGCTCTGCCAGTGCTGCCTCAGCAAAATCTATGTTCTCAAATTTTATCGCCTGTTTTTCTGGCACAGCGGCATACTGGGCAAACCCACCGTTTATGTTCACACCAAGCGCTGTTAAGTTTTCGCAAAGCTGAGGCCTTCCACTTCTACAAAACTTGCACACTCCACAGTAGATGTTAGGGTCAATGCTCACTTTGTCTCCTACATTGAAAAGCTTAGATTTTGTCTCAACAACAGTACCACAAAATTCGTGTCCCAATATTATCGGCGGTGTGACTTTTGCAGACCCTTCTTCGCCATTGAATATATGCACATCTGTACCGCAAATGCCACATGCCTCAACCTTGACTAAAATCTCTCCCTCTTTTATTGTGGGCAAGCTAACATCTTCTACTTTTAAGCTTCTCTTACCATAAAATATGGCTGCTTTCATTGTCTTTTTTAAACCCTCTTTGATAAAGTTTTTGATTTTCTATATATAAAGTTTACTACTTACTTGAAAATCTCTTCAATCAAATTTTATCTTCTCTTTATTAAATTTTGCAACACCAATTACAGTATCAGCACCTCCATAATATACCCAGACCTCATCGCCAACCTCTGCATGACCACAGCTGAAAACAACATTGGGTATGTAACCATCCACTTCCCATGAAAGCTCGGGTTCCAAAATTGGTTCCGAAAAGCGTGACAGAATCTTTGTTGGGTCTTTTGCGTCCAAAAGTACTGCTCCAAGCCTGTACACATTCTTATGGTCTGCTGCGTGGTATATCACAAGCCAGCCAAACTTGACCTTTATTGGTGGTCCTGCAATACCTATACGACTGCTCTCCCATGAATTTTCTCTTACACTCATTATTTCAACATGGTCTGTCCAGTTTATCATGTCATCAGAAAATGCAAGCCACATATTGGGATATCTTCTGTGAAACATGACATACCTACCATTTATCTTTTCTGGGAAAAGTGCTGCATCTTTGTTTGGCTCATCAAGTGCAATACCTATTCTCTCCCATTTTATGAGGTTCTTTGACTTTGCAAGCATAATTCTAAAATCACCTTCATACCTGCCACCAAAACCTGTGTATGTCATGTAAAACGTCCCATCAATCTCAACTATGCGCGGGTCTTCTATTCCTCTTCTTTCCTGTTCGTTTTCTGCAACCATCACAGGCTTGTCAAGTCTGTAAAAGTTAATACCATCTGTTGACACAGCATATCCTATTGTAGAAACGTAATCACCATAGTCCTTATGTGGTGGAATGTTTGTCGCCCTGTAAATCAAATGAAAAAGTCCTCTGTGAAATATAGCTGCAGCATTGAAAACTGCTGCTCTTTCCCATTCATTTTCCTGCTTTGGCTTCAAAACTGGTTTGTCTGTCACTCTTTGAAGTTTAAACATAAAAGTATCTTGCGCCCCCTTTGTTTTTCACTATAATGATTCTCTTTTGAAACTTCAAAACATAATTTTAATTTAACTTTTGAAAATTTCAATTGAAAAAATAACCTGCAATTCTTTTCTTAAAATTTTCGAAAATGATATGTTGTATTTTTACAACAAAAGAGCCTCCTTTTTGTGAAGGAGGCCTCGTTTTCTTTTTCCAATTTTTTAATTTGCAAGCACATAAACTTTTACACGCCGCACACCAAATTTATACGCATCTTTTTCAACAAACACATCTATTCTGTTTCCCTTGATAGCAGAACCTGTGTCAAGTGCTGTTGCAAAACCATACCCTTCCACATAAAGTCTTGTCCCAAGCGGAATCACCCGCGGGTCAACCGCAACAACACCGCGCCGAACTCTATGACCTGTTGCAGTTCTGCCATAGTCAGGGTGAGATGGACTTTTGCCTGTATCACTTGGGGTTAAAGAATATGCAGTTGCTATCATTGTATAAACTTTTCTGTATCTGACCACTTCTCCTCTTGATGTCTTGAACCATCTTATTGCTCCAACTTCAACAATCTTTGGCTTCGGTGGCTTGACAATTTTTTCACCAAGCAATTTCCTCTCAACTTCGTTGCCATCTTCCAATATGAGCTTATATCTTCTTTCTTTGATACCATCCTGCCCTTGCTGGACAACCTTTTGCTTTCCGTAGTCCATATTGTAGTTCGTCTTTGTAACTGTACTGAAAGGTATCTTTTGTTTTTCCACGACCACCTTCTCTGTTACCTTAGTAATTTTAATGACAGTAGGCCTATCAAGAAGCTGAGAAAGAGGAAGATTTACCCTGTCTGACTTTCCAAGAACAACCCCTGCTTTTTTTATTGCATCCTCAACAGTACCGCTTGGAATATACACAACCTTTTCCTCGTCGCCAACAAGTATTTTCACTTCAAAAGCTCTCTTTATTATTATCTGGGTATTCTCATTTATTTTTGAGTCCAAAGAAGGCGAGATATAGTCATCTTTTGTCAAGTAAATTTGATTTTCTTCTAAGACCTCTCTCACTGTGGACTTAATTGTTTTATAATAAAACGTCTTGCCGTCAATTGTTATGCTAACCTCTTTCACAAGTGCCTGTGCAGTCATGGCGCCAAGCAGGACTGACAAAACAAATACAATGACAAAAGCCAGGATAAGCTTCTTCATATCCCTTGGCCTTGCCACAAGGCACCTCAGTTTATTCATAATCAACCTCCTACAAAATGGATTTGTTTTCTAAAAAACTTCTTTGTTATTTTAATTTAAAAAAAATTTTTTGTCAAATAACCTTAAAAGTCAAGAAATTTTCTTGACTTGCAATACCTTTTATATATAAATTTTATACCTTTTGCCCATACTCTATACAAAAATTTTATCAACTTTAAACTAATTTTTATGCTATTCTGTGCCTTAAGAGTATTTTATTGGTTTGAATGCACTTTTTATATTTAACAGAATTTTGAAAAGTTATATTAGCAAATCCAAAGTTTATCTTTCTGTTTATTCTATGAAAAAAAGAGTAAAATAGATAGTGTAAAAACTTGTTTTAAGAGATGATAGAAATATGATTGAATTTTTGAAATACATGGTTGACAATTTTGGACTTTGGGGAATATTTTTGATATTGGCAATAGAAGGGCTTGGGATTCCTTTCCCAACACAGATTGCTTACCTTGGCGCAGTAGCACTTTTAAACTCACGCAAATTCACTCTTTTTACATTGATAATGGTGATAGCATTAGGAAATCTTTGTGGAAATGTTGCTGTGAACCTTCTTCTCAGAAGTGGCAGAAAGAAAATAATCAGCCTTTTTGAAAGGCTTTTGAGAATAAAAAAAGAGACGCTTGAGAGCGTCAATAACTTTTTTGTAAAGTATGGAATATTTGCTGTACCAATAGCAAGAATAATAGGAGTTCCACGCACCCCCGTTATTTTCTTGGCAGGAATTAGTAAAATGAATTTCTATGAATATATCATTTCTTCTTTCATTGGAAATACCATCTGGGCAACATTCTATGTGTACTTTTACTGGTACGGATTTAACTTCTTTAAATTCCTTTACAAAAAAGATGCATTCCTTTTTTGGCTTGCCATTTTGGTGCTGGTTTGCATTGTGATAATAGCATGGATAATATTTTTAAAGGTCTGGAGAAGAAGGAGAAGAGTCTGAGGTATTTCTTTCAAGCAGCTGCTCTAAAGTCACGTTCAAAATACCGCCTGAAAGGTTATAAACCTTTCTAAACCCATTCTGCTGAAGGATATTTTGGGCAATATTTGAACTTACCCCGCTGTTGCAGTATACAATTATCTGCTTGTCTTTTGGAAGCAGATTCATTTTTTCTTGCAGCATCTCAAGAGGAATATTTACAGCACCCTTTATATGCTTGATTTTATACTGATCAGGTGTTCGAACATCCAGAACAACAAAATCTTCTCCTTTTTGCATCTTTTCCAAAAGCTTTTCCTGCGTACAATTAAATTTTCTCTTGTCAAGAAAGTTTGACATAACCATGCCAACATAGTGAACAGGGTCTTTTGCAGACGAAAATGGCGGTGCATAAGCCAAATCAAGCTGGAAAAGATGGTCTGTTGTAAGCCCTGCAAAGATAGCTGTTGCCAAAATGTCTATTCTTTTGTCAACTCCTTTTGTTCCAATGATTTGAGCACCTATAATTTTTCGTGAACTGAGTTCTGCAATTGCTTTTATAGTCATTTTCTCAGCTCCAGGATATGCTGTTGTTATATGCGGTTTTGTAACGTGCCCAACTTCATATTCAATCCCATCCTGCTGTGCCATCTTTTCTGTGTAACCTGTTTGTGCAACTGTAAGGTCAAAAACTTTGAAAATTGATGTTGCCAAAATGCCACTGAACTTCATGCTACCACCTGTTGCATTTTCACCTGCTATTCTTCCCATCTTGTTTGCAGTTGAACCAAGTGGCATATACATAGTTTTACCATTTAGCTTAAAATACACAGAAGCACAGTCACCTGCTGCAAAGATTCCTTCAATATTAGTTCTCATATACTCATCAACCTTAATAGCTCCATTTGGTAAAAGCTGTATGCCACTTCCTTCTAAAAACTGGGTGGAAGGTCTTACCCCAACAGCAATTAACACAAAGTCTACATTCAATCTTGAACCATCACTCAAAATAGCCGTTGTTACTCTCTTATCACCTTCAAACTTCAACACAGATGTGCTGGTTTTCACTGTAATTCCTTTCTCTTTAAGATAGTTCTCAACAAGCCTTGCCATGTCACTATCCAAGTTTGGAAGGATATTTTCTTGTTTTTCTATGATAACAACATCTATACCCAAAACCTTCAAAGCTTCTGCCATTTCAAGTCCAATGTAACCACCACCAACTATCAAGGCTTTCTTGGGAAAATAAGTGTTTATAAACTCTTTTATTCTATCTGCATCCTTGACATTTCGAAGGACAAATATGCCCTCAAGCTCTATGCCATCAATTTTAGGCACTACAGGATGTGCTCCTGTTGCAATAATTAACTTGTCGAAACCATCTTCAAAGGTATTACCAGTATTTAAATCCTTGACAATCACCTTCTTATTTTGCGTGTCAACTTTTAAAACCTCATGAGCTGTTTTTACATCAACATTAAACTTTTTAAAATATTGGCTATCTCTTGGAACAATGTTTTTCCTGTTATCTATCACACCTGAAATATAGTACGTAAGAGAACAACCAGAATATGATATGTCAGTGTCTTTGTCATATACAATAATTTCAGCTTTGTCATCATTTCGTCTTATCTTCATTGCAGCTGTCATCCCACCTGCAACAGCACCAATCACTATATACTTCATCTTCTATATTTCACCATCCTATTTAAAATTTTTATCGATTCTAATATACCCTTTTGCTATCCATTTAAAAACACATCTTTGTGTAAAAATTTTCCTTAAAAATATTTTTACAATTGCGAAACACAAAACCCAATTTTATGTGGGATAATATAATTGAAAGAAAAATTCAAAATGAAAAGAGGTGATTTTTAAGTGAAAAGGATAAAGACAATAATTGGTATAGGACTTATTGCAATTCTGATTTTAAGTGTAAGCCTTGCATTTGCAGGTTCTTCAAAGGCAAGCCTTCCGGTAGCTTTCAAGGGCAATCTCACAAAGCTCTGTTTTGGAAAATTTGAAAAAGGTGCAGCAGGTATAAACCTTGACATCGCTGGCACAATTGAAAGCATCCTTGGCATGAAAAAAGAGGATATTCAAAAACAGATTCAGAGCGGAAAGTCTTTCTCAGACATCTTAAAGGACAAAGGCCTGACACTTGACCAGTTTAAATCAAAGCTTTTAGAAAGCCTTTATGCAAAGATTGATGAAGCTGTTAAAAACAACAAAATAACAAGCGACAAAGCAGCACAGCTAAAGCAAAGTTTAAAACAGAAGATAGACAGCTGGGATGGAAAGCTTCCTTTCTTTGGCTTTAAAATCAAAGCATTTTCAAAAGACATTTATAACCTCGATATGTTCAGTGACATTGCTACAATCCTCGGCATGACAAAGGATAGTCTTTTTAACGAGCTGAAAAATGGAAAGACCATTGCAGACCTAATCAAATCCAAGAATATCTCTGAATCAGACTTTAAAAACAAATTAATCTCAATGCAAACAACAAAGATTGACAAGCTTCTGCAGGAAGGCAAAATAACAAAAGACCAGGCAGACAAAATGAAAGAAGCTATCAAGACAAAAATTTCAAACTGGGACCTTTCAAAGGGATTTGCTCCACGAGGATTTGGTAGAAAATTCAAAGGTGTAGCAGGAATGGACGGTACCATGAGGCACGGATTTAGTATAAAAATGAAAGGATTTTGGCCAAATCAAGGAACAAACCAGAACACAAACAGCTCTTCAACAAATATGACATTTTAAAAACATAAGGGGCTTGAGGGAATATATCCCAAAAAGCCCCTTTTCTTTTTTAAAAGTCATAAAAGCAAGACCCTCCTATGAACTCTCTTATGATAGATTGTGGTGGAATTTCTCTTTCGTCCTCAATTGTAAGTATAAAGCTCAGAAAATGCAAAAGCCTCTGCGCTTCACTATATTCCTCATCTTCTCTTGTAATTGTTTTAAGTAACGGAACAGCATATTTTTTCAAAACCGCAAGCTCATAAATTAGTGCTGAATTAAACATAGCATCCGCCATTTCCTGGTAGGGAAAAATATTTTTCTCCTCACCATTTCTGACAGATGGCCACATGGAAATTGTCCTTTTAGCAGATGCACCTCTTGTCCTGGCATCTCTTACAATTCGTCTTAAAATCCTGTAATCTGTAGTTTGAATTCTGTTGTGCTTGTCAAGGTTCAGGTGTGTCAAAGCGCTCACATATATTTTAAACTTGTTTTCGTCAGGTATCATTGGAGTAAGCCTGTTATTTAACCCATGTATCCCTTCAATTATTATTATGTCATTCTTTTCAAGCCTGACACGTCTTTCAAACGTTCTCTTTCTCTCTATGAAATTAAACCGTGGCAGCACAACCTCCTTGCCCTCTATCAAGTCTTTCAATTGTCCATTGAAAAGCTCAACATCAATAGCTTCAATCGATTCATAGTCAGGCTTTCCATTTTCGTCAAGCGGAACTTTATCTTCAAAGAAATAATCATCAAGCCCTATATAGACAGGATTTTTTCCATTTACTTTAAGCTGGATAGAAAGTCTCTGGGCAAAAGTAGTTTTTCCGGATGATGAAGGTCCTGATATCAAAACAACTTTTATCAGTGGATTTTGAGAAATCTGGTCTGCTATATATGCTATCTTTTTTTCATGCAATGCTTCAGAAACTCTTATAAATTCTCTTATCTTTCCGCTTGCTATCACCTCATTGAGCTCACCAATGCTACTGACACCCAGTATCCTGCCCCAGTTTTTGTACTCATGGTAGACCGCAAACAGTTTCTTGTTCTCCACAAACTCTTGAAGTTTAAATGGGTCTGATTTGTCGGGGTACATAAGTACCATCCCGTCGTGGTACTGAATCAGGTCAAAAATTTTAAGATACCCTGTGGAAGGGACTAAATGTCCATAAAAGTAATCAACATAATCTCCACAGTAATAAATGTATACATATTCATTTTCCGAAAACTTTATTGTTCTTGCTTTATCATAAAACCCTTTCTCTTCAAAAAGTTTAACTGCATCCTCTTTTGAAACCTTTTCTCTTTTGAATTGAAAATCCTGCTCTATTATCCATTTCATCTTCTGTTTTATAAGTTCTATATCTTGGCTGCTTAGTTTTCTGTTTTCTACCTCACAGTAAAGTCCCTTTGAAAGAGAATGTTGCACATTTACAGCTTCTTTAAAAAGCATTCTTGTTGCAACAATCAAAACAAAAATGAGACTTCTTCTGTAAATCCTCATACCATCTTCTTGCGTCATGTCAATAAATTTCACTCTGCAATCCCTTGAAATTACATATTTTAACTCTTTTATCTCATTGTCAACCTTTGCAGCAACTATAGGAGATTTAAAATAACTCTCAAATCTTGGAACAAAGCTCAAAAGATTAGTTCCTACCTCCACATCTTCACATATATTTACATCCTCAAAAAATACCCTAACAGTGCTACTGCCTTTCTGCATCAAAATCGCCCCCTTTGTTTTTTAATTTTTCTTCATACATTCTCATATCAGCAATCTTAATAAGCTCATCAAGACTGGTTGTATCGTCTGGATACACAGCAATTCCACAGCTCACTCTTATCTTTTTTGGAAGCTGTAGCTCTGACTCTTTTTCAATTAATTGCTTTATATTTTTAATTCTATCCTCTATAGCATCTTTACTACAATTTTTGAATATAACCGCGAATTCATCTCCCCCAAGTCTTGCCGCAATATCTGTTTTCCGTATATTGTCCCGTATAATCCTGGCAATTATTTTTATAGCTTTATCTCCCACACCGTGTCCATAAACATCGTTTAAAAGTTTCAAATTATCCATATCAAAAAAAGCTACACAAAACTTATTTTTATATCTATCTGCAGCTATTGACTCCAAAATCAATTCCTTCATAAAGTATCTTCTGTTATAAAGACCTGTAAGTTCATCCTCTGTTGATAAATTCTTTATCTTCTCAATCCTTTCAATTTGAGAAAGAAGAGCTTGAGAAAAATTCATAAAGATTGTAAAACCATCCTGGAGTTCATCAGTTATGTTAAAGTTTTTAATCTTCGAATAACAAATAAGAAAACCCACAAGCCTGTTGTATCTGTGAACAGGAACACATACCACTGTTTGGAAACTATTGAATACCCTATTTTTTAAAGCCTTGCATTCAAAAAAGTTTTCAAAATCTTTTATGTCAAATGTACTAATGTTCTCCTCTTCTAAAAGTTTACTTACAACTTTTACTTCTGCAGAAAAATCTTCAAACTTATCACTCACCTCTTCACTCTTGAATACAATAAGTTTATAATTCCCATCTTCTATGATGTAATAAAAACATATTCTTGGAAATACCTTTGAATAAGCTTCATAAATAAAATCTACAAGAAGTTCAAAACTTTTTTGCAAATCAAGCTTTTCTTTTAATACCTCAGTACTAAATTTTGCTAAACTGTGCAAAAATTTTACCCTCTGTTTTGCTATAGCAAGAAATATTGCCACAAAGAGATAAAGCATAGCTCCATTTTGAACTGCTTCTGTAAGAAGAATACCTTTTCTCTTAAAAAGAGACAAAATTAACTCGCCAACTGCAAAAGCCAATACAAAAACTTTAAAGCTATTATTTTGTTTGAAGTAAGAGTTATAGAAGCTTAAGTATATTAGAAACAAAATACCAAAAACTATCAGTAATTCACTAATAAAGTATAGTTTTGTTGTAGATAAAGTAGATTGTAATAAAATATTAATTTTTGCATTTTTTATCTTTTCGGATATTAAAAAAACTACAATTATCAAAGTTATGTTTATCCATATTGATGCCTTAGATAAAAATTCTTTTAACCTTTCCCTGCATAAAACTGAAAATATAAGTGCATATATTATAAGAAACTTTAAAAGTAAATTCAAGAATACAACCACCTGAACACCTTCACTTTTGCTTACAACTTCTTTTTCTAAATTTAGTACATATAAGAATTTAAAAACAACAAGAGATAAAAATATTTTGCTAAAATTGTAAATTAAAGCATTTTTTAATTCATTACCCAGAAAGACTGATAATATATATATTCCGCTTACTGCAATAACACCTATTATTTCAAAAAGCTTGTACAAACAAAACTCTAATTCAACATTCACAGTCTTCTGAACTCCTTCTGTGTTTTTTTCTTTATTAATAATATATTCCTGAAAAAAAGATTGTTTTTATTATATCGTACTTCAAAGAAAATTTAAAAGGGAGACTTTTGAAAATCTCCCTTGATTTTTCGAACAATTCTCTATCCCTCTACCATGAATAACTCATCAGCAATTAAGATAAAGTTGCTCAGGTCAAAGAGTAAACTTCCTTCCACGAAAAGTTCATATAGCAATATTTTTTTGTTTGCATGCAAAGCTTCAATCCAACCTTTTAAATGTCCTAAATCTACAAAGTACTTTTTTATAGCAGTAATATCGATAAACACAACTTCAAGAGATTCCTTCCAGAACTCTATGCAAACGTTTGGAAAAAGAAGTTTTTTGAGTCGCTGGTAAGACTTTTCACTTCCAAAAAAAGAAAACTTCTCAAGTTCAAGAAGGTGTGCAAGAACAAGAATACTTGAAATAAGATGAGCTTCGCCTACATAGGGTTTTAGAACTGTCAGAGCGCGGGAGGTCACAAGTTCATGTCCTTCAAGAATTATCATTTGTATCTTATCCTCCCTTTGTAAACCTATGTTATACTTTTTTATATTATATTCTAAATCCAAGTACCTGTCAATAAAATTATTTACTTTTAGATTTTTATTCCTGAACCTGAAGAAAGATAAAAAATAAAATGGCTGTGCGACCAGCTTCGATATAACCCTCCTGGTGAAATAGCAGACCTGACAGGCTCCTGTCATGCACCCCTGCGGCACACGCGAAAAACTGCTTACCGTTGCTTCCTTCCGGACCTGGCGGGGTTCACAGCCATCGCGTTGCGCAGGACACAACCATCCTCACCCCGGCCTGCCCTCAATGCCAAAAGGGTTATACCTCAGTCTGGCTATTCGACCCCGCTATAGCGGATTGCGGGTTACAGGGCACCGCTACCTCCCCGTCATAGCACAGCCAATTTTATTATACTCTCAAAACTTTTTAAAATCAACTGCCAAAATTTACTTGCCGTTTGCCTGAACAAGCCATACATGAGCAAGTTCAAGTGCCTTGTAAAGGTTGTCTGCCTCGGCTTTTTTCACAACTCTTTCTCTGACAGTGAGCTTTGGATTGTTTATCTGAAGTTCAACTGAAATAGGTGAGGATATCTTATAACCCTTATACTCTTCAGTGCCCAGCACCACAAACACAGCAACAAATTTGTCGTCTGGATTTCCATAGTGGATGAGGTTGTTTCTAATTTTGTATACTTCTCTTCCTCTATATCTGAACACCTGTGGTAGGCTCATAGCAAAATCAACTCCTAATCACCATAAATTTTTAAAACTTCTTATAGTCGATATGATACTAAACTTTATTGTGTTTTTCAAGCATTGTTCACAAAATTCTTTTTCCTTTTTGCCAGTCCCTCTCTTATCTCAAACGTAACATCTCTATTTAAAGGTTCTGGCAGGACAATAAACACTCCATCACCCTTGTTTGCCTTTCTTATGGCATCAGAGACCATTTCAACCACATCTGAAAACTTTTCTATCTGCTTGGATATAATTCTACTCTTATCTTCAACAAAATCCAAAATTTGTTTTTGTCTCTGTTCGCACACAAAATAAAGATTCCTGATACCTATGGAGCCAAGACTTAATGTAAGCATTTTTACATGTTCTTTCTTTCGAAGGCTGTCAATAATCACTTTTACACCATTTATATCAAATATATTGAACTTTCCAGGATTTTGATGTGAGTCGTTCTTGTATTCGATCAAAAACTTATATATGATCTCACTGTCTACCCCGTAAAAATACAGTGTTGCAACTGTCTGAAGAATATTATCAACTGCAAACATAAGCTTACCATCGTATGAATAAGGGATTTCTTTAATATTGCAAAAAGAAAAGAGTTCTTTTCCGTCAAATATTTTTATTATATCATTTTCAAGGTACACACAAGGTTTTTTCATTTCCATATGCGCTTTTAAATCTGGATGATGACTTGAAGTCGAAGTAAATACAATTCTACATTTAGCTTTTGCACTGTACAGGTATTTATAAGCATCGTTGACATTTAAAATTAGATATCCATTTTCCTTAATGCTTCTGGTAAACAAAAGGTTTTTTTCTATCTGATTTTGAGAAAATGTATTGGTAATAATACCTACCTCAGGTTCTATTTCTATCTCCTCAATACCTTTTTCAGGATTGAATTCAACCAGCTTTATGTCCGACAAATCTCCAAAACTTCTCAGATAGAAATTCTCCATTTCGCTATCGATAGACGCTTCCAATCCGCATCTTTGAAAAATGTACCTCATTATTTGTAAAATTGTGCTTTTTCCATATGTCCCTGACACAGCAATTATCGGCACAGATGGATTTGGAATCTTTTCAAAATACACATCCAGTATAGTATTGAATACATCGTTGTTACATGTCTGTGAAAATATTCGAAGATCACAGTTTGTCTCAATATCAACAACATAACCACCTATAATAGTATATGGAAGCGAAATATCTTCTGTAACAAAGTCTAAGACAGTTGTTACATATCCAAGTTTTTCTGCAATCTTAACAAAAAGTTGTTGATTTTCATATGCTACCTTTTCTGTAACGTCTGTAGTTATACAACCTGTTTTAAAACTTGTTGGCTCCTTCAAAAATACCCTCATTCCTTTTGGTAAAATATCATCCAAGGTAAATCCCTGTTTTAAAATATTCTTTTGAATATATTTATTGCTTTTCTCACCTTGATCTAAAAGTTCTAAAATTCTTCTTTTTCCATCGCCTATAATGTATGGAGAGGTTCTCTCAATAGCTGCCACAACTTTCCCATTCACAACCAGAATCTTATAGCTGTTGCCTGGCACATATCTCTCGACAATTACTCTATTTTCAACATTTTTGACCATATTAAATGCTTCTAACGCTTGTTGATTTGTCCTAATATTCCCTATGTTGGGAGAGCCTTTTTTGCAACCTTTTATCGAAATTGGGAATCCCAGCTTTTTTATACTTTCCATTAGCTGGTCTGAAGTAAAGATCACTTCAAACGGTGCAACAGGAAAAAAGTTTAATTTTAAAAATTCACGTTCCATCTCTCTGTCATTTGATATACTTACTACACTAAAGTCTTGTTCACTTATAAGACCTGCAAAGAGCTTTGCATATTTTCCCTCACCCAGAATGAACGTATCCGTATATCCAATTCTTGTAAACCTTATACCTCTTTTCAGGCAAGCATTTTTCAAAAGTCTTGTATTTGGCGAAAGCTCTGTTTCAATTGTGAGTTTCTTTAACTTTGAAATCTTATCAGGAAAATCTTCGGGTATAAAGCCTTTTCCCATACATTCTAACGCAAATTCAATAACCTTGTACACAACAATTTGATTGTCATGTTCAATCAAAACATCAATATGATCTTCCACGCTCAAGCATTCCCAGTATTCAACCAAGTTGTATCCTATAAGGTTTTGAATATGAATGCAAAGCTTGGCAAAGTTGCTTGCTTCTTCAGGTTTTCCTTTTACCTTTAATACAGCTACCTTTTTGTCTGAATAGATATTTCTGTTATTATAAACTTTGATATTTTCAATTTTCATCCCAAGAAAATTTCTCTCCTTATTATAATTTTATTTTGTATTCTTCCCCCTTCACAAAAGACTAATACCTGCAAAAAAATAAGCAGGGAAAATTCTATTTCCCTGCCGTTGTCCTTTCTTCTATTTTCTTTTGCTCAATTAAATTTTTTGCTGCATTTTTGACATGAAGTTTCATGTACTCTTCTGCCTTATCTGGGTCTTTGCTGACTATTGCTTCAAATATGAGCTTGTGTTCTTCCATAGCCTCCTCAAGCCTACCAGGTGTCTCAAAAGAGGTTGCCCTTGCCCTTATTATATAGCTGTGGAAGGTGGATAAAACATGTTCAAGCGGTTTGCTCTTCGATGCTTTGTAAATAAGCTGATGAAACTGCGAATCAGTTTTCATCACCTTTGGAATATCTTTTTTCTTTGTATAGAGCTCCATAAGAGTTATAATTTCAGTAAGCTCATCTTCTTCATCTTTTGTAATCTTCTGGGCAGCCCAGCGTGCAGCAAGCCCATCTAAAAGCATTCTTATTGTGTATATATCCTCTATGTCCTGAGCAGTAACACCTGCTACAAACGCACCTTTGTGAGGAATAGAATATACAAGCCCTTCGAGTTCAAGCTGGCGCAATGCCTCTCTTATTGGTGTTCGGGAAACACCTAGCTCTTCAGCAAGCTTTACCTCAACAAGAGGGTCTCCCGGCTTTAAAATTCCCATCAAAATCTTTTCTTTTATCACTTCAAAAATCTTCTCATACAAAGGAGAATATCTTGTATCTTTATCATCAGAGTAATTATTATACACCATCGAAAATCACCTTCAATATTAACCAAGTTTATATTTTTTCCATTTCACGTATAACCGCATCTGCAAACTCTTTTGTACCTGTTGAGCCTCCAAGGTCGTATGTAACCTCTTTGCCTTCTTTTATAACTTTAGCCACTGCCTTTTCAACTCTGTCAGCTGCCTCAAGCTCACCCAAGTACCTCAGCATCATGACACCAGAAAGTATTGTAGCTGTTGGATTTGCTAAGTTCTGACCTGCTCTTTTTGGAGCAGAACCGTGGATTGGCTCAAATACTGCTCCATCTTCGCCAATGTTAGCACCTGGCGCAATACCAAGTCCTCCCACAAGTCCTGCCGCCAAGTCAGACAGAATATCCCCGTACATGTTTGGCATAACCAAAACATCGTAATTTTCTGGGCTTTGGACAAGTTTCATGCTCATTGCATCAACAATCATATCTTCAAACTCTATATCTGGATAATCTTGCGCGACCTTTCTTGCACATTCTAAAAATAGTCCATCTGTAAGCTTTTGGATGTTTGCCTTGTGAACAGCCGTAACCTTTCTTCTCTTCTCTCTTCTTGCAAGCTCAAATGCATACCTGACAATCCTCTCGCTTGCTTTTCTTGTTATTATTTTAACACCAACTGCTGCATCATCTCCAGCCATGTATTCAATCCCTGCATAAAGGTCTTCTGTGTTTTCTCGAACAATTATCAAATCCACATTTGTGTATCTTGAAGGAACACCTTCGTAAGACTTGACAGGTCTTACATTAGCATAGAGGTTAAGAGCCTGTCTGAGCGCAACATTCACACTTCTAAACCCTGTCCCGACAGGTGTTGTAATCGGACCTTTGAGTGCAACTTTATTTCTCTTGACACTTTCTAAAACATAGTCAGGAAGTGGCGTCCCATACTGCCCCATAACCTTTTCGCCAGCTTCTACAATTTCCCATTCTATTTTTACACCTGATGCATCCAAGACTCTTCTTGCTGCCTCTGTGACCTCTGGTCCAATACCATCGCCAGGAATAAGTGTAATTCTGTATGCCATTCTTTGTCCTCCTCACATCAAGATTTGTGATAGCCTCAATAAAGAGGGGATTTGCCTCCCCTCTTTAATTATTTATTTCATACCCATAGCTTTTGTAAGGTTCAAAAGCCCGCCATGCAAAATCATCTGACGCTGTCTGTCTGTCAGGTTTAAAATCATTTTGTATTTCAATCCTTTTGTGACATTTTCAATTATTAAAACATCACTTTTTTCTATCTGCTCTCTTGCATTTTCAATCTTGAGCTCATCCATCTCCTCAATTGTATCATAATCGCTCGGATTTTCAAACACCATTGGAATGATTCCGTTGTTAATTAAATTTGCCATGTGAATTCGTGCAAAGCTCTTCGCCAAAACCCCTTTTATACCCAAATAAAGTGGCACAAGTGCTGCATGCTCGCGAGATGAACCCTGACCATAGTTGACTCCACCCACAATAAAGCCACCACCGTTCTCTCGTGCCTTTTTAGGAAAATCAGGGTCACATGGTGTCAAGCAATAGTCAGACAAATACGGAATGTTTGACCTGTATGGCAAAAGCTTTGCATTAGATGGCATAATATGGTCTGTTGTAATATTATCTCCTAGTTTTATTAGCACTTTCCCCACAACAACCTCCGGCAAAGGCTTTCCTTGCGGGAATGGTTTTATATTCGGTCCTCTTATAACCTCAACCTCGTCGGGATTTTCAGCAGGCGGCACTATTAAATTGTCATTTATTAAAAAGCTCTTTGGCATCTCAACCTGCGGCTCATCACCAAGAATCCTTGGGTCTGTGATATACCCTGTGATTGCTGATGCTGCTGCAGTCTCAGGTGAGACAAGATACACTTTGGCAGAAGGTGTACCGCTCCTGCCTTCAAAGTTTCTGTTAAATGTTCTGAGCGAAATACCATTTGTTCTTGGTGCTTGACCCATTCCTATACAAGGACCACAAGCACACTCTAAAATCCTTGCACCAGCTGCAACAAGTGATGATAGCGCACCGTTTTGAGCCAGCATGTTCAGAACCTGTTTTGAACCTGGAGATATGACAAGCGATACATGCTCTGCAATGGTTTTACCTTCTAAAATTTTTGCGACCTTCATAAGGTCCTTGTAAGATGAATTTGTACAGCTTCCAATTGCAACCTGGTCAACCTTTATACCTTTTAGCTCGCTCACAGGCACAACATTGTCAGGGCTGTGCGGGCACGCTGCAAGTGGCACCAGGCTTGATAAATCTATCTCAATCTCCTCATCATACTGGGCATCGGGGTCTGGTAAAATCTCAACAAAGTCAGCCTCTCTTCCCTGCGCCTTCAAAAATTCGTATGTCACTTCATCTGATGGGAATATAGAAGTTGTTGCACCAAGTTCTGCACCCATATTTGTAATTGTGGCTCTTTCTGGAATAGATAAAGTCTTCACGCCCTCACCTGTGTACTCAAAAATCTTGCCAACGCCACCTTTGACTGTGAGCCTTCTCAAAAGCTCCAAAATAATATCCTTTGCAGAAACCCAAGGCTGAAGTTTACCTTTGAGGTTTACTTTTACAATTTTGGGCATAATCAAGTAATACCCGCCACCACCCATAGCAACTGCAACATCCAAACCACCTGCACCAATTGCAAGCATGCCTATCCCACCAGCTGTTGGTGTGTGGCTGTCTGATCCCAAAAGTGTCTGACCAGGCACTGCAAATCTCTCAAGGTGAACCTGGTGACAAATTCCATTGCCGGGTTTGGAAAAATATATTCCATGTTTTTTGGCAACAGTTTGTATGTATAGATGATCATCTGCATTCTCCGGGCCTGTCTGAAGAGTGTTGTGGTCAATGTATGCAACAGACCTTTTAGTCTTTACTCTGTCAATACCCATTGCTTCAAACTGAAGATATGCCATTGTACCTGTTGAATCTTGAGTAAGTGTCTGATCAATTCTGATAGCAATCTCTTTTCCGGGTATCATTTCACCTTTAACTAAGTGCTGCTTTATAATCTTTTGCGCAACTGTCAAACCCATTTTGCTTTTAAACCTCCCAAAAACTTTGATTGTGATTGTTAAAAATACCTTTTATATTATAGCATTAAAGTATACCTGTATACAAGAGCGTGAATTTAAAAACCCCTTCCTGACTTTATGCCAGAAAGGGGACAATATTTTTTAAGGATTTAATTTCTGTTTGAAATTATAAACACCGTTTTTAATCTCAATTATGACCGCAGACTTCTTTGCATTATGTTTTGCATCGATTGAGATTACTCCAGTAACTCCCACAAAGTTCTTAGTGTTTTCAAGAGCCCTGCGAAGTTTTTCTCTGTCTGTTGTAGAGTTGGCTCTTTTTATTGCATCTGCTATGAAATAACCTAAATCATAACCCAGTGCTGAAAGTGCGTTTGGCTCAATCTTATATTTTTGCTGGTATCTTTTTCTAAAATCCTGTACTCTCTTATCTGTATCCTGGGAGGAATAATGTGTTGAAAAAAAGATATTCGTTGCATATTTGCTTCCTGCTTTCTCAATAACCTTTGGATCATCAAACCCGTCAGAACCTAAAATTGGTATCCACATTCCAAGCTCTCTTGCCTGTTTGATGATAAGTCCTGCCTCATCATAGTATACAGGAGCAAATATAGCCTGTGGTTTTTTGTCTCTTATCTTTGTCAAGATTCCGTTGAAGTCTTGTTCGCCCTTAGAAAACGCCTCCTCAGCCACAAGTTTTCCGCCATACTTTGTAAATACTTCTTTGAAATTTTTGTAAAGCCCCTTGCTGTAATCCGAAGATGCATCGTATATTACAGCAGCTGTTTTAACTTTAAGTGTTTTAATGGCAAAGTTCGCCATTACGCTTCCCTGAAATGAATCATTAAAACAAATCCTAAAAACATACTGTTTTGTTTTTCCTGTTCGTTCTTCAACCGTCACAAGGTCATCTGTAGCTGTTGACGAAATCAAAGGAACCTTATATCGAGAAGCTGCAACAGAAGCTGATTTTGTTGCTCCTGAAGTGACCGGCCCCAACATTGCTAAAACATTTTCTTTGGTTGCAAGTTTAGTTGCAACATTCAATGCCTCTGTCTTATCAGACTTGTTGTCGAAAACCACGAGCTCTATCTTTTTACCTAACACTCCACCTTTGCTGTTGATTTCATCAATTGCCATTTTAAGTCCTTCCAAATTCCTCTGTCCAAACTGCGCAACAGAACCTGACAACTCAAGATTTACGCCAATTCGTACGGTTTTTGAGCTGGATGATTGAGCATCCGACACAAGCAAAAAGACAAATACCAAAACTACCATTATACCCAGAATCTTTTGAAATTTTAGTTTTTTCATACCCTACCGTCCTCCTTGTACGAAATATTTTTTAATAATCAAAAAAGGCAAAGGAACATTCTTTTAAAAGGCCCCTTTGCCTTTTTCGCCTTTATTAATTTGCTTGTGTGATATTTTAACATAATACTTATCATTTTTCAATACCTTAATTTCACAATTCCAATCTTTTCACATATTCTTCAAGCTCATAGTACGCTTCAAAATTCAGTTTCTTCCCAAGCTCCTCTTTTATCTGAATAAGATCAAGAATCAAGATTTCAAACAAAGCTATTCCTGTTCTCTCACCCACGCCACTGATACAGCAATTTGCAGTTGATGCTCCAAACAGCCATGCACATACCGCGTTTGCCTGGGCTTTATAAAAATCATTGTGACCGTGCCACTCAAGCTTTTGATGAGAAAGACCGCAATGTATCCGCAGGACGTTTATAAGCCTTGGAACACCTCGGGGCAAGCTTGCATACTCGTATGGAACACCCAATCCCAATGTGTCACAAAGTTTATAACGAATCTCTATGCCCACGTTTTTTGTTTTACTTTCAATTAACATAATAAAAGGTATCACAAAGTTTTGGATATCAGCCCTTGTAATATCCTCAAGGTGAATCCTTGGTTTTAAGTTCAAAGCCAGAGCTTCTTCAATTATATCTATATACTCTTTTGCAACTTCACACCTTGTTTTGCCAAACTTTTTGTAAATATGATAGTCTGATGCTGGCATCAAAATGCCAACCTCATCAAGCCCCAACTCTTTTGCAATCTTTAGCTCTTCCTTTTTAGATCTCACCCACCCCACCACCCGTGGAAATTTGAACCCTTTCTTTAAACACTTTTCAATGCATCGTCTGTGATAGTTTGTATAAAGGAAAAATTCTGAGTATTCTATTGTTCCGGTTTCGTTATCTATATAATGAAAATATTCAAAAATCCTTTCCACGTTATCTTCTCCTATATACGAAATTGCTTGCTGACCTTCTCTGAATGTGCTATCTGAGATGCAAAGAGTTTCTGGAATATCTAAAGGAACGGGTGTATCTTCAAAAGGTATCTTTGGTATTGAGGTGTACGGAAATATATCTTTAAAATAATTTGGCGCGTTCCTTGATAAAAGTTCATATTCCTCTTTTTCAATTTTGAACATAGTCCCCATCTCCTCTAACTTTCTAAACTTCAATAATCAACATTGTTCAAAAGTTTTTTGGTAATATAAAGTAAAAGGTATGAGATGGCTATCATAATAAAGCTTACACAGTAAACTTCATCCTGATTTTGAGCATAAAGCTTATAAATATAAAGAGAAACTGTTTGAGTTTTGCCATAAACATTCCCCGCAAAAACAACTGTTGCCCCAAACTCACCAAGCGCTCGTGAGAAGGTCCCAAGTATCCCTATCACAATCCCTTTTTTGCAAACAGGCAAATACACTTTAAACAAAAGCCCCAGTTCATCCAATCCTAAGATGTACCCTTCTTCTTTGAGCTGTCTATCCACTGCTAAAAATGAAGTATATGAAACTTTTAAATAATATCCCATCGAAACAAATAGCTGGGCAAGGACAACCGCAGATGTAGTAAATGGAATCTCAAAACCAATTTTGCTCAAATACCTGCCTAAAAAACCCATCCTTCCATAAAGTAAAAGAAGCAAAACTCCTGTTATGATTGGCGGTAGAACATTTGGTAAATCAATTAAAATCTCAAGAAACTCATTTTTCTTTTTCAAAGATGAAAGCAAATAGGCAAACGGAGTGCATAGCAAAAATGCCAAAACAGAGCAAATCATAGCTGTAAAAAATGAAAGACCAAATGCAGTCATGGTCTCTTTTTTTGTTATAGCATTTATTAATGTAGTATATGGCACAACAAAAATAAGGTTTATAAAAGGCAAGAGCAAAAACAGCAAAAACGGTACTGACAAAAAGAATATCTTTTTCATATCAAGCTCACACGCTCTTTGCATTATTTAAAAAAGACCAATCATTCATACCCCTTTTCTTTTAAGAGCTTTGTAATGGTTTTGGTCTTAATAAAAGATATAAAATCTTTTGCAAACTTTGGATTTTTAGCTTTCTCTACAGCTGCAACATAGTGGCTTGCAACTACATTATATTTTTCTGGAATGTCTATTATCTTGAGTTTTGTAAGCTTTGCATCAGGAAAATAAACAATTCCAGCGTCAGCTTCACCAACCTTTACTTTTTGAATTACATTGGTAAGCTCAAACTCCTGCGAAATAATGTTGTCTATTGTACCGCTGTAAAGACTCTTGTTATCATTTTTTATCTTGTCAATTACCATCTTTGTGTACATACCAATTGGAGATACAGGGTCGGCTATACAAAGCTTTATCCCCTTTTTTGAAATATCTTCAAACTTTTTTACGCCTGGAGAACTTGATATTACACAGAGTTTTGTTCTGGCAAAAATTTTGTATTTATCTATATATTTGGCCTTTTTGAGGCTGTCGATATACCTTTTGTCTGCTGAAAAAAATACATCACATTTTGCTCCACTTTTTAGCTGTGTGACAAGCACATGGGTTCCCGCAACATTGAGAATAACTTTACATGATTTTTGTTTTTCGAACTGTTTAGAAATGTCTTTTACAATACTTTCCAACGTATTAGGTACAAAAACAATCAAACTTTCTTTTTTGGTTTTATCTTTGCTAAAAGATACATTAGAAACTGTTGAGAATAAAAAAGATGCTATTATAAAAAAATAGACACATCGCATCTTAAAAATAAAAAGTTTTTTTATCATTTCCTGCATCTTCCTTTCATCTTGCAAAATGCATGACCAGCTTACTTTACATAAAAAGCTCTACAATCTCTTTCAAAGCATCTTTTATAAACCCTTGTCTTTCCAAGACAATTTTGTCTGAAAGTTTTTCCAATGCACAAAGCCCAATTCTATTTGCTACAATTACATCACAGTCTTTTAGCATATCCACTCTCTTTTCTATCCTCTGTTCATTAGAACAATCTTCTTCTTTATCTTTAAACTCTCTAACACATATAAGTTCACAGCTTCCATCGCTGAAAAGGTCAACTATTAGAAAATTTTTGCTATTTCCAAAATGTCTATTTACAAGTCTTCCATCACTTGTTGCAATTGCCACTCTCTTTTTCTTCATCTTTTTATTACCACCACTTTTTCACACAAGCAATCCAGCTTCATCTGACCTGCACTGTCTGCAATGGGTCACAAGCTGAATTATTTTACTACACTTTTCTCTTACTTGAGCAAGAACACTACAAGATGGTTTTTCAATATCAGAAAATTTTGCATAGGGTATGAGCGGCATTATATTCATCACCTTAGCACCAAGTTCTTTGACTCTTGAAGCGATCTTCTCAATGTGATGGCTATTTATTCCAGGTATCAAAACTGTATTTACCTTCACCACAAGTCCAAACTCGGATGCTTTGTAGATACCATATTGCTGTTTATGGACAATGAGATCTGCCGCATCTTTGCCAAAATATAGAAGTTCATTGTACATGGCAAATTCATAAATGTTCTGAGCAATATTGCTATCTACTGCGTTGACTGTGACTGTCACATATTTGACATTGTAATTTAAAAGCACTTCCGCCAAATCTTCTAATAAAAGTCCATTTGTGCTTATACAAAACTCTGCCTGAGCATCATAATTTCTTATAAGCTCAAAAGTTTCAAATGTTTCTTGATTGAAGAGAGGATCGCCCGGTCCAGAAATTCCTACTATCTTTATAGTTTGGTCTTTGCTTGTGATATCCTTGTACCTTAAAAGCGCCTCTTGAGGAGTTAATACTTTTGAGCATGCGCCAGGGTGGTGATCGTTTATGCATGAGATGTTCCTGTCACAGTAATTACATTTGATATTGCAAGACTTTGCAACAGGAAGATGTATTCTGCCAATTTTATATATAACATCTTTGTTGAAACATGGATGACCAAAAAGTCTACTTTCCATCTCAAATCAACCTCCATACAGGTGCATGTATTTCTTTGCACAAATCCTCACACATGTTTAAAAAACCTTCAAAACACGCGTAGGGTTTTGTCTCCTGAGGAAGTACCAAAAATGGTACTCCAAACTTGTGTGCAAGATACCATTCTCTTGTTCCACCAATAAATACATCAGGCTTTATTAAGAGAATCTCCTCTATTTCTGCACAGTTAAAATCATCAATAAAAAGTGCAGAGGGAAGCTCAAACCGTGCAGCCTCATAATCGATATTGCATCCAAACTGACTGCCACATACATAAATTTCAAGTCCTGCTTCTTTAAATGCACCAGCCATAAAACCTATCCTTGAACCTCCAAGAAGAATAACCGCTTTTTTGCCAAAAATCTTCTTTTTATACTTCTCAAGCTTATCTTTTATTTTTTCATACTCTTCCGAAATGACCATCTCTACTTTATGTTCAATACCAAAAAATTTCGAAATCTTTTTAAGAGAATTTATAGTATTGCTAAGTCCATAGAATGAAACATCCACAAAAGGAATAGAGTATTTTTCTCTCATAAACTGAGCAAGTAAAAGCCCAGAGCTTTTACAAACAAGCAAGTTAAGCGCAGCAGATGTGCTTTTTTTCATAAGATCTGCATCACAATCACCTGTATAGCTGCATATAACCTCTATTCCTATCTTTTTTAACAGTTTTTTTATAACCTCCGTCTCTCCCGCCACATTGTATTCACCAATTATGTTTACAGAAAATGGCCGTGTACTTTCTTTTTTGCAATACTCTGAAAGATAGCTTATAATAGCCCTCTGGGCTATTTGGTGCCCGTCTGATTGAGAAAACCCTCCAAACCCAGGAACCTCAACAGAGATAACAGGTTTTTGTACTTTTTCTTTTACTCTTTCTACAACCCACTTTATGTCTTCTCCAATCTGAGAAGATGTGCATGTAGAATATACGAATATCAAACTGTGTTCAGGAAAGATTTTTGCTGCTTCTTCAATACACCTTTCAAGCTTTTCATGCGCACCAAAGATAACATCCTTTTCATTCATATCAGTTGAAAGTATTAAATAATTCTTCTTTCTTACATTCTGACCATAATATGCACAGTCAGCAGGTGCGTGCACAATGTGAGTTGAATTTCTTACAGGGGCAAGAACCCAGCGCGCTCCATAATAGGTACAAGCGCGCTGGGACATCACACCTGGAATTGTTGGTCTTGAACACTGAGGTATTCCGCTCTGTACAATATGCCCCTGTCTTTGCTCTAAAAAAGCTTTTATAGCCATTTAAGTTCACCACTTTTCTTCTTGTTTATTGGTGAAGTTTGTCATGTGGATAAGAATAGTCCAAGATTGTATTTACAATCAAATCCAAAAGCCAGATACTTCCTTTATACCCTGTTATTCCATATCTGAAATATCCAACCCTGTCGTATACAGGGAAGCCTATTCTCACAACAGGGCATTTTACTGATTTTGCAACTTCAACTGCTTTTGAGTTACCAAGTATGACCTCAACCCCTGCTTCTTTTGCTAAGTATTCAAATTCATAAAGGTCGCTGTCTACAAGAATTTCACCTTCAATGTTGTACTCATCAAAGATTTTCTTTATCTCATCGGCAAAGGTAGGAGAAGGTGTTGCTGTCTCCACCACTTTTACATCCATCCCAAGTTCACACAAAAACTTAGTCACAGCTATTACAATGTCAGGGTCGCCAAACACAGCTGCCCTTCTCATCATTGTATACTGGCAAGTATCTGCCATAGCATCTAAAAGAAGGCCTCTTTCAACTTTGACTTCATCTGGAATTTCGATTTCGTAGATAGAAGCAACATTTTCAATAAACTTATCTGTATTTTCTACTCCAACCGGGAACAGACCAAGGATACTTTTTACACCAAACTCTCTTTCCAAATAACTTGCACCAGACCCACCTGCATGAGGACAAAGAGCTAAGATGGCTTTCCCGTTTGCACAGTCTTCAAGCTCCTGCCATGGCGTGCCACCTTCTGGATAGAGCGGTTTTGGAGGCATCAGTGGCGAGTTTAAGGTCTTTGAAATATCAAATAAAACTGAATATTCTATGCCCATTAAATTTAGAAGATGTTTTACCTCTTCGATGTCGCCGGGATTAATCATTCCTGGAATAATATACAGTTTTTGATTTGGATCTTTTGACTTTGCAAAGTATTTGATATACGAAATTGTTGCAGTATCATAGCCTTTGACATGTGTTCCTGCATAGCTTGGTGTATGAATTGGCACAACAAACACGCTCTGTGCAACCTCATCACCCAGTTCTTCTCTTACCTTTTTATATGCCTCTTTTATAAAAACTTCTATATCGTCTCCTATGGTTTCGCTTGAACATGTTGTAACAACACCTATCACCTTTGGCGCATATCTAAAAATAAGATTTCTTATTCCTTCTATAAGATTTCTTCTTCCGCCAAACACAGCCGCATCTTCGTGGAAAGATGTCACTGCAATGTTCACAGGTTCTTTGAAGTGCCTGTTGAACTGGTATCGAACATAAGTGCAGCATCCTTGAGAGCCTTGAACAAGGGGCACTGCTTTGTCAATACCAAGCGTTGCATACATTGCACCAATTGGTTGACACATCTTTGGAGGATTTATGGTAACATGCCTGTTTGCTTTCGAAATTAGCGGACTGCTAAGTTTTGTTGCCATTGTGATGTCCACCTCCTGTCAACGAATTTCCAAACTGGAGCATAGAGTGACTTGTAAAGGTCTCTTGCAAAATTGACCAGACCTTCAAAAGCTACATACGGTCCATTTTCGTAAGAATGTGAGTTCAAAGATGGAACACCAAGCTTGTGTGCAAGGTATTTCTCTTTCAAACCCGTGAGGAATATATCTGGTTTGTACTTTTCTATAACCTCTTCAAGTTCAAGCTCGTTAGGATTATCGATCACCAAAACTCCATCGTCTGCTCTTGCGTTTATCTTTTCATAGTCATCCTCATGCCCAAATGTTGTAGCACATGCAACAACTTCTATCCCAAGGTCACGCATTAGCGGTATCCAGTGCCAGACTCTTGGTGCTCCAACGTAAATTATTGCACGCTTGCCGCGAAGCTTTTCTCTGAAAAACTCAAGCCTTGGCATGATTGTTTCAAGCTCTTCTTCAATCACTTCTTCCACCTTTTTCTCAATCCTGAAAAACTTTCCTATCTCCCTAAGGGAATTAATTGTTTCGGTAATTCCAAAAAGTGTTACCCTGATAAATGGCGTGCCGTACTTTTCTTTCATAAGCCTTGCAATGTATGTTGCTGACCTCTGGCAGTGGACAATGTTGAGCTTTGCATAGTGCATCTTACACAGATTATCATAGGAAGCGTTTCCAGTAAATGCTGTTATAATCCTCAAGCCAATCTTTGTGAATAGCTTTTCAAGCACCCAATAATCTCCGTCAATGTTGTACTCGCCTATGATATTAACGTCATACGGTGTTGGGTCTTCAAGTTCTTTTGTCCCAACAATCTTTTCAAAGATTGTGTGATTTGCGATATGATGACCTTTAGACTGAGAAACACCGCAAAAACCCGGTGAATTAAATGCAATGACTGGTTTTCCTATTGCTTTTGAAGCTTTTTTGGCAACAGCTTCTAAATCATCACCAATTAGGGCAGTTGGACATGTTGCATATATAAATACCGCTTTGGCTTCAGGAAACTGCTGGTTTGCTTCAATTATTGCATTGTAAAGTTTCTTTTCCCCACCGAAAACTATGTCTTTTTCTTGCATGTCAGTTGAAAAGCAATACTTTCTATGAAATTCACTATCAGATAGGTGTCTTCGTGATGACCACGTATAATATGCACAGCCAATTGGCCCATGGACTATCTGAATTACATCTTTAACAGGCCCTCCAACAACACCTCTTGCTCCTGCAAATGCACAACCACGCTCTGTCATGTCACCCGGGATGGTTCTTACATTGCACACAGGTACAACAGGATTGTTCCTGTCAGTTATATATGTGTGTTTTCCTCTTTCTTCAATGCACCTGTCACAGTCCAAAGTCACAAATGGCATGACTGTCAGCCTCCTTTTATTTAAAGATAGGATTTTTTATATCAGGGCCTCATAGCCCTTTTCTCTTGTCCTGATTCTTATGCTATCTTCAACAGGAAGAACAAATATCTTTCCATCGCCAATTTGACCTGTGCGATTTACAGCCATAATGATATTAACAACCCTCTCAACGTCTCTGTCATCTACAATGATTGTAACCATTCTTTTGGGAATAAACTCCATAGCGGTGGATGAAAGAACCATCTCTGTAGCTTTGTCAACCTCCACTGCTTTTACTTCACCAACCAGCCCTCGCTGTTTGCCACGCCCCATGACTTTTTGGAATGTGGC
>Ga0272449_1000555_pt1 | contig 43861 bp, 37 predicted proteins | sample YNPCB0241_FD_198679 | JGI IMG/M metagenome (GOLD analysis project Ga0272449, IMG submission 198679) | Hot spring sediment microbial communities from Yellowstone National Park, WY, United States - YNP-CB-024-1 | ecosystem: Environmental > Aquatic > Thermal springs > Hot (42-90C) > Sediment...
TTTATTAAAATGTCAATCTTTCCTTCCCTTTTTATTACTTCATCAAAGGCATTTCTTATACTCTCCTCATCCAAAAGATTCATGTAAAGAAGAGTTATACCCTTCTCCTCCAAATCCCTAACTTTGTTAATATTTCTGCCAGTAGCATAAACCTTAAATCCCCTACTACTCAGGAGTATACTTGTATCTTTACCTATTCCAGAAGTACCTCCTGTTATTAAAACAACTTTACTCATATAACCTCCTTAAAGAACATTAAACTCCAAGTTAACATTATCCAAATTTTTCTTTTATCTTTAAATCTACAAAATCCTTGAAGGATTTTCTAAAGTTTTCTGGTGAAAACCTTTCGGCATTCTTCCTTATCTCTTTTGGATCAAATTTATCTTGGTTTTTCTCGAACAAATTTACAGCTTCCACCAATGCATCAACTTTCTGGTCGTAAAAGAATATTCCTGTTTTTCCGTCTATAACTGTTTCCTTTGCTCCACCTTTGCCATAAGCTATTACCGGAGTGCCACAAGCTTGAGCTTCAACTGGTATTATTCCAAAATCTTCCTCAGCAGCAAAAATGAAAGCCTTAGCCCTCTGCATGTAATCTCTCAAAACCTCAAACGGTTGATAACCTAAGACTTCTATATTCTTAAAACCTTTAGCGATTTTCTTAACCTTTTCAAAATCTGGCCCATCACCAATAATAACGAGCTTCTTATCAGGCATCCTAGAAAAAGCTTCTGCTATCAAAGGAATCATCTTATAGGGAACCATTCTGGAGGCAGTCAAAAAGAAATTATCTTTTTCCTCTCTTAATGTAAACTTGTCAACATCAACCGGCGGGTAAATAACAATAGCGTCCCTACCGTAGATTTTCTTTATTCTAGCTGCCGTATAGTTTGAATTTGCTACAAAGTAATCAACTCTATTGGCAGTAGTATAATCCCAAATTCTTATATGGTGAAGTATATTCTTTGCAATATATGCCTTTAGTCCCTTTTCTAAATTTGCTTCTCTCAAGTACTGATGATACAAATCCCAAGCATACCTTATAGGAGTATGACAATACGAAATGTGCAATTGGTAATGTCTTGTTATAACCCCCTTAGCAACTGCATGCGACGATGAAATAATAACATCATACTTAGACAAATCAAACTGCTCAATTGCTAAAGGAAAGAAAGCTAAGTAATTTCTATACAACTTTTGTGCAAATGGCAAACGCGAAATAAAAGATTGTGTTACTTTTGAGGGATCAACACCTAATTTTCTCAGAGTCTCATCATTTGATATAAGGCAAAATACATCACCAGGATAAAGTGAGTAAATCTCTTTTAGAACTCTTTCTGAACCTGCAAAAGTTACAAGCCAATCTGCAACTATAGCAAAATTCATAAGCGTTTCCTTAGACATTCACAAATGTACCTATTTTTTGACCTTCTATCACTTTCTTTATACTATCCGGCTCCATCAAATTGAAAACAACAATAGGTATTTTGCTTTCAACACTTAAGCTAAATGCTGTCAAATCCATTACTTTTAAATTCTTTGCTAGAATTTCATTGCCAGATATCTCATCAAACTTCACAGCATCTTTGTACTTCATTGGGTCCTTGTCATAAATACCATCGACTTTCGTCGCCTTAAGAACTACATCCGCATTTATCTCAGCTGCCCTTAAAACAGCTGAAGTATCAGTAGAAAAGAATGGGTTACCAGTACCACCTGCAAACAAAACTATATACCCGCTTTCAAGATAACTAATAGCCCTTTCAACAGAATACTTTTCAGCTATACCTTCAACAGGAATAGCAGAAAGAACTATAGCCTTCTTGTTAAGTGACGTCAAAGCATCCGCCAAGCTTATGGAGTTAAGTATAGTTGCTATCATCCCTAACCTATCACTATTTACTCTCTCTATACCCTTTGTAGCAACCTTACTACCTCTTATTATGTTTCCTCCACCAACAACAAGACCTATTTCGGCACCTATATCAGAAGCCTTCTTTAACTCATTAGCAACATACTGAACCACCGATACATCTATACCAAAACCACTATCACCACCTAAAACCTCACCACTAATTTTTACAACAACTCTTTTAAACTTAAGCATATCAAAATTTTATCATAACAACCTTATTCCTTTCCATTTAGAAGGATAAACAAAATTATTCTTAGGAGGCTTTTCAGCACTTTTCTAAGTACTTAACGGCATTCTTGTTTAGGGCTAGGGGTTGATAACCTTCCTTAGAATCTCAAGAGTAGGCAAGGTTTTTCATATTTAGTAACTTTCTTTTTTTGAAAAAGATAAAAATGTTTATTAATATAATAAGAGAGGGAGCACTATGAAAAAATCTTTTTTAGGACTTAGTTTAATTTTAGCTATGTCTTTTTTAATCAACGCAATGATTTTTGCTGAGGACACTAGTGAAGAGAAAACTATTGAAGAAAGCACGTACAGGGTAGTTGGTGTAGGTTCATCCTTAAAGGAAGCAGAAATCGATGCTTACCAAAACGCAATAATAGAGTTCTTCAAAAACAACCTAACACCAGATGATATAAGAACAAATTCCAGTAAATTACTTAAAGAGTTTTTCAGCTTAAGTAGGATTAAATCTTACATAAAAAGCACAAAAATTATCTCAAAGGAAGACAGCGGTGATAAAGTCAAAATCGTAATAGATGTAACTTTGAACATTGAAAAAGTATTAGAATCTTTAGATAAAATAAACATTACTCCTAAAAACATTCGAAGCAAAAAGGCAAGTAGATAAGAAAACTAGAAAGCAGTTTGGAGTAGGGAACTAATCTCATTTCTACTTGCAGGTCTTGGCAGAGATGAAATGAACGGATATTTAGAAGCTATATTTGCTACCTGGTCAATTTTTGACTCTTCGAAATACTCAATTTCTGACAATCTTAAAGGTATATTCAAGTCCATAAGCAGTTTTCTTATTGACTCTGCTGATTTTATTGCTGCTTCTATAACTGTTATATCTTGAATTCTCTCCCCAAGAGCCATTGCTGTCTGTATCAGTTTTCCCGGAACAGAAGTAAGATTGTAGTCTATTATATGAGGGAAAATGACTGATGATATTCTTTCAGAAGGTATATCCATTATTGAGGAAGCTGCATGAGATATAGCTGTTGCTAATCCAGGTTCACTAAGTGCCAAAGCCATACTCGCCATCACACCACCAAAACACAGGTTGTGTAATAACCCCATATTACTAGGCTCATTAACAAACTTCTTTATATTAACAAAAAATAGCTCTATTGCCTTGTATGCCAGTGCGTCTGATATCGGATTACCTTTTTTGGAAATAAAGGCATCAAATGCCAAAGCCATTGCATCAACAGCAAGTATACCAATGTAATAGGGTGGTAGTATTGAAATCAAAGAAGTATCAAATATTACAGCATCGGCATAAGAAAAAATATCCACATATACGTTTTTTGCACCAAAGTCAGAATCGTAGATAAATGAAAGACTCGATATCCCAGGAATTATTCCAAATGTTATAGGAACTTCAACATATGATACTCTCTTTCTTCTCGTTTGCGAATACCATCTTTTATACTGGGACTCAGAAGTTAGTATTTTGTCATAAATTGAAGCTACCGTCTTAGCCACACTTAGAACATGATAACCACCAACTCCAACAATAACATCAGGTCTCGAAGCTTTCACTACTTCCTTTAAACTCTCTATCTTATTTGGATTGTTGGCATTCCTTTCTATTTCATCAAAAACTATTACATTTTCAGTAAAAATGTTCAAACTTGCCTCTATTTTTGATCCTATTCCAGCATCAATTATATATTTAGAGTTCTCCAAAACCACTAAAACCTTATCTCCTAAAGTATTAACTACTTCCCCTATCCTATTGGTTATATCAGAACCTATCAATATGTTAGAAGGGATACCATATTCAAAAACTGGCATAACAATTTAAAATTTCGGTAATACATCAACGTTTGTTGATTTATCAACTTGGAATAAGTTTAACAAACCTTCTCTTTCCTATCTTTATTATCACCTCTTTACCTAACTCAAATTCATAATCAATATCTGTTATTCTCTGCCCATCTATATACAATCCTCCACCCTGTATAATTCGCCTTACTTCACTCTTTGATGGTAGAACTTTAAGTTGCACTAACGTATCAACAACCCTATATTTACCTTTCGGAAGTTTAAACTCCTCAATCTCATCAGGTACTTCCTTGTACTTAAAAACTCTATCAAACTCTTCACTAGCTTTCTCTGCTTCTTCTTCTCCATGAAAGAAAGCTACAATTCTTTTAGCTAAAAGTGCTTTTATGTTCCTAGGATTTTCTCCTCTCTCTATAGCCTCTTTCATTCTTTCTATTTCTTCTAGAGGTGTGTCCGTGAGAAGCTCAAAATACTTAAATATAAGTGTATCAGGAATAGACATAACTTTCCCAAACATATCGAAAGATTTTTCATTTATTCCTATATAATTACCATAGCTCTTACTCATCTTTCTTACACCATCAGTACCTTCCAATAAAGGCAAGGTAATAACAACCTGAGGTTCTTGACCATATTCTACCTGTAACTCTCTACCAACAAGTAGGTTAAACTTCTGATCAGTTCCTCCAATTTCAACATCAGCCTTAACCATTACAGAATCGTACCCCTGCATTAATGGATACAGAAACTCCATTATTGATATTGGATTACCACTCTTAAACCTTTTTTCAAAATCATCTCTCTCAAGCATTCTAGCAACTGTATACTTGCTAGTTAGATTCAAAACTTCTTCAAATGTTAATTTATCAAACCACTCACTATTGTACCTTACTTCTGTCTTGGACCTATCAAGTATCTTAAAAACTTGCTCTTGGTAAGTTTTAGCATTCTCCATAACTTCAGTTCTTGAAAGTCTCTTTCTGGTAGAAGACCTTCCGGAAGGGTCTCCTACCATTGCTGTGAAATCACCTATTATGAAGACAACTGTATGTCCTAGATCCTGAAAATGTCTAAGCTTTCTCAAAGCTACCGTATGCCCTAAATGCAAATCAGGTGCAGAAGGATCCGCCCCAAATTTTACCCTTAGTTTTTTACCAGCTTCTAACTTTTTTATAAGCTCCTCTTCTGATATTATCTCTACAACTCCTCTCTTTATAAGCTTCAATCCATCTAAAACACCCATACCAACCCCACAGCTTAGCAATAAATCATAAATGTTAGTCAAAGTTTTTCTCAAAATGCCAGGCACTCCGTCTAAAAATTAAAAATTGCTATAAGCACTGGTGCTATAAGCACCCGATTAAGAATGTGTTAACAAGGGATGTTTATATTGAAACACCTCTAGCTGTTTAATTATAATTTTTTTATGTCGTGGCGGACATAGCTCAATTGGTTAGAGCACGAGACTGTGGATCTCGGGGTTGCGGGTTCGAGTCCCGTTGTCCGCCCATAAATCACGGCTATTACCATCTCTTCCAAGTACCTTCGACTGCATAACCTTTCATGTTTAGTCATTAACTCTGCCTAAACAAACTACTTATATTTTTCATTGCCTGAGTATAAACCAATAAAGAACTAGAAAATAGACAATTTAGTACTTGTGCTAACTTAGCACTTTATGCTTAACAGCACTTCCTTATGTGCTTAACAGCACTTTCTTATTAAGCACTCCCAAGAGTAAAAATAGGAAAAACTTGCCATCATAGAAAAGGAAAGAGCTGTAGGCTCTTTGTTGGTTTTTAACAAAATCACTCTTTTTGTAATATAGCAACCACGAACATTTAGAATTTTGATAATCTTTATTGGAGGGATTTATGGCAAGTTACGATATTGCTGTTATACCTGGCGACGGAACTGGCCCCGAAGTTATAAGAGAAGGGGTAAAAGTTTTAAAAGCCGCATCTTCTAAGTTTGGTGTAGACTTTAAATTTGTAGAGTACCCTTATGGAGCAGAACACTATCTAAAAACAGGTGAAACACTACCAGATAGTGCAATACAAGAATTCAAAGAATTTGACGCCATATACCTAGGAGCAGTAGGCGACCCAAGAGTAAAACCTGGAATACTAGAAAGAGGGCTTTTGCTGAAGCTTAGATTTGATTTAGACCTTTATGTAAATTTGAGGCCAGCAACACTATACGAAGGCGTATGGACACCATTGAAAGACAAAACACACGAACATATCAATTTTGTTGTTATAAGAGAAAACACCGAAGGGCTCTATATAGGTGCCGGTGGCTTCCACTTCAAAGGGACAAAACAAGAAGTTGCTATCCAAGAAATGGTATGCACAAGATTCGGCACTGAAAGAATAATAAGGTATGCTTTTGAGTACACTAGAAAATACGGTAGAGAAAAGAAACTAACATTTGTAGGTAAAACTAATGTTCTTACCTATGCTCATGACCTCTGGGCTAGAGTGTTCGAAGAAGTATCAAAAGAATACCCAGATGTCAAAACCGACTACGCTCACGTAGATGCGACCTGTATGTGGATGGTAAAAAATCCCGAGTGGTTCGATGTAATAGTAACGGATAACATGTTCGGGGACATAATCACCGATTTAGCAGCAATAATACAAGGAGGACTAGGAGTAGCAGCAGGTGCAAACATAAACCCAAACGGGGTTTCCATGTTTGAACCTATGGGGGGCTCAGCACCTAAATACGCAGGTAAAAATGTTATAAACCCCATAGCCGCAATAGAAGCTGGCAGACTAATGCTATGGTTCCTCGGAGAAGAAGAAGCAGCCAAAGCAATACAAGATGCTGTAAAGAAAACTGTAAAAATGATGAAGAGCATGAACGCCGGACAAATGGGCTACACAACCCAAGAAGTCGGAGACTTGGTAGTAAAACATTTACTCGAAAGTTAATTAATTCCTAAACATAAATAACTTTTGTTGAATAAAAACCTAAAACAAAATAAAATACTTTTCATGAAGAAAGAAACTCTATTGGATATAGTTTTCAAAGAAAGGGTTTTCATATACTCACTGGTACCCTTCTTTATAACATTTTCATTTATAGGAATACTACTGGAGAGTGCCAAATACTTAAGCAAATACTCGTCTCCTTTCTTCAGTTGGTACCCAATCTATTTGTTAATAATAATACCCCTTTCCGTTTACACAAATTCCTCTACAGTCAGAGGAACTAGATTCATCAGAAGCATAATCGAAACATTAGTAGAAGTAGTAATACTTCTAATACTAAACTTCATATTACTAAAAGGACTAAAATTTGAAAATCTAGGTAGATTTATAGACCTTGACTTTGGAATTTCAGCTTTCGCATGGATGGTAACGAGAATAGTCAATGGACATATAGTAAGATTAACAGAATTTCCTTACAGAGTTCTCACATCTGCAACAAACAGTATAGCCTCAAATATTTCTATAACCGAAGTACTCGATGAAAAGTTCTTTGAAAAGGAATCTCTTAAAAAAACTAAAAGACAAACCTTAACTACTTTACTCCTTATGTTACTAACTATAGGCATAGCATTCTCTATAACTCCCCAATCTCCTTTGATAATAATTTATTCGTACTTCTTTATAATCGCCTCAATAATCTTTTACGTGAATATTTCTAAAATTTTCATAATAGAAGATTCTTCAAAAAAAGGAATACCACTGAGTAATCTAGACTTTTCATCAGAATGGATAAAAGCCTCTGTGATATATACAGTATTAGTTGTTCTCACTGCAAGTATACTATCTATTTTTGTATATATCGGGGCAAGTTATGTTTCTAGCAAAATAAATCTTTCAATAAGAGAGAAAATAAACTATCTAATTAGCCAAGAAGAAACATCTCAAGAAGAGATAGAAAAAATAAGGCAACAGCTTTTACAGGGTGAAAAAAACCAAACTACAACATATACCCAGAGACCTAAAAGTAAATCATTTATTATTGACTTTGGTAGAGTTATTGTAGTCATTACTCTAATCCTTTCAGTCATAATAATCATAGGATTTTTCCTAAAAGAGGTACTCAAAGTAAGAAAAGTTCACATATTCAAATTTTTCATATCAGTCTACGAAGTATTTGTTTACCTACTCTCTAAGATAATAGAATCCATTAAAACAATAATAAGATACATCTACCTATTCCTCAGAAGACCTACCATACTCATTGACAAAAGCATAGAAGAAGAACTACTAAAATCGATGATGGCACAAAAAGAAGAACTAAGTAAAGAAAAGATAGAAGAAATAGAAACAATAGTAAAGATATTTCTAGATATGCTAAAGTATACTTCTTATGTTCTTCCATATAAAAGAAGCATGGGGATAGAAGAATATTGCAATAGTCTTGTTAATTTCCTACCTGAGTTCTCAAAAAACTTAGAATTTATCTCAAATGTTGTAAACGAAAGTAGGTACAGCAATCACCTACTACCCCCAAATACAATAGAAGAACTTAGGCAAAAAGTTAACGAAATAACTTCTAAAATCAATTTGAAAGTAAGGGTAGTAGAGAACTTTAGAGGTGGATAAAAACATAATTAATTCTAAAAATACTACAAAGATACTAACGTATCTTTTATTAAGCATGAAAAACTTCGTTTTTTAAAAACTTTGTTCTTTAAAAACTTTGTTTTTTCGTTTTTTTTATTTTATCATTTCTTTAGAAAAGGTGGAGAGTATGGGAAAGTGTATAGTAGTAGCAAATCAGAAAGGTGGTGTTGGTAAAACTACAACTGTCATTAATGTTTCTCACTATATAGCAATGCAAGGCTACAAGGTATTGATGGTTGACATTGACCCACAAGGTAATTTAGGGAGTGGTATAGGTATAGAGCTTAGCCAGTCAAGAAAAGGCACATATGAAGCTCTAATAAACCAAGAAGATCCCAATGATGTAATAATACCAACAAAGTATGACAACTTATTCATTTTACCAGCCAATTTACAGTTAGCAGGTGCTCAAGTGGAGCTTTTAAATTTGGAAGATAAAGAAAAGAGATTGAAAAAATTCTTAGATGAGACAAAAGATTATTTTGACTTTATTTTTATTGATACACCTCCATCATTGGGCATATTAACAATAAATGGTTTAGCTGCTGCTGATACAGTATTAATTCCCCTACAAGCCGAATTTTTTGCTTTAGAAGGTTTAATTCAGTTATTAAAAACGATAAAGGCTGTCCAAAAATCATTAAACACATCTCTAAAAATTGAAGGTCTATTACTAACTATGTATGATATAAGGACAAAGCTTTCAAGGGATGTAGCAGAAGAAGTTAAGAAATTTTTCAAAGACAAAGTTTATAATACATTTATACCAAGAAATGTTAGACTATCAGAAGCACCTAGCTACGGCAAGTCAATATTTGATTATGATCCGACTTGCCCAGGTGCTATTGCATATCAAAAAGTATCGGAGGAGATATTAGATGACGCAAAAAGGACTAGGTAAAGGTATAAAAGCATTACTTGAAGATTTTGATTTAACGGACGAATCAAAGGTAATAAAAATAAGCATTGACAGAATAAAACCAAACCCCAACCAGCCAAGGAAACACATAAAAGAAGAAACTCTTAAAGAGTTAGCTGAATCAATAAAGCAAAAAGGGATAATACAACCTATAATTGTAAGAGAGAAAGAAGGATACTACGAAATAATCGCAGGAGAAAGAAGATGGAGAGCAGCACAAATAGCCGGGCTTCAAGAGATTCCTGTAGTTATAAGGAATGACATATCAGAATTAGAAAGCCTTGAATTAGCACTTATTGAAAATATTCAAAGAGAAGATTTAAACCCTATAGATTTAGCACTTGCTTACAATGAACTTATTGAAAAATACAACTTAACTCAAGAAGAACTAGCAAAAATATTAGGCAAAAGCAGGTCAGCTATTGCAAACACATTGAGACTTCTAAAATTACCCGAAGAAATAAAAAATCACATAATAAGCGGCAAACTTTCAGAAGGTCACGGAAGAGTTTTACTAGCATTAGAAGATGAGAAAGAAATGACTAGATTAGCAAATGAATGTATAGAAAAACAGCTTTCAGTAAGAGAGCTAGAAGAAATCATATATTTTAAATCTCAAGAACAAATTCGAGAAAAAATTGTTTCACATGAAACAAATCAAGAGAAAAAGAATAACGACTTAGTAAACATAGAAGAAGATTTGATAGAGGCATTAGGTACAAAAGTTATAGTAAAAGGTTCATTAAACAAAGGTAAAATCATAATAGAATACTACTCAAGAGAAGACCTAGAAAGAATTTATCTAAAAATTTCTAAATGATGTTTCACGTGAAACATTCTAAATTTTCATAAAATAAAAAAATTATTCTAATATGAATTCTACCAAAGAAGTCTTACCATCTTTAACTTTGTAAACTTTAACATCAATACCATTTAGAAGAGAGACTAAAATATAATATACAGATTCATCGTAAGCAAGTCTTATATCTTCAGATGACATAACAGCTTCAGAGTAGGGGTGACTGTGATACACCCCTAAAATTTTCAATCCCATACTTCTAGTTTTTTTCAAAACTTGAAACTGTTCATTAACATCAAAAGAAAAGTGGTCAGTCTTATTATCTATATTTTTCATTCTAAAGTTAACAAGAAATTTATTATCTATACCAGCTATATATCCACAAGCCTCTATAGGAAAAACTTCTTTAGCATGATTAATTATGTCTTCTAGAACTTCTCTTTTGAAGATAACCATAATCACTTCTCAACATAAATTCTATAAATATCATCCATGAAATTTTCTATAAGCAAAACTTTATATCCTTGCTCAACTAAAGATTTTGGCACATTTTCCAATGGTTCACCCTTTTTTAGAAGAATTTCTAAAACATCACCACTCTGTATTTCAGAAAGAGCCAGTTTTACCTTAACAAATGTCATTGGGCAATGCTCCTTCGTTATATCTATTTTGTGAACATTTTTGTTACTTAAATCCAATGCCATAATACCCTCCTTAAGATATAAATATTATTTCTCCATCTTGGGAAAGCTCCAAAAACTTTGAAACCCCCAAAATCCCCTTAATTTGAGGTATAAAATCATCTAGCTTATAACCAAGTATAACATAGCTCATCTCACAAATATAAAAGTTAACACCTAAGTCAATAGATGCCTTAATAAGTTCCTCAAGAGTAGCTACATTTCTTTTCTTCATCAAGAAAGTTAAAAGTTTAGGAGATATTCCACCAAAATTTAGCCTACTTAAAGGTAAATTTTTTAGACCACCCATTAAGAAATTGAAAAACTTGGACAGTATCCCTTTACCTAAGAAACTCCTACCTTTCTTCTTCTTTATTATGTTCAAACCCCAGAAAGTAAAAAATAGGTTTACTTCATAACCAACTGCTTTAGCACCGCTAGCTATTGTAAACGCAGCAATAGCCTTATCAAAGTTACCACTGAAACAAACTATGGATAATTTTTTGTTTGACATATTACCCTCCTTTTATTTCACAAATAACTTCCTCTTCTTCTATTAATGTTTTAATTTTTGGGTCAACACCACATAATTTACAGTTATCATTTTTCTTTACTCTGATTTTTCTAAAATTAAAATCTCTAGCGTCGAAATACAAAATAGTATTTCTCAAAACCTCTAAACCAATCAAAAATTTCAAACATTCTGTTGCCTGTATAGCTCCTAATATTCCAGCAACGCTACCCAATATACCCGCTTGGCTACATGTTGGAACACTATTTCTAGGTGGTGGTGAATCAAAAACACATCTATAACAAGCTGTTTCCCCAGGTATAATAGTCATAGTCTGCCCCATAAATCTAAGTATTCCACCATGCGAGAATGGCTTTTTCTCAAAAAAACAAGCATCGTTTATCAAAAATTTAGACCTAAAATTATCAGTACCATCTATTATAAAGTCATAATCCCTTATTATATCCCTTATGTTATCAGAAGTCAGCAAAACATCATAAGTCTCAACTTCAACATTAGGATTCAACAAATTTACCTTTTTCTTAGCAGAAATCACCTTACTTTCACCAATATCAGGTGTAAAGTGTATTATTTGCCTCTGTAGATTAGAAATATCAACCTTGTCAAAATCAACAATACCAATTTTACCAACACCTGCAGCCGCCAGATACAAAATAACAGGAGAGCCTAAACCACCAGCACCAATAACAAGAACTTTACTTTTCATCAGTTTTTTCTGCCCTTCAACTCCCACCTCTTCAAGAATGATATTTCTACTATATCTAGCTAAAGTCAAATCATCAAACACCATCACACCTCCTCTAAAGCATGAATTATATCTTGATATAAATCCTCAACATCCTCAATACCAATAGAAAATCTAATCATATTATCACTCACTCCTAATTCTAATTTCTTATTCTCTGTATACTCAGAAAATATAGTTGAAGAAGGATGAATAACAAGAGTTTTATTATCATATATGTTAGTAGCTCTTCTAATTAACTTTAAATTGTCTATAAACCTAAAACAAGACTCCTTTGAATCAAGCTCAATAGTTAAAACAGGACCATATTTTTTTAGGTACTTCTTAGCATTAACGTAATACTTACTACTAACCAAACCTGGATAATTAACATTTTTGACTTTTGGATGTTCTATTAACATATTTGCTAAATTAAAAGCATTATCACAAATTTTATTTATCCTCAAAGATAAAGTTTCTATACCAAGAATGTTTAAATATGCAGTGAAAGGGGAAATACAAGCACCCAAGTTTCTATATACTTCTCTTTTCAGTCTCATAATAAAAGCACCTCTACCGTACTTATCACAATAATCTTTCAAAAACTTATTATTGCTCCAATCATAAGTCCCATAGTCTATTATTAATCCACCAACAGAAGTAGCACCTCCAGATAAAGCCTTAGTAGAAGAAATAACTTCAATATCTACTCCCCAATCCTTAGAAGAAAAAAGCAAAAATGTAGGTAAAGTATTATCAGCTATCGTTAATAGATTGTATTTCTTAGCAATCTTACAAATATTCTCTATATCAAAAACTGCCAACTGAGGATTAGTAATAACTTCAAAAAATATAGCAACTGTTTTTTCATCTATTGCCTTTTCGACTTCATTAACATTAGAAAAATCTACGTATTTAACATTAAGACCAAAATTTTTTAAAGTCTTCTCAAACAAAGAATAAGTATTACCAAATAAAAAAGGTGATGTTATTATATTTGCTCCGTAACCTGCTATTGTCATAATCACATTAGATATAGCAGACATACCAGATGAAGTAGCAACAACACCATAAGCACCAGTCACAGAAGATACAATCCTTTCTAACTCTGAGATGGTAGGATTACTAATTCTAGAGTAAAAATAACTAGGAGATCTACCCATAAAAGCATTTTCCATATCTTTTGAAGACTCAAATTCAAAAGCCACACTTTCATATATGGGAAATCTCAAACTTCTATAAAAATCATTATTCACTCTATCAGAATGCACCAAAAGAGTATCAACTTTCACTGACCTCCTCCAACAAAATATATAAAATCAACTTCATCACCATCTTTAACAAAAGTAGAAGAGTAAAATTCCTTCTCACAAACATTACCATTAATCTGAACAACAACTACATCTGGATTCTTGACATTGTTCAGCCTAAGCAAATCTAAAACACTTATTTTATCAAATTCATACTCCTTACGCTCACCGTTAACTATAACTTTCATAAGACTACCTCAAATACTTTGTCTCTATAATAATAACAATTTTAATATGAAAAAGTCAAATTTAAAAATATTAAAAAAATTATCTTTTTTATAATTTGATTTTAAAAAAATTTACTTCTTATACAATCACAAAAATAAAATAATCTCAGATTGACATTTAATCAAGAGATTAAAATACAAATATTAATGAAAAGATAATACAACGAGATTAAAAGAATTTTACAAACAAAAGCATAGAGTAGCTAAATTAAGTTTCATCCTTTTATACATACTCGGAAAGTGAAGAGAGATGAAAACCTCTTTACGAAAAATAAGGGCGGGTGCTTAGTAGCACTTTCTTATTATTTAAAGAGTGTAGAGAAGCTCTGCCTCTCTACAAAAAATAAGGGTGGGTGAGAGCTTAATTTTTAAAAAAGTAGGCTTAGCCTGTTTTTCAACACTCTCACTACTAATTTGATAAAAAGCAGCAAAGTATTAAAAATTTTAATACTATGACAGAAAAGTTGTTTGAAGTAGAGGAAATAAAAAACCTTACACCGATGGTAAGACAGTACTTCTCAATAAAGGAAAAGCACAAAGACAAATTACTTTTATTCAGATTGGGAGATTTCTACGAACTTTTTGGAGATGATGCCTATGAGGCATCAAAAACCTTAAACATAGTATTAACTTCAAGAAACGATTTACCAATGTGTGGATTTCCCGCACACGCAGCACAAAATTATATATACAAACTAATAAAAAGTGGATACAAAGTAGCAATATGTGAACAATTAGAAGACGCTTCAATGGCAAAAGGAATTGTAAGAAGAGGTGTTACACAAATTATAACTCCTGGAACAGTCATAGATGTAGATATATTAGAAAGCAAAAGCAACAATTTTTTGATGGAAATATCAGAGAAAAACAAAAAACTTTACTGTATATTCGGAGATATATCAACAGGGGAAATACTAATCGAAAAGATAGCACTAACTGACACCTTAGAAAAAATTTCATCAGAAGATGAAATATACCAAATAAAAAAAGAAATAAGAGAACTTTTTTCAAAATACAAACCTTCCGAAATTCTTATTTCAAATTCAATGTTATCCCAAAAGATAATTAATGACATCCTAAAAGGTATAAAAAATACAACAATAACCTCATATCCAGAGTGGTTCTTTAACGAAGAAGAATGTTCAAAAATATTTGATGAAACAGTTGAAAACAACGAAATCAAAGAAAAAGTATCCCAAGAAGAAAAACCACTCATAGGAGCAGTAATCAGATACTTCAAAGAAACTCAAATAGTTGATAAAATTGCTATTTCATCAATATCACAAATAGACAACAGAAAATACCTAGAAATAGACGAATTTTCCATTAGGAACCTTGAATTGATAACTAACCTGCTAGATGGAACAAAAAAATACACACTCTTAGATGTATTAGATGATACAGTAACACCAATGGGAGGAAGACTATTAAAGAGAATGCTATTAAACCCCTCAACAGACATAAAAGTAATAAACGAAAGGTTAGACAAAGTAGATTACTTTTTCTACAATATAGAGTTAACTAAAGAAACAAGAGAACATCTATCAAAAATATCTGATATAGAGAGATTAATAAACAGAATATTTATAAAGAAAGCCCTACCTAAGGAACTAATAAACCTAAAAGAGTCAATCTCATCATTCTTTTCAATGATAAACAGAATAAGCGATTATATAGTTAAATTCCATCAATCAACAAACGACGAATTTTTCAAAGAGTTAAGCACTGTATATAACTTAATAGGTTCAACAATAGTAGATGATCCATCAAACAATTTTGAAGGTGGTCAGGTAATAAAAGAAGGAGTAAATGAAGAATTAGATGAACTTAGGAAAATAATTTTCAACACGAAAGATTTTATTGAGAAAATCCAAGAAAGAGAGAGGTTAAAAACAGGAATACAATCCCTAAAAGTAGGATATAACAAGGTAATGGGGTTTTATATTGAAGTTTCAAAACCTAACCTAAATTTAGTACCTAAAGAATATGAAAGAAAACAAACGCTTGTAAATGCCGAAAGGTTCACCACTCCAGAACTAAAAGAAATAGAATACAAATTTTCGTACGCAGAAGAAAGAATAAAGATTCTCGAAAAAGAAATTTTCTTAGAGTTTCTGAAAGAACTGTCAAAGTACTACAGTACTTTGAAGAAAATGGGAGAAATCATTGCCGACGTAGATGTATTTTCAAATCTCGCTCTAATAGCTACCAAAAACAATTACACAAAACCTCAAATAACAGAAACAGATGAATTCATAGTAAAAGAAGGAAGACACCCCATAGTTGAAAAATACTTGCCTAAAGGTGAATTTGTACCAAATGACACCTATATGGATAACAGAGAAAACAGAATAACAATTCTTACAGGTCCCAATATGGCTGGTAAATCAACATACCTACGGCAAAATGCTTTGATAGCAATAATGGCTCATATGGGTTCATATGTTCCAGCTAAGGAGTGTAAAATAGGAATAATAGACAAAATATTCACAAGAATAGGAGCAAGTGACTTTTTGGCACTTGGACAAAGTACATTCTTAGTTGAAATGATAGAAGTATCAAACATCTTAAGGAACGCTACACCTAAGAGTTTAATAGTAATGGATGAGGTAGGTAGAGGAACTTCAACATACGACGGCTTATCAATTGCATGGGCAACAATTGATTATATAGCAAACAATCCTCAGAAGTTTGGCAAAACATTATTCGCCACCCACTATCATGAATTAACACAACTAGGAGATGACGAAAAAAGAGGAATAAAAAACTATACAATGGCAGTAAAAGAATACAAAGACGAAGTCATATTCTTAAAGAAAGTCGTAAAAGGAACCATAAATAAGAGCTATGGCATCTTTGTAGCACAGATAGCAGGTATACCAGATGAAATAATCAAAAAAGCTAAAGAAATATTGAAAGAGTTAGAAAAAGCAGAAAAATATATTAAGGAAAAGGTAGAAATTGATATACCAAGAAACATTATATCTAGAAATGTCTTTCAACCTACTTTGTTTGTACCAGAGATACCAAAAGAAATAGAAGAAATCATCAATGAAATAAAATTACTAGATCTAGACACAATCAAACCTATAGAGGCACTTCAAATTCTTTCGGAAATAAAAGAAAAGATATCAAACCTAAAACTCTAAAAGAGGATAACCAAAATGGTTATCCTCTAAGATATATTAAGCTCCTCTCCATTTTTTAAACAAGACACTTACGTTATGTCCTCCAAAGCCAAAAGAATTAGATAGAGCGTATTCAATATCCATCTCTATAGCTTTGTTAGGCACAAAGTCTAAGTCACATTCTGGGTCGGGCTCCTCTTGGTTTATGGTTGGGTGTATCTTACCGGTTTCAAGCATCTTAACAACTGCAACAGCTTCAACACCCCCAGCAGCTCCCAGGGTATGACCTATCATCGATTTTGTTGAGTTAACCTTAAGCTTGTAGGCATACTCACCAAAAACGGATTTTATGGCCACTACTTCAGCCTTATCACCTAGTGGCGTTGAAGTACCATGAGCATTAATGAGCTGAACATCCTGTGGTGAAATACCAGCCATCCTTATGGCATTTCTCATAGCAATAGCAGCTCCCGAACCATCACTACAAGGTGCAACATGATGATAAGCATCACCACTAACACCATAACCAACGATTTCAGCATATATTCTAGCTCCTCTTTTCAAAGCATGATCCAGTGTCTCCAAAACAAGTATCCCCGCTCCTTCTGCTATAACGAAACCGTCTCTATTCTTATCAAACGGCCTAGAAGCTTTCTCAGGTGAATCATTCCTTGTAGAAAGAGCATCTATTTGAGTGAAACCAGCAATACAAAGACCATTCAAGGCAGCTTCTGAACCTCCAGTTATCATAACATCAGCATCACCCAAAAGTAAGTGCATTATCGAAACTGCTATAGCATGGTTACCTGAAGCACAAGCTGAAACAGTAGCATAGTTAGGACCTCTATACCCGTTAATTATAGAAACATAAGCAGATGCTGTATCGGCTATAGACATAGATATGAAGTTCGGATTAACCTTTCTCCTTCCATTCTGGAAGAAAGCAACAGAGTTATTGTAGAACTGTAAACCACCACCTATACCTGAACCTATCACAACTCCAACTCTCTCTTTATCCAGAGAAGAATAACCATTCAATCCAGCATCTTCTATAGCCTTCTGAGCTGCATAAATAGCAAAATGAGTATATCTGTCAGTTCTCCTAGCAACCTTTCTATCAAGGTAATCTTCTGGATTAAAGTTCTTCACCTGTCCCCCTATTTTAGAAGGAGAATCAGGATCCAAGTCTTCAACCTCTAAAAAAGATATACCTGACTTTCCTTTAACAAGGTTGTCAAAGTATTCGTTAACTTCTAGCCCTAAAGGGGTAACAACCCCAAGCCCTGTAACAACAATTCTCTTGTTCATCAATCCCCCCTTTTGCCATTTATTATAAAAGTAGCCTTAATATACTTCAACTTTTTCAGACTAAGTTGAAAAATTCACAGCAGGCTACCGCCTGACAGGCTAATGCCTGTTTTTTAACAGGCTAGTGCCTGCTTCTTAACAGGCTAATGCCTGCTTCTTAATTTAAAACAATAAATTGCTTAAAGCACAAGTGCCTTAGGCACAAGTGCTAATAAGCACCCCACCCACCCCAATTATTTGAAAAGAGGTTTTACCTCTAAGAGGCTTAGTCTCTTAGAGACTTAGTCTATCTTCACTCTCTAGAATAACAAGAAAGTGCTATGTAGCACAAGTGCTTAAAGCACAAGTTCTATGGAGCACAACGTGCTGTGAAGCACAGCGTGCTATAAAGCACAATGTGCTATAAAGCACAAACTTAATATTCATAAAGCAATAACTCCCCTAAGTGCCTTATAAATTTATACAAAATATTTACACCCAACATTGTTAAAATATTTAAATCAATAGTACAGAGAGGCTTTGCCTCTCTGTAAAAGAAAAAAAGCAATTTCACAAACTTGAATTGAATAAGTTACCTCATACAATCATTAAGTGTATGACATTTTGGAGCATAGTTGGAATAATAGTAGGCTTAATAATATTTTTGCTACTGATGAATATAGGACTTTCCAAAGAAGAAAGTAAAGACAAAAAAAGAAAAAAAGCAACTGAAGAGAACGAAGAAGAAAATACAAAATTAGGAACAAAACCTAGATATTGCCCTGTCTGTGGCTCAAAGCTAGGACCAAGAGACGTTCTATACGCAGAGATATTCCACTCAGAACCAAGAGACAAAGTAATAATAAAAGGATGCAAGTATTGCTATGTCCTAACCCCGGAAGAAGCAGCAAGAATTAAACCTTACACAAGAAAAATAAGGAATGACGATATAGGAATAGGCAAACAACTATAAGAATAGCAATAGTTAATATCTAACATTGCCTAAGATTTAAGCATGCACATGTATGCACAACTTTGTGTCCCAAGCCTCTTTTTAAGCAACTTAGCGAAATCGGACTTATGCACAGGTTTATGCACAGAATTGTGCACGAACTTAAAGTTCCTTCAAAACAAATTAAATTAAAAATTTTACCAAACTATATTGGTGCCTAAAAATTGTGCTATGCACATCATTACCATTAATCCCCCTTAAAAACTAGCAATAATCAAACTGGCTCTATGCACAATTTTTTAAAGATACATTTTAAACTCGTAACAATATATATTAAAAACTAGTAAAACATAATTACATATACCAAAATATATTGGTGTCTAAAAGTTAAGCACTGTGCAAATTTTTCACACTTTTTTAAGATTTTCTTTACAATCTGTGCACAGGTATGCACATTAGATTAATCTAACTTTTTTGAATTGTTCACAAAGCCTCATTTTTCCTAGCAAAACGTCATGCACAGGTAATGTCATTTTGCCCTGATTTTTAGGCACTTCGCGCATGCACAGGTTTATGCACAGAATTGTGCACGAACTTAAAGTTCCATAAAATCAGAGCTAGAACAAGTAAAATACAAAAAATTTTGGTATATTTTTTGTGCTTATTATTACCATTATAATAATAATATAAAGTTAAAACTTATAATTAGCAATCGCTAAAAGGGGTGTTACCTCATAAGTTGAAAAACTAAATGGCTGAAAAGTTTTAGTCTTTTTTCTTGAACTTGTCAAAATCGATCTTGAATACTGCTTTAAATTTTGCTTCATCCGTTATGTGGGTGTATATCTGGGTAGCAAGAATGCTTTTGTGTCCTAAAAGTTCTTGAACTGCTCTGAGGTCAGCACCTCCTCTTAGGAGTTCTGTTGCAAAGCTATGCCTAAATGTATGAACAGTTATATCTTTTTCTATTCCTGACAATTTGGCGTATTTTTTTACTAGTTTCCATATACTTATTCTGCTAATTTTTTTGCCTAGTTTTGATATAAACAAGTAGCCATCGTCCTTTGAGAATTTCTTTACAGTTTTGGCTCTAACTAGTAGGTATTCTTCTAGGTATTTTTTGGCTATTCGTCCTAGTGGTACTACTCTTTGCCTGTTTCCCTTTCCTTTGACTATTATGTACTCATTGTTTAGGTTTATGTCTCCAACTTTTAGGTTTACTAGTTCCGAGACTCTAAGACCTGCCGAGAAGAGAAGCTCTATGATTGCTAAGTCTCTGACCTTTTTAGCGTCGTTCCTTTCAAAAACTCTTATAGTGTCTTTTATTTTTTCTACTTCATCTTCTGAGAGGAATAACGGAACTTCTCTCGAGATTTTGGGTCTTTCTATCACCTCAGTAGGATTTGTTGATATGTACTCATTTGCGATGAGATACTTGAAGAAAGTTCTTATTGCTGATATATACCTAGCGATAGTTAAATGGGAAACTCCCCTTTTTGAGCAAAAATAAACGTATCTTTCTATATCTTTTGAGGATATATCTGTTATCTTCGTCTCTTTACCATTCTCCGATTCTATGAAATCTATGAAAAGAGATAAATCGAACCTATATGAGTCAACAGTGTTTTCAGATAACCCTCTGTCATAGGTTAGATAGTTCAAAAAACTCCTAAGAAGCGACAGATTAAACTCGTTCATAGTTTACATAATATTCATAATAGAGCTTATGACTCTCTATCAAATTTAGAGGATCATGTCGAAAAATTCACAGCAGGCTACCGCCTAACAGGCTAATGCTTGTTTTTTAACAGGCTAGTACCTGTTTCTTAACAGGCTAATGCCTGCTTTTTAATTTAAAACAATAAAGTGCTTAAAGCACAAGTGCTAATAAGCACTCCAACCACCCCAATTATTTGAAAAGAGACTCCGCCTCTAGGAGGCTTAGCCTCTCTTCACTCTCTAGAATAACAATAAAGTGCTTAAAGCACAGGTGCCATGAAGCACAATGTGCTATGAAGCACACATTAATTAAGTAAGTGCTGATAAGTACCTTGTGCTATAAGCACCTAAGCACTTAGGAATCCGCCGTCTACTGGTATAACTGCACCGTGAACATAGGAGAACAAATCACTTACTATTGCTAGAACTGCTTTTCCTATGTCTCTAGGTGTACCTATTTTCTTGGCTGGTAACCTATTCCAGAATTTAAAGCCAGATAATATAAGTTTGAAATTCATTTTTAGTATTGCATCTCTTGCTGCCTTCTTTGTGCTTTCACTCTTTATTCCACCGGGTAATATAACATTTATCCTGAAACCATACTTACCGTACTCTCTGGCAAGTGCCCTAGTCAGTGCTATTACCCCAGCTTTACTTGATGTGTAGTGCACTAACCCCTCTTCAAAAGGTAGTATTGCTTCTATTGATGACACATTAACTATCACACCACCTCTTTTCTTTTCCATATTCGCCTTTATCATCTTTTGGCACATCCATAGGGTAGATTTTAAGTTGAGTTCTATTGTCTTATCTAGAGTCTTCTCGTCTAGCTCTAGGAAGTCCTTAAATGGGTATATACCAACATTGTTTATCAGTATATTTGGTTCTCTACCTTTTACTTCATCCCAGAGTTTGTATATTTCTTCCTTGCTAGAGAGGTCATGAACAAAAATTTCAGATTTTATACCTTTCTTCTCTAGTTCGCTAGCTGTTTTCTTTAGTTCCTTTTCATTATAATCAACTAGATAGAGGTAGGAGCCAGCTTCTCCAAGTACTTCAGCTATACCTTTTCCTATACCACTTGCTGCTCCAGTAATCATTGATATTTTCCCTTCAAGCGAGATTTCTCTAAAAATATCACCCAACATCATAGACTACCTCCTTGATAATTTTATTATTGTATTTTTAGCTAAGTACATAAAAACGGGCAGAACAAACAAGGCAGAAACACTACTAACTATCATTGAAACGAAAAGAAGTAACCCAAAATTTCTAAGAGGTACAATCGTTGAAAGTAGCAATGTAGCGAAACCTAATCCCACAGAAAAAGCATTAAAGAATATACCCTTACCGGTAGTTGATACTGTTTTGTAAAAAGCTTCGTTGAAATCTAACCCATTCTTAATTTCGTATGTGTACCTAGAAATGAAATGAATTGTGTAGTCTATTCCAGTACCTATAGCAATTGACGCTACTGTTATCATTATGTAATCCAATTTTATGTCAAAGATTCCAAGTATACCAAAGTCAATAATTACCGTTAGTAATATGGGTATTAGCGATATTAATCCTTCAATAAAAGAACCAAAAGTGAGTGTATTCAAAATGAGAACTACAAAAATTATTATTGATAAACTCATAGCCTGATTTGCTAGAAGCCTTTTTTCCATATCAGAGAAAAGTTTTGTTATACCGGTTACTTCTCCTTTTTCAAACATAGCATCGCCATTCGGCGATGGTAAAACTAAATAATTCCAAACTGAGGGTGACAAAGCATACATCATGTCAGACCTAGAAATGATATCTTCATTCACTTTTATGCCCTTTGTATTCAGCGAAGAATAAATGTACTCTACAAAGTTTTTTAAAAACTTTTCTTTTGACTGATAATTGTTTAGCTTCTTGAGAGTGCTAAGGTTATTTTCAAGGTATGTTTTAATTAATGGGAATATTAGGTTTGTTGTTTCAATTACGTTTTCACTCGAAACAACGCCTGCCCTCGAAAGCCTATTGAAGATAAACTTTGTTATCAGTAATGATGTATAATCAATGTTTTCGTATGGTGGAATGTTCGTAGCCTTTTTGTACAATTCAAGTTGATTACTAATATAGTTTATTAGTTCGTATCTCCTCTCAGAGGAGACTTTGCCAAGTAGTACAGAAATGAGAGCCTCATCTTTTTCAGGTGTTACTATTCTCTCTATGCTCTGATTTCCTTCAATGAAAAACCAAAGGTTTTGTACTTCATACTCAGTATTTGGAATCATTTTGACATTTACCATTCCTTCGTTCAACTCTGAAATTACACCTACTATTGATGTAGGTTTGGTTTTGCCACCTAGGAAGAATCTAGTCTCTTCTTCAATTATACTCATTACCTTTAATAAGTTAGGATTCTGTACATCCCCCTTGAAGTAGACTTTCATTTCAAATGAGCCATCAAATTTGTTTGCTATTGCCTCACTAACTATTCTTGGCTCTGCGTTTTTATCAAAGTAACCTAGGTAGTCAACTTCTACCTTTATTTTTGTCATGAAATATATTGATAGTCCTACTAAAATGATAACGACAGAAGCGACCACTACTTTGTGATTCATTACCAACTCACCTAATTTCCTTAAGAATTTACTTTCGTGGTATTCTTTTTGTTTTGCTGAAGAGTTATAGGTATTGCTAGTTGTTTTTAGAATTGCTATTACGAATGTGTAAGTTAGGAGAAGTGCGAAAAATGTACCCAAAGATGTTACCGTTGAAAAGTTCTTTGTAGAGTTCATGTCGTTACCTATACCTATGGAGATGAAACTTGCTATAGTTGTGAGTCCGCTCATTAGCACCGGCATGAATATTCTTCTTATAACTGCCATTAAGATTTCTTCTTTGCTACTTGTAGTCAGGATGGATTGCTTTTCTCTGAATTCATTTATAACATGTATCGCGTAGGCGTTGCCTACGGCTATCAATACAACAGGTATTGCTACGCTAAATGTTGTTAATGGATACCCTAGGTACCCCATTATTCCCATTCCAATGAGAGTTGCTATCAATACAGTTGTGAGAGGAACCAAAGTTTCTACTATACCTCTAAATGAGAGGAATAATGTTAATAAGACTATTATTGATACTACAGGCACGAGTTTACTTATATCGTTAACCACAATTTTTGACATTGAGTTCAGTAACATTGGTGTGCCGCCGAAGTAGAGTTTACAATCTAAATTGTTTGATTTTATGTACTCTTCAATCTTCTTTCTTACCTTTGCGCCTATTTCATCTGCTTTTACTTCAGGATCAGGCAGTGCAATTATATTAGCACTTTTTGAATCGTAAGAGACCAAACTACCTACAAACGATTCCTTTGAAAAAACATACTTTTTTATTGATTTTATTTCCTCTTCCGAGGATGGTATATCCTCGGGAAACAATTTTTCTATAACTAGTGTATCACCTTTACTTCTTACATCATCTGCTTCAGTTAGACTAAGAACATTTATTATACCTTCTTCCTCTTGTATAAGCCTTGAAATATTTCTTATGTGCTGAAGATTTTCGTGTTTGAACACATCGTCTTTGAAGTCAATCATTATAACCATTGGGTTGTTGCTTTTGAACCTCTCATTCACATAGTAGTTGAGCTTGGCAATCTCACTATCTTTAGAAAACCAGTGTAGTACATCGTTGTCAATTCGTATCAAAAATAGTCCATGAACCGAAATTAAAATGAGTATAAGAACTGATATGAAAATGATTCTTTCATTTCTTACTATCCATTGAAATACCTTATCAATCATTTTTCCCCTCCTTTCTGTCCTCTATTAGGAAAGTTATGATTTTGTATATTTTTTCAGAGTACTCTTCTTTGATTATGTTCATTTCTTCCTTACTTACTTCTTCAGATTCAAGCCTCATTTTCATGTACATAAAGCCAATTACTAGATTTATGAGTATTGATTGGTCAATGAATGAAAAATGATAGTTTTGATTGAATTCTTCCTTTACTTTTTCTACTACTTGGTCAAAAACAAAAGATATCGTCTCGTTTATAGTTGTGCCTATTTTACCACTGTGAGTAAAACTCTCCCTTGTGAAAATTTTTATAACATCAATATTATTGTCTATGTAATCAATAGCCTTTTTTACTATCTCCTTGATGAACTCTCTATGATCATTGAACTTTGATATATCAATTTTTTCAACAATATCTGAGAAACCACTGACACTGTTTCTTATAAGGCTACTCAATAACCCATACTTGCTTGAAAAGTAATAATAAATCATTGCCTTGTTTACACCTGCTAAATTGGCAATTTCATCAACGGAAGTTGCATCAAATCCCTTTTCAGCAAACAACTTTATGGCCGCATTTATTATCTTTTCCTTTGCATCCATAAGGTTCTCCTTTAATTAACTAACTAGTTAATATAATAAAAAAATTCTTTTTGGATTTCAAATTTTTCTATGTGTTACAGCGCTTAGGAAATTTTTAGGAGTACTTTGAATAGAGATTTGCTTAAGTGCATTATCTTAGGTGGTGATGCCATTCTGATTGGTTAGAGAGAATTTTATAGTGATTTGATCACTAAAGTGATTTAATCACTAAGGTGATTTAATCACAAGTGATTTAATCACATTTAAAAGTAGTTAGGATATGCTGTTATTTTATGTATTATTGAAATTTTTTCAAATTTTCTTTAAAAATATCTTAAACAAAGGGGGTTGATTATGGCTGTTAAAGTTGCGATAAATGGTTTTGGAAGGATTGGTAGGCTTGCCTTCAAAGCTTTAGTCGAGCAAGGTCTCCTAGGTAAGGAGATAGATGTTGTTGCTGTTGTTGATATAGTAAATGAAGCTGATTATTTCATCTATCAGCTAAAATATGATTCTGTTCACGGTAGATGGGATAGAGATTTGAGAGCTGAGAAGAGCTCTCCATCGGCTGAGTATAATGATGTTTTGGTTGTTGATGGAAACAAAATAAAGTGCATACTTGCACCGAAAGAGGGTCTAAGCAAGTTACCATGGGGTGAGCTTGGTGTTGATTATGTTATTGAATCTACTGGTTTGTTTACTGATTCCGAAAAAGCAAAGGGACACCTTGAAGCTGGGGCTAAGAAGGTTATAATTACTGCTCCTGCAAAAGGTGATGTCAAGACATTTGTTATGGGTGTTAATCATGAGGAATATGATCCTTCTAAGCATCATATTGTTTCAAACGCTTCTTGTACAACAAACTGTCTTGCACCTATAGTTCATGTTTTGATTAAAGAAGGTATTGGAATTGAGACAGGATTGATGACAACAATTCACGCTTATACAGCTACCCAGAAGACGGTTGACGGTCCTTCAAAGAAGGATTGGAGAGGTGGTAGGGCTGCTGCTATTAATATTATCCCATCTACGACTGGTGCTGCTAAAGCTGTTGGTGAGGTTATACCAGCTGTAAAAGGTAAGCTAACTGGTATGTCTTTCAGGGTTCCTGTTGCCGATGTTTCTGTTGTTGACCTAACATTTAGAAGTGAAAAAGAGACATCAATTGAAGAGATTGATGCTCTTCTAAAGAAGGCTTCAGAAACTTATCTCAAAGGAATTCTAGGGTATACAAACGACGAAGTGGTTTCTAGTGACTTCATACATGATTCGAGATCTTCAATCTACGATTCATTGGCAACTCTACAGAATAACCTAAAAGGTGAAAAGAGGTTCTTCAAGATTGTTTCTTGGTATGATAACGAGTGGGGTTATTCCAACAGAGTTATAGATTTGCTTAAGTACATGATTTCAAAGGATAAGAAGTAAATAGTATTTTTAAGGGGGACGAAGTCCCCCTTCTATAAATTTCATTGAGATATAAATTTCATTGAAAAGGGAGGTAAGTTATGGCTAAAAAGAAAGTTAGTGATATAGATGTTTCTGGAAAGAAAGTTTTTGTTAGAGTTGACTACAATGTTCCTATGGATTCGAATGGTAACATTACTGACTACACGAGGATAGATGCTTCTTTACCTACTTTGAGATATCTACTTGAAAAAGGAGCTTCTGTAATACTTGCTAGCCATTTGGGAAGACCAAAAGGTAGGGATCCTAAGTATAGTTTGTTACCAGTTCAAAAAGCTTTGTCTGAGAGGTTAGGAGTTAACGTCAAGTTTGTTCCTGATTGTATTGGTGAGGAAGTCAAGAAGGAAATAGCAAATTTGAAGCCTGGGGAAGTTTTGTTGTTGGAGAATGTTAGGTTCTACAAGGAAGAGGAAGCTAATGATGAGAACTTTGCTAAGCAGTGGGCTGATTTAGTAGATGTCTATGTTTGTGATGCTTTTGGTAGTGTTCACAGAGCACATGCATCAGTTGAAGCTTTGCCTAGAATCATGAAGCAGCAAGGTAAACCGGCTGTGGCTGGATTTTTGGTTGAAAAGGAATTGGAATATCTTGATAATGCTATATCAAATCCAAAGAGACCTTTTGCTGCAATATTGGGTGGCTCAAAGGTATCTACAAAAATAGGAGTTATAGAGTCGCTCTTACAGAAGGTTGATAAGCTTCTCATTGGTGGTGGAATGATGTTCACATTCTACAAGGCGATGGGGTTGGATGTTGGTAATTCTCTCCTTGAGAAAGAATATGTTTCAACTGCTTTTGAGATACTACAGAAGGCAAAGGAAAAAGGTGTAGAGATAATTCTACCAGTTGATGTTGTTGTTACTGACAATATAGAGAATCCTCAGAAGATAAAAGTTGTTGCTAAGAATGAGATACCTGCAGATATGATAGGTGTTGATATTGGGCCTGCAACTATAAAGTTGTTCTCTGATGAACTAAAGAATTGTAAGACTATATTCTGGAATGGTCCTCTTGGAGTATTTGAGAAAGATGAGTTTGCTAAGGGTACCATAGAGATAGCAAAGGTTTTAGCTAATCTGAAGGATGCTGTTAAGATCATAGGTGGTGGTGATTCTGCTGCTGCAGTTGCGAAGGCTGGTGTTGAAAGCAAGATGACACATATTTCAACTGGTGGTGGTGCCTCACTAGAGTTCATTGAAGGTAAGCCATTGCCTGGTATCGTTGTTTTAGACGATAAATAAGGGGTTTTCTTAAACCAGGGGTTTTCTTAAACCCCTTTTTTCACTTGATGAGATCTTATTTTTCGTTTGTTAAATCTAGGTTTTTTTCAAACAAGCTAGGTGTTATCGGATTTGTGGTTATTGTTTTCTTGGTTTTTGTTGCTGTTTTTGCTGACTTCATCGCTAACGATAAGCCTATACTTTGTATCGTTAATGGGAAGTTATATTTCCCAGTTTTTTATGATAAAGTTGATTACTCAAGTGCATCTTTTAAGATAATGCCAATAGTGCCGTATAGCCCTTATAAGATGGATTTTAGTAGTAAGCTTTTGCCACCATTTAGTAAACATCTTTTGGGCACCGATGATTTGGGTAGGGATGTCCTGGCTAGAATAATACATGGGACTAGGGTTTCTATTACGGTTGGTATAGTAGCTATGGGTACGGCTTTTGTTATAGGCGTTATTTTGGGACTTTTGGCAGGTTATTACGGTGGGATTGTTGACATAATCATCTCAAAGCTCATAGAAGTTGTTATGACCTTTCCTACGTTGTTTCTGATTTTGACTATATTAGCGTTTCTGCCGCCGAATATATACAATATAATGTTCGTTATTGGGCTTACTGGGTGGACGGGAGTAGCTAGGCTCGTAAGAGCAGAAACTTTTAAGGTAATGAGTTCTGATTTTGTGAAGATTTCTAAGGTTATGGGTGCTCCAGATATATATATAATGTTTAGACATGTCCTTATAAATGCCATTAACCCGGCTGTTGTTTCTTTGGTTTTCGGTGTAGCTGGGGCTATATTGGTTGAGTCTTCTTTGAGTTTTTTGGGGCTTGGTGTACAGCCGCCTATGCCAAGTTGGGGTAATATTCTTTTGACGGGTAGTCAGTATATTGATTATGCTTGGTGGCTTGCTCTGTTCCCAGGGGTGGCTATCTTTATAACTGTTACATCTCTCAACCTCTTGGGAGAAGCTCTGAGGGATGCCATGGATCCACGAGTTGTTATTGAATCTGCCTAAATGAAACTAATTTGTATAATCCTTCAAAATTTAAGTTATGAAAAGGAGAGTAGGTGTTGTCGTATTCCCTGGTGTAAATTGTGATATGGATACGTATTATGTGATAAAAGATGTTCTCAAAGGTGATGTCAGGTATGTGTGGCATACAGAAACTGATTTGTCTGATTTGTCGTGTATAGTTTTGCCTGGAGGATTCTCTTATGGTGATTACCTCAGAGCTGGTGGGCTAGCAAAATTCTCACCTGTTATGAGGGAAATAAAGAAAATGGCTGAAAAGGGATACCCTGTAGTAGGAATATGTAATGGTTTCCAAATCTTAGTTGAAGCAGGGCTACTACCTGGGGCATTCCTAAAGAACAAAACTCTAACTTTTATATGTAAGATGCAATACATAAAAGTTGTGAATAACACTTCTATCTTTACAAAAGGTTACAAGAAGGGAGAGGTACTGAGGATACCTATTGCACATGGTGAAGGGAATTATTACCTTGATGAGGATACATTGAAAGAAGTTTTAGATAATGATCAAATTGCTTTCCAGTATTGTAGTGAAGATGGAACAGTAGGTGAAGAATTTAATCCTAATGGGTCAACGTATCACATTGCAGGTATTTTGAATAAAAATAAGAATGTTCTAGGGATGATGCCACATCCAGAGAGAGCTTCAGAAATGATCCTTGGTTCGGTAGACGGATCAAAAATCTTAAAAGCTCTTGTGGATTAGCAACTTCTTCTAAAAAGTGCTAGATTAACGGTGTTTTCTAGAAGCATGGCTCTAGTCATTGGGCCTACTCCACCTGGCACAGGTGTTATGTAAGATGCAACTTCTTTGACATTCTCAAAGTCAACATCTCCAACTAATTTAGATTTTCCGTTTTCTTCTACTTTGTTTATACCTACATCAATTACTACTGCATCTTTTTTTATCATGTCAGCTTTAACAAAATTGGGTATACCTATTGCAGACACGAGTATGTCTGCCTGCTTTGTTATCTCTGAAAGGTCTTTTGTTTTAGAATGGCATATTGTTACGGTAGCATTTCTATGTAGTAACATAATAGCCATAGGCTTACCGACTATGTTACTCCTACCTAAAACTACAGCTCTTTTGCCTTCAACACTTATTCCGTAATGTTCAAGTAACCTTATAACGCCCTTTGGAGTACATGGCTCAACAAAGGGTGTTCCTATCATCAATTTCCCAACGTTTTCGGGATGAAAACCGTCTACATCTTTGTAGGGGGATATCGCATTTAGAATTTTGTTAGTGTTTATGTGTTTGGGAAGAGGTAATTGAACAAGAATACCGTCAATATCATCATCTTTATTCAAATTACCTATTAGCTCTAGAAGTTTTTCTTCTGGGGTGTCTTCAGGTAGGTGATAATCTTTTGGAGATATACCAACTTCAAGACACTCTTTTGTTTTGTTTCTTACATAGGTCAGAGAAGCAGGATCATTACCAACAAGTATTACAGCTAAAGATGGACTAATCTTTTTTGACTCAATAATAGATTTAATATTGTCTTTAACTAACTTAGAGACAATCTTACCATCGATAATTTGAGCCATGATTAAATTTTGGTCTTGTTAAGTTCTTCCTGCTTTTTTCTTTTCCTGGCTTCTCTTATGGATAAATCTATGTATGTTACTCCTTTATATTTACCGCAATTAGGACAAACTCTATGAGGTAGCTTGTATTCTCCACACTCTTCGCACTTAACTAAAACTTCTTCAGGAAACGGTAGTGTATGATAGAAGACCCTAGTTCTTCTGTCTCTTACTCTTTGATAAGACTTTTTGTGCTTTGGAACACCCATATATTACCCCTACTTTGTTTTCGCCCCCAAGGGGAATCGAACCCCTGCTACGGGATTGAAAGCCCCGTGTCCTACCACTAGACGATGGGGGCAAAACTTTTTTTGTAGAAAGAATTCTAATAAATAAGTATAAGTTTTTTCAAGAAACGATGATTGTGTTGAAAAATAGTTCTTTCCTGTTAATAGTGATTAAAGGTGTTTATAGCACGTTCTCAACTACTTAAAGTACAGTGTGCTTAAATCAAGAATACTATATAGTACGAACTCTTTCAAGGAAGCTAGAATCAATAAGTTTATTAGGTTTTTTACTAAAATCCCAATCTAGTTGATTAATTACTTTGAGTATAGCTATAATCTTTAGATGAAATTGTTTGATGTTAGTAGTCCGATTTTTGATGGTAATGTAGTTTATATTTCTAAGGATGGTTTTGTTTTTTCTAGACCCAGTAAATTTTATGATACTTATGTTTCAAAAAATGGAGAAACCTTACTTGAAGTCAAAAACTTTTTTGTCAAGCATGTACATGAGATGGATGATATTCTAATCTTATTTGGATTTTTGTTTTATGAAGAATCATTTATTAGGAAGGGAACCATAATTAAGGTAAGTAAAGATTTTGAAATAATTTCGAAACTAAAGTATGATGAATCAATATTTTCAGAATTTGTCTGGGGAGATGATAGAGTTGTTTGTTCTAATCGTTATAATGATTCTCAAGAGGTATTCAATGGTTGTTTATTTAGTTATAATGAAAATGGGTTTAAAAGCATAAAAATTGACCCAATGTTGTATGGGGAATACGAATTTAGAGGAGGAATAAAGACTTCAGAAATGAACTATTTGTTCTTTGGGGTTGATAAAGATAATTTCAGAGGCTTTATTTTAGAGAGTTCACAAGAAGAGGCATATTTGTACGATGTTGTTATTAACTCTGATCTTTGGGAAATAGTTGGCGTTAGTAAATTTGAGGAAAATTCTTTCATGTTTGTTGGCAACGAATGGGTAAACTACTCGAAAGGATTTGCTTTGATTTTTGAAAATGGAATATATGATTATCTACCTATAAATTATAGTTCGTCTTGGTTTGAAGCTTTGTGGGTTGCTAATATAGAGAATGAAATTTTTGTTTCAATTTTTGATTTTGATTCTAATCAAAACTGTCTTCTTATGTTTGAAGGAGATAGATTTGAAATAATAGAAAAAAGTGAGCATAGTAGGTTTGTTTACTCTGGTGATAGAATATTTCGTATTTCTAAGCCAACATTAGATTTAAAGAAGATTTAGATTTCTGGATACAATCCCTGCAAATTGAAAGGATAAATCAAGCTAGAGTAAAATATAAGTTCAATAGTATAAAGGAATTTTTTTTTTGGAGGAACTATGGGGATAAAGATAGCAGGCGTAGGAATGTATGTTCCACCGAGAGTATTGACAAATCACGATTTGGAGAAGATAGTAGAAACCAATGATGAATGGATAAGAACAAGGACAGGTATAGTGGAGAGGAGGATTGCTGACCCGGAGGTGGCGACCTCGGATTTAGCTTATGAGGCTGCGAAAATAGCTATAGAAAGAGCAAATCTTAAACCAGAAGACATAGATGCTATAATATGTGCTACTATAACACCTGATATGGTTTTCCCGGCTACTGCTTATTTGGTAGCTGAGAAGTTGGGGATAAAGAGACCTGGTTTTGATTTAGAAGCTGCGTGTTCTGGATTTTTGTACTCTTCAACAGTTGCAGCAGCATATCTCAGGTCTGGAATGTTCAAGAATATATTGGTTATAGGAGCTGAAACTTTATCTAGGATAACTGATTGGCAGGATAGGTCTACTTGTGTATTGTTTGGAGATGGTGCTGGAGCGGTTGTGTATACAATTGATGATAGCTCTTCAGATATATTGGCTATGGAATTAGGTGGCGATGGTGGTTGTGGAGATTTGCTTTATATGCCTGCAGGTGGCTCAAAAATGCCGGCTAGCGAGGAAACAGTAAAGAATAGATTACATTTTATAAAAATGAATGGAAGAGAGACATTTAAGATGGCTGTTAGAATGATGACAGAATCTGTTGAAAAGGTGATGAAGAAAGCTAATTTAACCAAGGATGACATAAAACTTGTCATACCTCACCAAGCAAACATTAGGATAATAGATGCTATAGCTGAGTATTTGGGAGTGTCTAGAGAAGAGAAGTTTTTCGTCAACTTAGATAAATACGGGAATACTTCAGCAGCATCAATACCAATAGCACTTGCTGAAGCTGTTGAAAGCGGAAGAATAAGTAGAGGAGATATAATAATATTGGTAGCTTTCGGTGGCGGGTTCTCTTGGGGAGCAATAGCATTAAGATACTAGTTCTGGGGGTAGGTATGGGAGAGGATAAGTACAAAAGCAGAAGGTTCGATATATATGGTCCCGAGAAGGTTGATAAGGATGTTTTAGAAGTTTTTGACTACGAGTATGTAGGTAAACCTATAGAGATTGTAATAACAACGAACGAATTCACTTCTGTGTGTCCATGGAGTGGCTTACCTGACTTTGCAAATCTTACTATAAAGTATATACCTGATAAGAAATGTATAGAGCTAAAATCTTTAAAATATTATCTACATTCCTACAGGAATGTAGGGATATTTTACGAGCATGTTGTTAATAAAATACTTGAAGATTTGGTTTCAGTTTGTGACCCTATAAGTATGACTATAGAAGCTGAGTTCAGTATAAGAGGTGGCTTAAAAACAACAGTGAAAGCAGAATATAAAAAAGGGAAATAATATGGTTAGCAAGCTCAACATAGCAGTCATTGGTACTGGGCATATGGGTAGATACCATGTTAATGCTTTAGCATCAATGGAAGATGTAAACCTGGTTGGTGTGTGCGATGTGAATGAGAAAGTTGGAATGGAGGTTGCAGAAAAGTACAAAACAAAGTATTTTAAAGATGTAAGAGATTTATTCGGTAGGATAGATGCTGCAGTAGTAGCTGTACCTACTTTTTTACACTACTATGTTTCTTCTGAGCTTATAAAGAGAAACATTCATGTACTCGTTGAGAAGCCAATAACGAGAAGTGTAAGGTATGCCCAGAAGCTTATAGATTTAGCAGACAAGAAAGGTGTAATTTTACAGGTTGGGCACATTGAAAGATTTAACGGAGCAGTGCAGGAGCTAAAGAACATTATAAAAAAACCATACCTCATGGAAGCTAAAAGAATGGGACCAGTCAATAAGAGAATAAGAGATGTTGGTGTTGTGCTTGACTTGATGATACACGACTTGGATGTGATATTGAACCTTTTAGACAAGCAAAAGGAAGAAATCGTATACATAGGAGCTGCAGGGGTAAAGATATACAGTGATTATGAAGATATAGCGACTGCAACATTAGTTTTTAGTGATTCAAGTGTAGCTAATCTCACAGCTAGTAGAGCAACTGAGAGTAAAAAGAGAATACTTCAAATATCTCAAGAGGGATCTTTCATAGAGCTTGATTATTCAACACAGGATATAACTATATCTAGACAAGCGTCATCTGGTTATTTTATAAGCAAGGATGAAATTAAGTATGTACAAGAGGCACTAATAGAAAAGGTATTTGTAAAAAAAGGGGATGCTTTGAGAAGCGAACTGAGGCATTTTATAAATTGCGTACTAGGTATTGAGAAACCTATGTTTAGTAATGAGCTTGATTTGAAAACTCATATAGTGGCTAAGAAAATAATGAATATAATATATTCTCAGTGGAAAACTTCTTTTGGAACAGTACCTCACTTTTTGCTGCAAACATCATGAAATTCATAAGTAATTCAGAGGAAGAGACAAAAAATATAGCTAAGGAAGTAGCAAAGAGCCTTTTACCAGGTGATGTAGTAGTATTGGTTGGTGAGCTAGGTAGTGGTAAAACAACTTTTACAAAGGGTATCTGTGAATTTTTTGGAATTGACGGAAACGAAGTATCAAGCCCTTCGTTTTCCCTACTGAACATCTACAAATCAGAAAAGGCTAAGATATATCACTTTGACTTTTATAGGCTAGATAAGCTTGATTATGTTGATACTGAGAGTTTCTCAGAGTTCGTTTACGATAAGAAGGCTATAAAGGTAATTGAGTGGAACAAGTTGAATTTAGATCCAACCTTAAGGACAATATTTGTCAAGATAAAACATTTGTCTGAAAATACAAGGGAAATAGAGATAGATAGAGATACTTAAGAAAATTGTTGCTTTTTTACAACAATACCTTTTTTAGCCTCCCCTCGGGAGACTAGGAAAATAGAGGCTTTAGGATTGGTGTGCAAATTTTGCACAAAGGGTGTGAAAATTTTTTACACTTTTTAGCTGTTTCAGCTAATTCAGGAATTTTTGTGATTATTCATCTTGTTTGGATTTTCCATATCTTTAAGCAAGCTAAATTATTCTTTACCTTGAATTGGCATGAAATTTGTATTATAATAATTATAGATTACGAGAATTAGAAACTGAAATTACAGAATTTACTGTTCAAATTTTGGATTTAGAAACGGAACTTGACGAATTTTTATATATTAGGGAGGTAAACATGCATAAGGTTAACTTTATTTTCTTGACTCTAGTGTCTATGGTACTCGCGATTTTAATATTACCTACCTTGTCCTTTGGACAAGCTACAAAAACTAAACCATCTAAAGCTCCTATTGCTAGCACAAATACAAACCAAGTAACTGAGGTAACAACTAATCAAACAACTTCTACAACTACTGTAAGCACTCAGCTAGACATAATCCAAGAGCTAAAGCAAGAGGGATTATTAAAGCCAACGAATGAGGTAGAAGCATCTCAACCTAAGCCTCAAGAAGGTATAGAGTATATCTCTGTATACTCAAAAGAAAAGGGACTAAAAATATACCTCGAAACGGGTGGGGGACCTCTTGTATCAGGTGGTCTTATCTGGAGGTTTAATCCAATATTTGGTGTGGGTATAGGTGGAGGTTATACTCCTTTACCTTATAGAAATTTTGGGCCACTTCTTGACCTGAAGGCTGAGGTTGTGCCACTTTACTTTTTCATAGCCGGGGATGAACTTAAGATGAATGTGCTAGTGGGATTAAGGGGAGTTATCTTCTTTGGCTCTATGACATACTACACAGGTATAGATGTAGGTACTGAATTTTTGATAAAGAGGTTCCAATACATCATTCCAGGATTACATGCATATCTTTACTTAGCAGGAAACAAGATAATACCGCAGTTTTCTTTTCAGCTAAGATTTACTTTCTAAGGAGGTGATTTATGAGGAAAATTATTTTTATTACTTTCATTTCTTTTTTAACTTTTCTAGTGCTTAATTCTTGTAATTTGTTTGTTGGTATAGGAGATGTTGATAAGCAGCCGCCTACAGTTGAGATAACATCACCAAAGAATGGTGATGTGTTCGGTGCTGAAACTATAATTATAAAAGGTATAGCTAGAGATGATGAGAAACTATCAAAAGTATACCTAAAGACAACTGGGGATTGGATTGACCTAGGGAATGAAGAGAACTGGAGTTATAAGTGGGATACTTCACAGGTTGGCAGTGGTAAATACAAGATACAAGCTAGGGCAGTTGACTTGGTGGGAAATGAAGCAACTAACGAAGTTGAGATATACATTGACAAAAGTTTACCAACGCTTTCTATATCTTCACCGACAAATAATCAGTATGTTAAGGGTGTTATTCAAATTTCGTTGACGGCGAGTGATGATGAAAGTGTCTCTAAAGTATTACTTAGCACGAATGCAGGTACAACATTTGATATAACACTATTCAGTGGTAGTGGGAATAATATAACTATCAGCACTAACTTTGATACAACCCAACTACCGGATGGTGATAACATTCTTTATTTCAAAGTCGTTGACTCAACGAGTAAAGAAAGGAATTATCAGCTTACATTGAGGGTTGATAATCAAACTCCAAGCATAACTATATTATCGCACACTCCGAACGATGGGTATGTAATTTTATCAGAAGATACAATTATAAGTGGAGTAGTTAATGATGTATATCCTCCAAAGTCTTTTACATTGGTGGTGGGGACTAACACTAATACAGTTGAACTTTCTGGCTTTTCATGGAAGAGTTCTCTTTCATTTACATTAGCTGATCCAACGACGAACACGATAGCGATAACTGTTGTAGATCAGGTTGATGTGACAAATTCAACTAACATCAACATGATAGTTGATAAAGCGGCACCTCAAAGTTACATTACTTTTCCTACAGCAGGATATATAACAAATGGTACGATTATAACCGTATCGGGCTATGCGGTTGATGATATTGGTGTTAGCAAGATACAGATATCGTTTGACGGAGGAACAAACTATAGCTTAGTTTCATTTTCAAACGCTGATGGGACTAATTACTTCTCAACAAATGTTAACTTGAATTCATTCCCGGAAGGGAATGCTACATTCATAGCTAGAGCATACGACTTTGCTGGTAAGTCCCTTAACTCTCAAGGAATACTTTTTACGATAGATAAAACACCTCCAACCATAACTGTATCATCACCAACTAACGATACTACTGTGAGCACTCAATTCAACATTATAGCATCGGCAATTGATAACTATGACCCTATAAGGATGATGATAATAAAGATAGACAATGTTCCTGTGAAGACAAATTTGGGCAACAACATAGCGTATACATACACAACAAACACATCAGGAGAGGGTAAAAGAAATATAGAAGTGATAGCAATTGACCGTGCAGGTAACCCTAGTAGTGTTCCCATTAGTGTCATCGTTAATACTGACCCAGCTAAAGTATCCAACATAGCAATATCAAGTGGTGGAAGTGGTATCTATACACGAGGTACAGTTACCATAACTGGGACAGCATACGACTCAACTCAAATTTCAAATGTAGGTTATGCCATTGATAACATAACGAATTTGACATGGTTTATATCCAACGCAGGTGTTTCAAGCACAAACTTCTCATTTTCATTTAATAGTGCTTCTTACCCCGATGGGTTACATACTCTTTACATAAGACCTGTTGATAACCTTGGTGGATTTGTTGATTTCTCAACAAACATTTACATAGACAACACAAAGCCAACTATAACATTCATAAACCCAAGTGGGGACTACCAGAACTATGGAGGAATTCTTAACATTACTATACAAGTCAACGACAATATTTCACTCTCCTCTTTTGCAGTGTGGACTAACGGAGGGCTACTGACGAATGATACAACATCAATACTTGGACAAACATCAAAGATTCTAACCTTCTCATGGGATCTTACACTATTGCCAAATGGTGAAACAAACTTCATAGCTACAATGCTTGTTGATAGAGCGAGAAATACAAACTACGCAACAAACTACTTCATAGTGTCTAACGATTTGCCTGAGTTAACAGTGTATACCCCGAATGTTGGTGATTTCGTATCAAGTAACTTAATCATAACAGGAGTAGCAATATACTCTAATGGAATAAAGAATGTAAAATACAAAGTAGGTTCTGGTACTTTACAAGATGTACAAGTGAATGTTTTCAGTCCTGATGGAACGACAAACAACTTCACAAATATTTCAACAACAACATCCTATGTAGAAGGTTTCACTTATATTACAGTGAGAGCAATTGCTAGTAATGGTAGTTATGTTGACAAGAGTATTCCAATCTACATAGACTACACCTCCCCGAGAGGTATAATATCATTCCCAACAAATGGTGATTATTACGGAACAATAACCATATCAGGTGTAGCAAGTGATACTAATTCATTAGCTTACAACTCAGGTGTAAAAACCGTAAAACTCTACATAAAGACAAACAATGTGAGCTTAACGGGGTGGGATGGTGTAGTACTTCTAGATAACATAAGTGCATCAGTCACGAACTGGAGTACTAATTGGGATACAACGACATTACCAGTAGCAACAAACATAAACATAATACTCGAGGTTATTGATAATGCTGGTAATAAGTATTACACGACAAACACCATAAATGTGAGACCATACATAACATCATTTGATAAGTACGATACATGGATAGGAAACACACTGACAATAAATGGCTATAACTTCGGTATAGGTAGTGTTGAGATAGTATTCAAAGGAAATAGTACAATTTCTGCAAGTGGTTCGGCTACAAGTAGAACGATAACAATACCAACAGCGAAATCTGGATATGTAAAACTCAAGGTAAATGGAATAGAAAGTATAAACTCCAACTGGATTGATTTGTGGGATTTCGTTAATGTACCTGAGAATTCATCACCTCAAATAAATTCTAGGTTTGCATTGGATGAAAACAACAAGATATACTTTGTGCAAAGTGGTAGGAGTGGGTCAGCTTGGGCGACTAACTTCTTAATCACTGATGCACTAGGAAGCTTCCAAGTTATACCAATATTTGGCTCATCGATACCGAATGGTGAGGTAGCTGGTAATGGTAACGCTATATATGTGAGGAGTAACTTGATAGTGGCAGCCTATAGCCCTGTAAGAGCAGGGGGAATAAGGGTATCTATACTAACAAACAACGGTGCTAGCATACAACTAAAAACAAACGTACAGATTGATACGATAACACTAGCTGGTACACCTCTAATTGATGTCTTTATTGACAACTCAATGAGGATATATGTAGCATACTTTGCTAAGGATTTAAACGGTGGAACGGTGAGATTAGCATATTCATCAGATTACGGAGCAACATGGACAATAGAAGATGTTGAAACGAACCTTGGTGCTGATCCGACTATACTTGATGCACATCCAAGTGTGTATGTTGATGTATACTCAAATCCTCACCTTGCTTACCTCAAATATAATGGTGAACAACACTTGAGACACGCATACAAGAGTGGTACATCTTGGGTTGTAGAGACAGTGGATTCAATTCAGTATAATGGCCTCTTCTCAGATATGGTTATTGATACGAATAACAACATACACATAAGTTATGAAAATGTTGACCAAGGGGATACGATGTATGCTTCAAAGAATGGCGGAGGATGGACAAGAGAAATAGTTGACTATACGGGTATAGCAGGGTACTTCACATCCATAGATGTGAAAGGTAATGAAAAAGCAATAGCTTACTATAACAATGTTTATGCTAATGGTTCATTGGCGTACTATGATGGGACACAATGGAGAGTAATAACAATACCACAATACACAGGAGTAAACGTAGTCTATGGTAAATACACAGGTGTAAGATTTGCTACGGATGGTAATGTGTGGGTAGGATTTACTGATAATGGTAGCCAACTCTGGGTTGCAAAGTACCTTAAGTAGTGGGTTACTTAATTAAATTACTCTACAGGGCGGGCATCGCCGCGCCCTTAATTTTTTATAACCCTATTGTGTATACAACATAAGCATTTATCTTTTCTTCTTGCACAGGATAACCGGGTGAGTATTCGTTACCTAGTAGGTACTTCAGAGCTTCTATACCTAGTTCAACATACTCAAGAGGCCTTGCCCACATACTTAGTGATAAAACCATAATGTCATCAAGGTTACTCATACCAATAACTTGTGTATAGGTATTATCATAAACATAACTATACCTACCAAATGAGTAATTCATATATGCACCTATGCCATAATACCCATTGTCGAAAACAATGTCAACGTATAAGCTATTCAATGACCTATAAGGTAGGAATATGACTTTTTCCCAATTTAGTTTTTCAGTAGCTACTAGGTCTATTGGTTCATTGTAAGTATAACTTATCAAAGATGTCAAGACATCTTTGTATGATAATTTGCCAGTAATTTCTACACCTCTGTTAATAACTTTAGAAAAGTTTCTAGTAGTGAAAGTTGATAGGTCAAATCCTATGAGGTTTGTTGAATATGAGTAGAATGGTGTTAGTGAGAAGAAAAATCCGAAGTTACCAAGCTTAGCATTTAGTATAGCTCCTAAGTCAATTCCTTGTACATATTCTGTTTGTAGGTTTGTATTGGGGCTTGTGCCATAACCGTATGCAATGGGACCATAAACATCATCAAAGTAAGGTAACCTATACCCATACCAAACACTACTTCTAACACCAAATATATCGGTAGGTTTAATCAACACTCCTAACCTTGGTGAAAGTTCGACTTTGTTAAAATCTATGTAGTCAAACCTTGAGGATATGAGCAAATCAACAAATTCGTTGTATTTGTAGTTAGCTTCTAAATACAAGCCTAGTGTATCCCTGTAAGCATTAGTGTATGTTTCGTTAGTTGAGGTTGTAGGCCAAGTAATGAAATTTGTATTGTTTACATAGTATCCATCTCTAGTATACCCTAGTCCAGCACCTAAAGAGAATTGGTTATCTTCTAATAAGTTTAGGGAATATTTGCCGCTTAGCTCGCTTGAAAACTTATTTCCGTAAACTACCGAACCTATGCTACCACCCCATAGAGGATTTTGTAATTTCTCAACATTCCTATTTCTTAAGTGTTCTGTGTAGTGAAGTTTAAAAGTTGTTTCAATGTTATCGTCTTTGTAACTTAACTTAAGATATGGTAGAACAAACCTTGATTTTGATATTGCTTTTTCGTAGTTAAGAGGGTCGTTTGTTAATACTTTGTTGGGTTCATGTACTTCTGGAAGAGTGCCCAAGAACCCACTGTCTACTGAGAGATCCCCCCAATTACCTATATACCTAGCTAGAAGTGAATATCTCTTATATTCAGCACCCTGCCTAACATAGTTTGTAGGTTCTAAATCAGTTTTGTTTGTATAGAGAGTGTTTATATCAAATGTGTAATTATTCTTGAGTTTTGTATAACCTACTCCTAAATAAAATTTCCCTACTTCTGTTATTAGCGATAAATCAGACATGACATAATATTCGTTTGGATCTAGCAAAGGATTCAATGACCTCACGACTCTTATGAAACTGGAGTTTTCATCACCTAAAGTCTCAAGGTTAATTATTCCGTTATAGTGTCCACTACCATACCTAGAAGAAGATGGACCATAGTAAATTTCAATTCCTTTGAAGTAGAGAGGTTCAATCAAACTTAAATCATACGAGCTGTTTACAGAAGTTGATATGTCAAAGCCATTTATTGCTATGTTAAGTTTATCACCCCTAGAAAATGGAGTGACTACACTTCCTTCACTACCTGGATATGCACCGAATGAGATATTTGGTATGTTGTTTAAGTAATCAACTGTACTGTAAGTTCTTGACTTTTTCTCGTATCTTTTCGTATCGATTGTTGAGAATGCTGTGTTTCTCTCTACGACAGTTCCTAGAACTGTTGTTTCAAATGTAAGTGGTGAAAGTGACCTGTTTGTTAGGTAGCTTTTTTCTTTGATATCGTTTCCGACAGGAAACGATAAATTAATTAAAGTTAATGTTATTGAGATTGATAGTATTATGCTTAAACTCCTTTTCATATACACCTCCTATAAATACACTTTTTGGTTTTTGACTAATTTGTTTGAAAATTTTTCGATGTTTATTTCTTTGGTTATTAATTTCTCGTAAAATGAAGGGTTGTGAGATATGAGTAGTACTATGGAACCTTCGTTGAGTGTTAATCTTATGGCTTCAGAGACTAATTTTTGGTTGGTTATATCTAGAAATGCATCAGGTTCGTCAAGAGCTATTACTTTGCTACCTTGAATAAAAGTTCTAGCGAGAAGTACTAATTTTTTCTGTCCCTCGCTTAATAAACTAACTGGTTCATTAAGTAATTCCTTAATTCCAAATAACTCAATGAACAAGAATAATCTCTCGGTTTTCTTAGGAGAGATTTTCCCTCTAAAGACGACTTTGTTACCGATAATCTTAGGTAGGTAGTCATCAGTTATTGAGAATTCTAGGAATTCAATAACTTTTATAGGTGTTGAGTAGTTAGGTGATTGCTGAGCGTAAGATACTAATTTTTTTCTTTTGTTAAGTTGTAAAGAAATTAGGTCTTTGTTGTTAATAAAGATTTTACCTTCAATTGGGTTAAGTATACCTACGATGGTCTTTAACAAAGTTGTTTTGCCGCTACCGTTTCTCCCACTTATTAGTATGCATTCGCTATCTTCTGCGTACAATGAAAAGTTTGAGATTATAGGAAACTTCGGCAAATAGCCAGCTGAAAGGTTTATCACCTCTAGGTAATTCTTCATAACTCTACTCCCTTTTAGGAGTAGAGTCTCCAAGTGCTACTCAGAAAGGTGAGAGAGAAGAAGAAAATAAGTCTACATCTCCCCTGCCTACCTCTTAAGCCCGAGAGGTAAGCACCTTTCTGAGTAGAGCAGGTCTTCCGGCTCGTGGATCATCCTACGGCTACGCCTTCCCACCTTACCCAGCACAAAACCAAGTAAGGCAGTGGCTCCATACAAAAAGTATGGAATCGTAGCCTTCGTCCCCACTCACGGCTGCGGGTCCAGCGGGGGATTTTCACCCCTCTTCCCTTTTAACCCCAGCTTTTCACTGGAGACTCTACCCAGCGTTTCCATAAATCTAATAAAACGAGAAACAAAGTTTCAAGTTGAACCGGCAGGCTAATGCCTGTTTTTTAACAGGCTAGTGCCTGTTTATTAACAGGCTAATGCCTGTTTCTTAGTAGAGAGGTTTCACCTCTCTTCACTCTCCAGTTTAGTATAAAGAGTGCTAATAAGCACCCCCGCCCACCCCAATTATTTGAAAAGAGGCTTCGCCTCTAAGAGGTTTAGTCTCTAAGAGGCTTAGCATCTCTTCACTCTCTAGAATAACAAGAAAGTGCTATATAGCACGAGTGCTATGTAGCACAAGTGCTTAAAGCAAAAGTGCTATTAAGCACCAAGTGCTATGAAGCACAATGTGCTATGTAGCACACTACCTTATTTGATGTAGAGAGATTTCAATTCTCTACACTCTGGATACCTATAGTAAGGTGTTATAAGCACTTAATTGAGGAAGTGCTATGAAAGCACAAGGTGCTATGAAGCACGAGGTGCTACGAAGCACGAGGTGCTATGAAGCACCTTCACAGGTATATTTTCTGTTGGAAGGTGCTTTTGATTAAGGATACTTTTAGGTTGAAGATTGTATAACCTAATTCTATACTAACTGAAGTTAAAAAACTTAGTTTGGATAGAACTTAAGAAGTTGGTGGTTAAAATTAAAAAAAGTTGCGAGGGCGTGAGCCCTCGTTATAGTAATAATTCATTAAATTCTACTGTAAAGTTTT
>Ga0272449_1000556_pt1 | contig 43842 bp, 42 predicted proteins | sample YNPCB0241_FD_198679 | JGI IMG/M metagenome (GOLD analysis project Ga0272449, IMG submission 198679) | Hot spring sediment microbial communities from Yellowstone National Park, WY, United States - YNP-CB-024-1 | ecosystem: Environmental > Aquatic > Thermal springs > Hot (42-90C) > Sediment...
TCCCAGGCTCAAATGGAGTAAGGTCATAGATCATTTGTCTTTCAACAAAATCATATTCAAAATTATCAGGATAAAAGCCTATAAAATCTGGTTTTTCATAAAATTTAAAATCATCTAAAAGATCTTCTGTGTTTGTAGAAAGCTTGAAAATATAAAAAACCCTATATTTTGGGAAATTTTCAGAATAAATAGTTTCTAATGGAACATCAGTAGCAATAAAATCATAATCTTTTCCGTCCTCATAAAACAATTTTAGAAAAGTTCTTCCGTTTTCTTCGTAAATTGCATATTGTACATTTGGTTTTTCTGGTGGGCAGGGGAAAAGATGAGGACTTCTTAAAAAGTTATAAAAAGCAACTTCGTTTTTATTTTCTCCATCTTCTATTTCAAGAAAAAATCTATAATAACCAGATTTTAAATTACAAATATTATATTGAACTTCAACAAGAGAGCTATCATCTTTAATTTCAGGCAAATTAATATCAAGATATGTCTTTTGATAATTTTTAATTGAGTCCTCTGATAAGTTTGAAAAATCTGATGTTGTTGAAAATATAAAAGAGATTAAATATTTTGAGCTAGTAGATAATAAAATTCCTGGTTGATTCCATAAAAATTTCATAATTTGATTCTCTTTTCTAGCTTTAAACCACCAGCTTAATGCTTTTCCACCTATATCTAAGTTTGAATAAACTGTTTCAACCTTAAAATTTGTAGGTTTATTTTTTGGAGGTTTTATTACGTTAGAATTTTCTGGATTTGGATTTTGTTGTAAAATAAAATCAAACTCATTATTATCTGAGTCATAAAAATTACCAAAATCTTTTTCTGTAGTATTTAGGGTCTCTAAATTAGAATTTTTAGATTTTTTTCTCTCTAAACTATAATTTTTATCTGGGTTTTGTGTTGCTTTAGTTTCAAATTCTAAAGCATCACCCCAACCAATTTTATCAATCTCTTTACCTTCAGGATTAATTAAAACTAATGTATTATTTTCTGAAAGTGCTTTTGAGCTGCTGTAGTTATAAACCAAATCTGCAGCATCTTTAAAACTTGAACTTGAATTTGAAATCAAAAAATAACCATATGGTTTTATTTTACCTTCTAATTTAGGTTCTGTTCTATTAGATAAGATTGTTATTTCTCTACCGCTTTTAGTTTTTTTAACAATTTTCCATCCTGAAAGATCAACTTCAAAATTGTTTGGATTGTAAATTTCTATAAACTCATCATAAGAATTTTCTCCTTCTATTAAAATTTCACTAAATAAAATTTTATAATTTACATTCTTATTACAGAATCCGTCTGGTATTTCAAATTGAGTTGATGTTGCTACAAAATTTATTTCATTTGATTCATCATAAATTTTAAATTCAGCACTATAATTTCCTTTATTGGGGCAAAAATCATAAATAAAAATTTTTTCTTGATCATCATAAGAAAGCTCAAAAGAAACTTCTGGTATTGATGTTGAAAAAGTTAATTTATTTTTAAAAATTTGAGTTGAAGAAGGAATATTTAGTTCTTTTAGTTTTATATAAAGTTTTGAATTCTGAGGAATTATTTCAAAATAATCAATAGTAAAATCTTTAAGTTCAATAAAATTTGAATTGGGTAATTTTGATTTTTTTGTATTATAGGGGCTTCTTTTTGTTATCCAAAAATCTTCAAAGTTATTATCTGTATCTTTTAAATTTTTTCTTTCAATAAACTCATCTTTTTGTAATTTTGAAAATATAAATGGCTTAGTTTCTGAATTTCTAATTTTGCTTTCATTATCACCAAAACCAACTAAATCTACTATTTCTCCTTTTGGATTTAAAATTGCAACAACATTATTTTTAGAAATACTATATGAAGCAGAGGAATATTGCAAATCTTTTATTTCATTATAAGTTGATGATGGGTGTACAATTAAAAAGAAACTTTTTGCTGGAATCTTGCCAGTAAAATCACTTTTACTTACAAGATTCGAAAATTCTCCTTCACCTTCTCCTGCGGTCTTTTTAACAAGAGAAAAACAAGCAAGATCAACATCAAAATCATTAGGATTATAAAGCTCAACAAACTCATCCTTTGTATTTTCTCCTTCAAATTTTATAGCATTAATAATTATTTTTGGGAAATTTCCTTTATCAGCAATTTCTTTACATTTATCTTTTGGTTGAACAACACTACCACCAACATATCCACCTCCACCGCCGCCTCCACCACTAGTTTTGGGTTTTTCTATTTTTTGACTAGTTGTTGTAGTTTTATTATTTAAACTTTCAATTTCTTTTTTAGTTTCTTCAATTTTTACTGGTTTTAGTAAGTTAGTTTGCTTATTCTCTGTTTTTGCTATTTCTTTTTTGCTTTCTTGAATTGTTTGTTTAGTTTTTAAATTATCTTTTGTTTCTATATCTTTTTGAAGTAATTGAGAAGTTTCTTTTTGTTGAATATTAGATTCTTCTTTTATTTGCTTTTTGTTCTCATAAGAAATTTTTGCTTCTTGTTTTTGAATATTTTGAGAATTTTGTATTAAATTTAATGAATTTTCTGTTATGTTCTGAGAAATTTTTTCATTAAATGATGCTACTTCTGGAATTTTATCTAAAATTTCTGGAAGCTGATCGCTTTTTTGATTTTTAGTACCTAAAATTTTTCCTATTGTATTTTGGTAGAGTAATCTACTTTGATAAGCTAATTTGTCAAAATTATTAAACATTCTTGTTATCTGGGTCAATGGTGATGTTTGATGAATATTCCAAATAGCAATTTTTCTCCCAATTTGAGTAAGAGATCTTTTATAAATATATAAAGCCTCAATATCTGCATCAGGTTTTAATGATTCTCCTTCTTTAATAAAAAGCTCAATTAATCCTGCTCCATATTTTAAAAGTTCTGGAGTTACTGCTTCCCAAATATATCTTGTAACAATTTTATCAATTATATAAGTTGTTGTATTGTTGTTCTCGACAATCTTTAAAATAGGTATATCATTTGTATTCAATAAATATGGTGTAGGCACATCATTTATTTTTATGTATCCACGTTTTAATTTTTCAATTCTTGGTTCAGGAAATTCTGGATCATTAATTGTATCTGGCGAGAAAAAGTTTTTATTAGTAAAAGATGCTAAATTATGAAAAGCTTCTTTTAAAGAATTAACTTTATATGGTTTTTCATTTTTTAAAAGTAGATTTTTAGCTAAATTAAGATTATTATAATTTTCTAAAGTATATTCTTTTGCCCATTCTTCATATAAAGAACCATCAGATAAACTTGGAAATATTATTTTTAAAATTCCAATATCAGGATGAGCATCATCTCTTGTATGCTCTGGTACTGTTAAATCTTCTAAAAGATGCAAAATGTGCCCTAGAGTTGTGAATGCTTTTTCATAGTTCCCCATTGCATAAGCAGTAATTCCATATTCCCAAGTATGATCTTCATCCCAAGAAGTTTGTTTTTCTATGTTATGAGCCCAATCTATAGAAGATACGGGTTCTTCTGGCAAAAGTCCTGCATCTTTTAATTTTTGAAAAGCATCTTCTTTAGTTAATTTTCCTAATCTTTTTCCTGTCCAACCTTCACCTGTTAATGGATTATAAAAATGATGAACCCATCTTGGGGGATAATCTTCTTTTTCAGCTCCTTTTTTCATCCATTCAATTTCCTGCAAACTTAATTTTCTTCCTTCTGTTGTTAAATTATAAAAATTTGCAATTTCTTCAGTTAAAACTTGATGAGTATTATAAGGAGAATAAGAAAATAGATTGAAAATGAAAAATGGTAAAAATAATAAAATTATTCCTACCATTTTTATGGCTCTTGATTATAAATTTTTCTATAAATTTCTTTTGTTAATTCACGACCCTTTATATGCTCTTTTAATTGTTGTAACGCCCATTCTCTTGCTCTTTTTTCTTTCTCTTCTTGAGAAAGAATTTGGCCACCGTTTTTTTCTGCCCAATCAAGAAATTCTAATTTATCTTTATAAAAGAAATTAAAAACTTCTTCATTACTAACATCTTGATCAGAATATACAAAATGATTAATCTTCCAAATTCCTGTCCATAAATTTTTTTGGAAATCTATATTTAATGAATAAAGCCTACCATTCATTTTAAAAGCCGAAGTTCCTGCAAGTTGAAAATCAAGCATACCCATATCACGATAGACAAGAATTTTTTCTGGAAAATTTAAAATTACATCTTTTTTGCTTTCTAACCATTTTTTAGTATTTTCTAATATCTCATTTTTTCTTTCAAAATCTTTTTCAGAAACATAAAAATAATTTGCAGCTTCATCTATTTTATTTTCTTTAAATGTTTTTAAAAATAGTTCCCAAGTTTTTTGCGGAGTTGTGCCTCCCCAAAAATCATTTTTAGCATCAACAACCCAGGGCTTTTTTTCGTATTCTTTATCCCAAAGATAGAGCTTATAATGATCATATATTCTTGCAATAAGACCCCTGAAATTAAAACCACCCATAAAACCTATAAATAGAATAATGAAAGAAAAAATTAAAAATACAAAAAACTTTAAAACCTTTAACATAAATTTTTATATTTTAAAAAAATTTTTAAAAATTTACAAAAATTTCTGTGGATAAATTTTTCTAAAAATTAAATTAAAATTATTTTATGGTAAAAGTCTTGGCTGGAGAAATAGTTGGGCTTGAAGCAATCCCAGTTGAAGTTGAGGTTGGAATTTTAAGCGGTCTTCATTCTTTTACAATAGTTGGTTTAGCTGATAAAGCAATTAATGAAGCAAAAGAAAGAATTTCTTTAGCTATAAAAAGTATAGGAGCAAAACCGCCCTTGCATTTTTCTAAAAAGATAATAGTTAATTTAGCTCCTGCTGATTTAAAAAAAGAAGGAACAATTTATGATTTATCAATTGCACTTGGATTTTTAAAAGCATCAAAACAAATAAATGCTTTTTTAGAAGATAAATTATTTATTGGTGAACTTTCTTTAAAAGGAGAAGTAAGAAAAATAAAAGGAGCACTTTGTTATGTTTTGATGGCTAAAAAATTAAATATTAAAGAAGTTTATATACCAAAAGATAATGAAAAAGAAGTTAAATTTATTGATGGCATTGATATTTATCCTGTAAAAAATTTAAAAGAATTAATTGAACATTTGGAGGGAAAATTTAAAATAGAAAAATTAATACCACAAAAACCAGAAATAATTTGGGAGGAGGACAAAATTTTTTCCTATTTAAAAGGTTTAGAATTTTTTAAAAAAATAATTCAAATTGTTGCTGCTGGTGGTCATCATGTTTTATTTTTTGGACCTCCTGGAACCGGTAAATCACTTCTTGCTCAAGCAATTAATGATCTTTTGCCTCCTCTTGATTTTGAAGATGCTATTGAAACAACACTTATTCATTCTATCTATGGAGATATTGATGAAGTTTTATTTAAACCGCCTTTTAGATCACCACATCATAGCTCTTCTGAAGTTGCAATTTTAGGTGGTGGTCAAAAAGTAAAAGCAGGAGAAATAACTTTAGCTCATAATGGAATTTTGTTTTTAGATGAACTGCCAGAGTTTTCAAGAAAAGTAATTGAAGGATTAAGGGAACCATTAGAAAATGGAGAAATTGTAATTTCAAGAGCAAAGGAAAAAATAAAATTCCCCGCAAAATTTACTTTAGTTGGGGCTATGAATCCCTGCCCCTGCGGTTGGTATGGAGATAGCGAAAAAGAATGTAAATGTACAGTTTCAGAAATAAGAAGATATCAAAAAAAGATTTCAGGACCACTAATTGATAGATTTGATATTTTTGTAAATGTTCCAAGAATTGAGCCAGAAAAAATTTTAGAAAGCAGTAAAAGGGAAAATATTTTTGAAATTAGAGAAAAAATTAAAAAAGCAAGAGAAATTCAAATTAAAAGACAAGGAAAACTAAATAGAGATCTTAATTTTAAAGAAATAGAAAAATTCATAAATATAAATAAAGAGATGAAAGAATTTTTAAAGCTAGCTGCTGAAAAATTAAAATTATCACCAAGAGCAATTCATAAAATTTTAAAAATTTCAAGAACATTAGCAGATTTTGAACAAAAAGAAAATATAGAACTTTTACATCTTCAAGAAGCAATTCAATATAGGCAATCAGAATTTTTTGAATCTTAATATGCAAAAAAGATTAAGCGAATATTTAATAAATAAAGCGAAAAATTTAAAAGATAAAAAGATATTTTTAAGAGTTGATTATAATGTTCCTATTGAAAAGAATAAAATAAAAGAAAAATATAGAATATTAGAAAGTTTTAAAACAATAGATTATCTAATAAAAAATGGTGCACGAGTCTTTATTGTAAGTCATCTTGGAGATCCTGAAAAATTTTCTAAAAAATATTCTTTACAAATTTTATATCCATTTTTAAAAAATAAATTTAAAAATATAGAGTTTTTAGATTTTAAAAAAACAAAAGAACTTTTTAATGGGAAAGAATTTTTTGGGAAAATTTTTTTATTAGAAAACATAAGATTTTTTAATGATAAAACAAAAGATTTGAATTTTGCTAAAAATATAGCAAAAAATTTTCAAATTTATGTAAATGAAGCTTTTTCAGCGTCCCATAGAGAGCATATTTCAACATTCTTAATCTCTAAGTTTTTGCCAACCTACTTTGGTTTTAGATTTTATGAAGAAATAAAAAATTTATCTTTTTGGAAAAAAAATAAAAAAGTATTGCTTATTTTAGGCGGAAAGAAAATTTCAACAAAATATCCTTTAATTAAAAATTTTCAAAAAGATCCTTTAGTCAAGAAAATTATCTTAGGTGGTGGTATTTTAAATTATTATTTAAAATCTATAGGTTTTGATGTTAAAAATTCTTATTATGAAAAAGATTTCAATAAAAAATTATCTTCTAAAAAGATTTTAAAAATAACTGATGTTGTCTTTGAGAAAAACAAAATTGTAGATATTGGATCAAGAGGGCTTGAAGAAATTTTTAGGGAAATTAAAAAATTTAATGGAATAATTATTTGGAATGGACCAATAGGAATAGTTGAACAAAAACCATTTGATGAAGGAACAAAAAAATTAGCAATATTTTTATCTAAAAGAAAAAATTTTAAAATTGTAGGCGGTGGTGATACTTTGGCTTTTTTAGAAAAAATAAAAATTTTAAATAAATTTAATTATATATCTACTGGAGGAGGTGCGATGCTTTATTTTTTAGCTTATCGCACTCTTCCAATTTTAAAAATTGGAGGATTTAGTTTTTAGAGGAAGAGATTTTATTTTTTTAGATTTAGAATTTTCAAGTTTAAGACCAGACGCTGAAATAATAGAAATAGGTGGACTTTTAGTAAATCATAAAAATTTTAAAATTGAAAAAGAATTTGATTATAAAATAAAGATGTTGCATCCAGAAAAAGCAGATCCTCAATCGCTAAATTTAGTTGGATATAATGAAGATTTGTGGAAAGACGCTATTTTAATTGATGAGGCTTTAAATGAACTTTATAAAATTTTTGAAGATAAAATAATGGTTGGATTTAATTTAGCAATGGATTTTGCAAGGCTTGAGAGGGCATTTTATGAAGCTAAAATTTTATCTAATAATCAAATTGCAGATCCATTTTATAAAAGAAAAATAGATGTGCTTTCTATTGCTTATTTTGTTTTAAAAGACAATCCAGAGATAAAATACTTTAGTTTAAGAGAGCTATGTAATTATTTTAAAATACCAATTCCAAAAGAACATTGCGCACTAGAAGATGCAAGAGCTACATATTTTTTATTTTTAAAACTTTTAGGGTATAATTAAGTTAATGAGAAAAAAAGATGCTTTAATTGATAAAATTTTATTTTTGGAGATAATTTTGTTTTTCATATTAATATTTTTAGGTTATAAAGCATTAGAAAAAAATAAACCAATTAAAAAAGAATTCAATTTTTTAAAGAGCCAGATAGAAAATATTAGAAAAGAAAATAAAGAAATTGAGGAAAAAATAGAATATTTAAGCTCAGATTATAATTTAGAAAAAGAGATTAAAAAAAATTTGGGACTTGGTTATGAAGGAGAGAGCTTTTTAATTTTCCCAGAAGCAAAAATTAATCAAGATAAAAATAAAGAAAATAATTTTTTTAAAAATTTAATAGAAAAAATTATAAAATGAAAAAGAAAATTTTAATTTTATTTTTAATTTTTGCAATAATTTTAATTTTTTTAATTTATCTTATTATTTCAAAAAATATTCCAATAGCATATGTTAGGGGCAGCTTTATACCATTAAAGCATTATTTATCCCACAAAGTAGCTATTGATTATTTAAAAAAACAGGCTGATCCAAAAATTTTAAACGAAATAAAAGATGAAAAAACAATTAAAGATGCTATAGTTAAAAAATTAATAGATAGTAAAATCTTTGAGAAAGAAGTTAAAAAACTAAATTTGCAAAATGAAGTTGAAAAAAAGGTTAATGATTATTTAAATGGCATTGATGAGAAAACAATTTTAGAAATACAATATTCCTATGGAATGAGTTTTGAAAATTTCAAAAATTTTATAATAAAGCCATTTTTTGAGTATGAAGTTTTAAAAGAAAAAAATGTAAATATATATGAGTTAACTAAAAGAAAAAATTTTGATATAATTATATTTCCGTGGATAAATTTGATACATTAATATGGACAAAATTGCTTTAATAACAAGAAAATATTTAAAAGAAGTTCCTGAAATAAGACCAGGGATGGTTGTTAGAGTTACAGAAAAAATAAAAGAAGGCAAAAATCAAACATTTGAAGGTATTGTTATTGCAAGAAAGCATGGAAAAGGAATAAATGCAACATTTACAGTAAGGGGTTTTGTTGCAAATCAATGGGTTGAAAAAATTTATCCATTACATTCACCAAATATAGAAAAAATAGAAATATTAAAAGTTGGAAGAACAAGAAGAGCAAAACTTTATTTTATAAGAGAACTACCACAAAGTAAAATAAAAAAGAAATTAAAAATTTAAGCGGGTGTAGTTCAATGGTAGAACGTCTCCCTTCCAAGGAGAAGGTTGCGGGTTCGAGTCCCGTCACCCGCTCATTTGGGCCGGTAGCTCAATTGGCTAGAGCGCCGCTATGGCATGGCGGAGGTTACGGGTTCAAGTCCCGTCCGGTCCACTTAAAGGGCCCGTAGCTCAATTGGCTAGAGCGCCTGTTTTGCGAACAGGAGGTTACCGGTTCGAGTCCGGTCGGGTCCACAAAAATATCCGAATTTAATGAAAAAGCCTTTTATTCAAAAACCAAAAGAATTTTTATCAAAACCATCTATTTGGATTTGTTTTGAAACAGGAGGTATACCATTAGAATTATCAAAAGCACAAGAAGAAATTAAAAGAGGCAAAATCAGTAAAGAATCTATAAATTATCTCATAGAAAAATTTATTATTAACCCTGCTATTTTAGATTACTCTCAGAATAAAAAATCAATTGATTATGCTAATTTAATACTTCAAGAAGAAAGATCAGAAGAGGATGTTTTAAAAATATTAGAAAATATCAATAAAGAAATAGATAGTATTAAATCTAAAGTAGGAGATAAAATACATTTTAAAGAAGGATCAAGTTGGTATTATATGATAAATAAAAATGCTAACGAAAATTATAAAGGAGAGTTAAGAATTTATTTAAGAGTAAAAGATGAATTTTTAGCTTTTGTAGCCAAAAAAATACCTGAAAATATTCATTATTTTCCTAACTTTTGTGAACTAAAAATTAATATATCTGATTACGAGAGAATTGATAATTTAGTTGTTTATTTTACTGAAAAAACTACTAAATCAGAAATAGAAATATTCTTTAAAATAATTAAAGAAATTGAAGAAAATTTTCAAAGAAAAAATGATAGTGCTTTTGAATTTTGGCCATTTAATCATCCTTGGGGGTTAGGGATTTATTATGGGAAAATAACATCAACAGCAAAAAAGATTGGATTAATTGAATATTTTCCTCTAAATACATCTAAAAAAGAAGATTTATTAATAACATTTCTAGATGGGAAAAAATTCATTGCCAGCACACCTAATGATTTATTTGCACTTTTACAAAATAAAGCAATTGAAAAATATCTAAAAGGCGAGGACATAAATAAAATTGTTAAAGATTTAGCTGAAACAGAAATTATGTTAAGAAGTGAAAGATTTTTAAAAAACCCTCCAGAAAATTCTAATTTATTTAAATTAAAAGATTATATGGCACTTTGCCTTGAACAACTTAAAAATTTTATTCATTAAATAAATTATTCTCCTAAATAAGCTTCTAAAACTTTTGGATTGTTTTTAATTTCTTTTGGAGTTCCTTCAGCTATAACATTTCCTTTTTCCATTACAATTACCCAGTCAGAAATTTTTAAAGTAAAATTCATATCATGCTCAATTAATAAAATTGTTTCTCCTTTCTCTTTTAATAATAGTAAAATTTCAGTTATTTTTTCTCTTAAAAGTGGATTAACTCCAGCTACTGGCTCATCTAACATTAAAAATTTGTGCGGTTTTAAAATTGCCCTTGAAAGTTCAATTAACTTTCTTTGTCCATAACTTAGATTTTTTGCTAAACTATTTTCAAATCTTTCCATATTCACAAATTTTAAAATTTCTTTTATTTTTTCTTCTTTTTCTTTTGTTATTTTATTAAAACCAAATAAGTTTTTAAAAAATTTAGTGTCATTGTTGTCAAAAGCCAAAAGTAAATTTTCTTTTACAGTTAAATTATTAAAAAGCTGAATTTGCTGAAAAAGCCTTGAAATACCTAAATTAGAAATAAATTCTATAGATTTATGAGTAATATCTATCCATTCTTTTTCGGGTTTAAATAAAATCTTTCCAGAATCAGGTCTTAAAATTCCAGAAACAAGATTAAATACTGTAGTCTTACCAGAACCATTTGGGCCAATTAAAGCAGTAATTTTTCCTTCTTCAACTTCAAAACTGCAATCATCAACTGCTCTTACCCCTCCAAAATATTTTTTTAAATTTTTTATTTTTAACATCAAAGCGAATCCACGCGAATATTTACGCAAATTTCGCGCGAAATGAATTTATATGAAATTTTCTTCTTGCCTTATCATAAACTCTTCGTAAAATTTCTAATTTTTCTCCTCCAAAATTAACCAATAAAAGAAGTTTATAATTACTACCCTTTAAATAATGCCAAGCTTGTTTTTTCTCCCTAAAAGTAATTTTTGGAACATGTTTAATTTCTAACAAAATTTTATCTTCAATAATAAAATCAGGTGCATAAACTCCGATTTTCTTTCCTTTATAAAATATCGGAATCTGTTTTTGGGCGGTAAAAGAAATATCTCTATCTTTAAACTCCTCTATTAAAGCTTTCTGATAAATGCTTTCTTTAAAAGCTGGACCAAGCTTTTTCCATACTTCATAAATCGCGCCTACCGCTTGATAACTTAATTCAGGATAAAGCAAATCGCGATTCTTTACTTTTTTATTATTTATTTTCGCATTTTTTCGCGTTGCTTTTCGCATTTTTTCGCGTTACTATTCGCGTTCTTTCGCTTCTATTCTAATTCTATTTTCCCAAAAAATCCTTTTGGTTTGTAAATTAAAATAAAAAGTAAAATTAAAGAATAAAGAATTTGTCTTGCTGGTCCAACGATTGAAGACGGAAAACCAATAAATCTTAATGGCTCTGGCAATAAAACTAAAATAATTGTAGCAATAATTGTTCCTTTAAGCGATGCTAAACCTCCAATAATAATTATTGATAAGACAGGAATTAATTGTAATATAGTAAATGATGATGGATCAATAAAAGTTATATAATGAGCATATAAAGAACCTGAAATACCAGCAAAAAAAGCAGAAATCATTAAAGATATTGTTTTAATTTTAAAGGTATTTTTACCTAAAACTCTTGTTAAAAGTTCATTGTCTCGAGTTGCTTCTAAAACTTTACCAAAAGGAGAAACAGTTATTCTTTTAATGATTAAGTATGAGATAAGTGCAATTATAGCTACTAAAATTAAAAAACTTAAATTATCCGAAAAACTAATACCAAAAATTTTTGGTTTAGGAATTCCTGGAAGTCCTAATGGTCCTCTGGTTAAACTTGTCCAATTTAAAAGAACAGCATAAACAACAAAAGAAAAACCCATTGTTGCTAAAGCTAAATAATCTCCTTTTAACTTATTTGTGGGCAGAGAAAGTAAAAATCCAAAAATCATTGCTAAAATTCCTGCAGAAAGAAAACAAAACCAAAAAGGAAATCCATTTAAAGCCAATAAAGCTGATGTATAAGCACCAATCGCATAAAAAGCAATATGTCCCAAATTCAAAAGCCCAGTAAACCCAACTGAAAGCTGAAGTGAGATAGATAAAATCAAATAAATGCCGATTAAAATCAGAAGATGTATCAAGTAAGCAGAAATCATGATATTATTTTACCAGAAATCTATTGATTTGACAAAAACTCACTAACTCACTAATTTATTTCTCATACGGCACAAACTGGCCATTTTTGATGGTTTTGAGATTTATAGGAAGTAATGGGTCACCATTAGAATCAAACCTTATCTCTGTTACTCTTTTAAAAGTGTTATTATATAATTCATTTTTCATACACTCAGTATCGCTATTACATTTTTCTAAAATTTTAGCAGCTATATATGTTCCGTCATACATTAAAACAGCAAAACCATCTGGCGGATGCCCAAATTTTGAAGTGTAACTAGAAACAAATTTTTGAACATTTTCATTTGGATTTTCGAAATTAAAATGGTAAGGATAAATCAATCCTTCTGCTGCTTCACCTGCTATTTTAATTAAATCTTTATTTTCTAAGGCAGGAACGCCCAGAAATTGAACATTAATACCAAGTTCTTTTGCTTGTTTCAATATAAGCCCTGCATCCTGAGCATATGATGCAAGTAAAATTGCTTGAGGATTCTTTTGTAAAATTTTCATCAATTCCGTTCTAAAATCTGTTTGTTTATCCATATACTGCTCAACATCTACAATAGTTCCCCCATTATTTTCGAACTCTCTAACAAAAGCATCCTTTACGGAGACTCCATAATCATTTCCTATATACATTACCCCAGCTTTTTTAATTTCTAAACTCTTTACAACTTCCTCAGCCAAAGTTTTCATATAAAAAGCGCCTGTTGGTTGAACTCTAAAAATATAATCTCCTGCAGTTGTTAGTTTTGGAGTTATAACTTCTGCAATCATTATTGTTTTTGAATTTTCAAATGTTGGTGCCACAGCTAAAGCTACACTAGAACACCATGGTCCTAATACTAATGGGACTTTATCAACATTAATTAATTTCTGAGCTATAGTAGCCCCTACTTTAGGATCACATTGATCATCTTCAAATATTATTTCCAATTTTTTTCCATTTATACCGCCGTTTTGGTTTATTTCTTCTTGTGCTAATATAATAGCTTGTTGAATGTATTGTCCATTTAGAGCGTTTTTACCTGACAAAGGTAACATTGCCCCTATCTTTATCGTCTCTTTTGTTGTTGGAGTTGTTGTCTTTTTACTTAATCCATACCAAATTCCTACAATGACAGCAACAATTATTCCAATGATGATTTTTGTTGATTTGTTCATATTTATTCAATAGTAAGTGGTAAATAATTTACCAACCTACTAACTTATTTTATTTTCGACATTTTTGCTTCTATATTATCCGCGAAAACCCGCTTTTATAATTATATTCTACTAACCTGAAAAAAATCAAGAACTGATTTTGGAAAATTATTTCTTTATCCCTAATATCCTCTGAGGTCTAAACAATAGAAAAATAAATAAAATTATGAAAGCAATGGCATCTTTAACTATTTAATAACCATTTCCAAATAGGTATTGTTTTTATTTTTACCATCTTTTTCTTCAACTTTACTTTTATTTCTCTTTCATCATCTTTAGTTAAAATAAATCCTTGATTTAAATTAAATTTTTCCATTGCCTCCGCTAGACCTTCTATTTCTCTTTCCATATTTTCTTTATTTAAATTTTCAACTACTTGAATCGCTTGGGATATTTTTGAACCTTCTTTTATTAAAAAATCACACTCTCTTTTTCCTTTATAATAATAAACTTCATTTCTTCTTCTTTTCAATTCAACAAAAACAAGATTTTCTAAAAGTCTGCCATAGTCTTGAGAAAATATAAAAGAAACAGCATTCCTCAACCCATTATCAATAGCATAAATTTTTTTAGGATTTACTTGTTGAACTTTTAAAGAATAAGAAAATAATGGGGCAAAAAATATTAATTCAATTTCTTCTAAATATGAAAGGTATTCAAGAAAAGTTTCCCTTGCTGGTTTTAAAGATTTTTCTAATGATCGATAAAAAGCATTAGCAGAAAATAGGTTGGAAATATTTGTTAGCAAATATTTAATTAATAATTTTAGAAAATTTAAATTCCTAATAGAAAATCTTTCTACTAAGTCTCTGTAAATTGTTAAATCATAATAATTTTTCAAAAGAGCCAGTTTTAAATTTTCTTTTTCTAGAACAACCTCTGGAAAGCCCCCAAAAACAAGGTATTCTTCAAATAATTTTTTAACTTGAAATCTTTTTGCAGTATAAATAAAATCTTTATCTATTTTTACATTCTTAAAACGCAGAAATTCTTTAAAGCTTAAAGGGTATAACTCATAATTTAAAGTCCTTCCACGTAAAGAAGTGGCTATTTCTCTACTTAAAAGTTTAGATGATGAACCAGTAATAAAAATTTTAACTTTTTCTTTGTCATAAATTCTTCTAACAAATAACTCCCAATTTTTTATATTTTGAATTTCATCAAAGAATAAATAAATTTCTTTATTTTTGTTTTCTGGGTAAAGCTCAAAATAAGCCTCTATTAAAGTATTTAAATCTTCTAATTTTAAAGGAAAAAGCCTATCATCTTCAAAGTTTATATACACAATTCTTTCTATTGGTATTTTCTCTTTAAAATTTTGAATTAATTGATAAAAATAATAAGTTTTCCCTACTCTTCTTGGTCCTGAAATAGTTATTATTTTATTTGTATTTTCTGGTAACTTTAAATCTCTCTCTTTTATCTCTGGGAGCTTCAGTTCTTGAAATTCTTTAATAAGAAGTTTAAATATATCTTTTTTGTTCTCCATCTTTATATTATAAAGTAGTCTATTATGATAGTCAAGTTTTTATCAAAATTGGTCTAGTGTAGTATACTCAAACAATTTAGCGCTTATTTCTCATACGGCACAAACTGACCATTTTTGATGGTTTTAATACAAATAAAACTATATCTTTTTCAACACAAAAACAAATCCTTCTTCAGAAATACCATCTTTAGGAATGTATCTTAAAGCTTCATTAAGTATTTCAGTATACTTCTTTAGCTTTTGGCTATACGACATTTCTTTTGGGAAGAATATAAACGGATATCTGTACCTTAACAAATCAAAAAATATAGCCACATTTCTTTTTGACATTTTGAAAGAATATCTTCTCAGTTTAATTAGCCGGAAATATTTTTTAATTACTTTTTCTAAATCTTTTAAAGTAATTCTTCTATAAACTAGTGCAGTGTTTAATTTTTCACGAAAAAAATGCTCGATAAAAAATATAAATCCTTTTTCTTCTCCTACTACAAGAGTAGGGAGATTGAAAACAACTAACCCATTTTTCTTTAAAACTTTCGCTATATTCTTGAATAAAGGTGCTAATTCTAAATCCCATAGAGCTGAGGCAATAAAGATCGTATTGTATTTTTCTTTTGTGTATTTGTGTAATTGCTCTGCGTTTCCACAAATTATTTTTATTTGACCCGTTTTAATACGGTTAAGAAAATTTTTCTCATAAAAGTATAACATTTCCTTCGATAAATCGACCGCAAGGATATTTATTTTCGGATATTTCTTGAGTAATTGAAAAGTTAAAACGCCTGTACCGCAGGCTAGATCAATTACTTTAAAGGAATTCTTTAACTTCACTGATCTTACTAATTCTGATGCAGATTGAATATAATAATTATTCTTCGTTTGACAATATTTATCGTACAATTTAGAGTAACGTTTCCAATCAAATTTTTTATACCAATAAATCCTTTGAAATTTAGGAAACATTTGAAGTATTAATCACAGATTATTGTTTAATTATCGCTTCCACCCATTCACCATTTTCCACTTTAATAACAATAACTTCTCTACTAGAAACTCCTCCTTCAGAAAAAGTTAATCTTCCTGCTATGCCATTATAATCAACATTCTTCAATTTTGAGCTTATACAGCTAGAATCATTAATTCTATTTTCTTGATCACATTTCATAAGAGCGTCTGCCAAAACATATATATCATCGTATACATAAGCAGCATCAGCTATTGGTTCTATACCATATCTTTTTTGATAGTTTATAAAAAATTCCTTTTGCCTTTCACTCAAGCTTCCTTTTACGAACCCATACCAAGTACTTATTGCTTTATTCTCTTCAAATAAATCTCTCATTTCTTTCGTATCCGCAATCGGAAGAAAAGGAGCAACCCAATGAAATGTTTGTATTTTAATAATTCCAAGCTCTTTTAATTGTTTCATCAATATATGTTCATGCCTCCATGTACAACATACTATAGCTTCAGGTTTTGATTCTTTTATTTTTAAGAGGGGTGTTTTTAGATCATTTTCTGTAGTATTGAAAGATTCTTTGGTAACTATATTAATTCCATATCTCGCAGCTTCTTCTTTGAAAGAATTTTCCAATTCTTGACATTGATCACTGATTTCGGTTAGAAAAGCTATATTTTTATATCCGGAGTTTTTAACTAATTTAGCTAAGACGCGTCCATGATCTATAGCATCATAATAATCTCTAAAAAATAAAGGATTGCTTTCAGCGATACCCCTAACCGTGGAAGCATAAATCATTATTTTTCCTTTTTGAGCAATTACATCTTTAATCGCGTTAGTTATATGAGTAAAAGCAGAAAATATCACATTAACATTATCAACATTTAATAACTTTGAAACACCGCTAACCGCCTGTTGCGCATCTCCTTGATTATCCTCAACAATTAAAACCAATTGCCTACCATTTATTCCTCCTTTAGAATTTATTTCTTCAATTGCCATATTGAGGCCATTTTTTTCAGCTTCACCTATATATGCATATTTTCCAGTTAATGCCAAGGTTGCTCCTATTTTTATCGGTTCTTTAGTTGTTGGAGCTGTTGATTTTCTACTCACCCCATACCATATCCCTCTTATTACAATAATTGCGACCACGAGCCATAAGATTATTTTTATTGTTTTATTCATTGTTTAATAGAACTTTTAATTCGACCTTTAATTATATTTTACCATAGTGCGAAAAAATCAAGAGCTGGTTGTGGGTAATTATTAATTATCTAGGTTTTTTCTAAAAGCCATTTCCACAAAGGGATGAACTTTATCCTTTTACCTTTAATTTTTTCTTCTTTTTCTGTATCCCAAGTAATTATCAACAACTCATCACAATTTAATTCTTCGCTTGCTTCAATCAGAGCATTAATTTCTCTTTCTTTTATTTTCATATCGTTAATTTCAAAAGAAACTTGAATTAATTTTGTAATTTTAAATCCTTCTCTTAGAATAAAATCTACCTCTTTACCGTTTTTTGTTTTGTAATAAAAAATATCCTTATTTACGACATATCCTTTCCTTAAAATATCAACAAAAACTAAATTTTCCATTAACTTACCCACGTTTTGAGAGAATTGAAAAGATTTCGCTAATACAAAGCCGTTATCAATCAAATAAATTTTTCTCGGAGCTTTAATTTGATTTTTTGTTTTAAAAGAAAATCTATTCAAAGAAAAAACTATATAAGCTTCCTCAAGATAATTTAAGTAACTTTCTACGGTGTTTGTGCTTCTAAAAGCCAATACATTTTTCAATTTGTTAAAACTAAATTCTGACGAAAAATTAGAAATTAGATAAAGAGCCAAATTATAAATTTTTTGAGTAAATCTTATTTTATATCTTTTTACTACATCTTTTAACAGAATTGAATCAAAAAGAGTAGCAAGATAAGATTTTAATTCTATAGCTCCTATCACTACTTCGGGAAAACCTCCATTTTTTAGATATTCATCCAAATAATTAAGAAGTTTTCCTCTAACTTCTGGAGTTTCGATATATTTATCTTCTATATCGATTTTTTTCGCATTTAAAAATTCTCTGAAACTAAAAGGGAAAATATCTATAGGTATATATCTTCCTGTCAAGACTGTGCTCAATTCTTTGCTTAAAAGCTTAGCATTTGAACCTGTTAAAATTAAATTGTAGCCCCTTCTTTGAAGTTTATTGACGAAAATTTCCCAATTTTCTAAGTTTTGAATTTCATCAAATAAAATGAAATCAAACTCACGATAGACTTCCAAAATACTTTTCAAAATTTCGTCATAATCTTTTACTTTTAAAATTTTTTCATCATCAAAATCTATATATGCAAATTTTTCATTTCTTAAAAGTAAAAAAGAAAAAACTGACTTGCCGCTTCTTCTTGGTCCAGTAATTACTTTTATTAAGTCTGTTTTTAAAAATTTTTTAGCAAAATCAAGTTTCTCTCGTGGAATATAATCTTTTGAAAGAAGTCTTTCTTTCTCTAATTGGTGCTGAAGAACAATATCTTTTATCATATATCTATTTTAACATAAAGATAATTTTACTGAACAAAATAGTGCTTTTTTGTGCAGTATACTGCGTTTATTGAACAAAAATTTGTATGAAATTCCATTTGTAAAAAGCGTGTTTTTGCGCTAATAAAAGAAAGTTACTTCTTAATCCCTAATATCCCTTGAGGTCTAAATAAAAGGAAAATAAATAAAATTATGAAAGCAATAGCATCTTTGTAGCCTGAGGGTAAAAACCAGATGCCGAAATTTTCAACTAAACCAAGTAGAAATGAACCTAAAATTGATCCTGGAACAGAACCTACACCACCAATTATTGCTGCTGTAAAGCCTTTGATCATTAAATTTGTTCCCATTGTTGGCTCTAAATTTTGCTCTAAACCAACTAAAATTCCTGCAATACCTGCAATAGCTGATCCAATAATAAAACTCCAAGAATAAATTTTTTCTGCAGAAATTCCTACAACTTCAGCAACTTCTTTATTGTCTGCAACTGCTCTCATTGCTTTTCCTAGTTTTGTTTTTTTCATAAACAAGAAAAGTAAAATTAATAAAATAATTGAAACAATAATAATAACAATTTGAAGTGGAGTAATTATTGCTTTTAAAATTTCTATTCCTTTTGAAATTTTAATATAACCAATTGTCTTAACATCAGCACCAAATAAAATTAAAATCAAAGATTCAAAGAAAATTAAAAGAGCAACAGAAGCTATTAATAAAATTGTATTACTTGCTTTTCTTTTTCTTAATTCTTTATAAACAATTTTGTCAATTAAAAATCCTAAAATAGAAGCAAAAATAATAGATAAAACAACAGAAAATCCAAAATTTAAACCAAGCATTGAAAATAAAAGATACAAAAAATAACTAGAAAAAGCAATAACAGCACCATGAGCAAAATGAACAAATTTACAAACAGAATAAATTAAAGAAAAACCAGAGGCAACTAAAGCATAAATTGCACCTGCTATTATTCCATTTATCAAAAGTTGGTTAAACATGGTTAAAATTCAAAATTCAAAAGGCAAAAGGCAAAAGGCAAAGGTTATATGTTAATTATTTTATCATTTAATTTGAAGAGTTTTTAATTTGATAATTGCTTTCGCTATCATTTTTGCAATTTGCGTAATCTCATCTAATAAATTATCAATCATTTTATCATCTCCTAATTTTGCATCTTTCAAAAGTCCTAGCCAATATTTTGTCTCATTAGCACTTCTAAGAGCAATTTCGTAGAATCTTTTAAATTCTAATTTTGAACTTGAGGATTGTGCTTCTATCAAATTAGCCCCGATCGATGTTGCCGATCTGATAAGTTGATCAGAGATTATACGAAAGCTTCTTCTACGGGATAACATATTAGTTAAAGATATAATATCCAAGCTAAACTTATAACATCTAGATTTAAGATCTGTTTTAAAATTTTGCTCCCCCATATTTTTATTTTTTGACTTTTATTTTTTCACTTTTAACTTTTGACTTTCTATTTTACCTTCCTCCAAAATAAATTTCTTTAATGCGTGGATCTTTTAAAATTTCTTTTCCGCCTTCTAAAACAATATTGCCGTTTTCTAAAATATAAGTTCGATCAGCAATTTCAACTGCTTTTTTTGCATTTTGCTCAACTATAATTACCGAAATTCCTTCTTTATTAATTTCAACAATTTTTTCAAAAATTTCTTTCATTGCTTTAGGAGAAAGTCCTAATGATGGTTCATCTAAAAGTAAAAGTTCTGGATCGCAAATTAATGCTCTTGCAATTGCAAGCATTTGTTGCTGTCCTCCAGATAAATTCATAGCTAATTCATTTTCTCTTTCTTTTAAAAATGGAAACTTACTATAGATGTCTTTAAGATTTCTTTTAAAAAGTTCATGATCTTCTAGAACAAAACTTCCCATCTCTAAATTTTCTTTTATAGTTAAAGTGCTAAAAACTTGTCTTCCTTGTGGTACATAACAAATCCCTTCTTGAATTAAATAATGAGTTGGAAGTTTTGTAATATCTTTGTCTTTAAAAATTATTTTTCCAGAATAAATATCGCATAAATTAAAAATTGCTTTAAGTAGAGTTGATTTCCCAGCTCCATTTGGTCCAATTATTGCTACAATTTCAGCAGGTTTTATTTCAAAGTCAATCCCACGTAAAATTTCCATTCCATTATAACCAGCTTTTAAATTTTGAATTTTTAACATAATAAAAAAATTATACAACTAATTTTTAATTTTTGACATTTTATTTTATAATATTTAATGCCAAGAAAGAAAAAAGAAATTGTTAAAAAATATCAAGAGCCTATTATCGAGCCTCAAAAAGAAAATTTTTGGGAAGCTTGGCAAACATTCAATCCTGGAGTTATTTTATTAGAAAATAAGGTTCATTTTTTATATAGAGCTATTGGTTATGATGGTATTTCAAGGCTTGGTTATGCATCTTCAGAAGATGGTTTTGAATTAGACGAAAGATTAGAAGAACCTGTTTTTGAGCATAAAAATTTAGATAATCAATTTAAATTTTACTCTTATTTTTCAGGTGGCTCTCTTGGCGGAGTTGAAGATCCAAGATTAACTTTAATTGAAGATACAATTTATATGCTTTATGTTGGTTTTGATTTTTGGCTTCCTCAGCTTCATTTAACATCAATTAAAAAAGATGACTTTTTAAATAAAAATTGGAATTTTAAAGATCCTATAAATATTTCACCGCCTGGAATTATAACAAAAAGTGGGGTTTTATTTCCTGAAAAAATAAATGATAAATATTTAATTTTATACAGAATCTTTCCTGATATTTGGGGAGAATTTTTAGATGATTTAGAATTTGAAGATAAAAAATATCTTCAAGGATCTGTATGGTTTAAAATAAGAAAAAGTTATTGGGATAGTAAAAAAATTGGAGCTGGTGCTCCGCCAATTAAAACAAAATATGGATGGCTTTTAGTTTATTATGGTGTTGATGAAAAAGATCCAGGAAAATATCAAATAGGTGTTATGATCCTTGAAATTGAAAATCCTAAAAAAGTTATTATAAGAACTGAAAAACCAATAATAACTCCAACAGAATGGTTTGAATTAAACGGACATAAAAGTGGTGTTTGTTATCCAACAGGTTGCGTTGTTAAGGATGGAAAAATTTTAATTTACTATGGTGCTGCAGATAGTTATGTTGCAGTTGCTTTTACTGATTTTGATTATTTTTTGGAAGAAATTATAAGAGATAAAAAGGTTTATTTTGAAAAGAAATTTGTTAAAAAGAAAACTAAAAAATGATAAAAAGATACGAAAAAAATCCAATTTTAACACCAGATTTTTATTCATCCTGGGAGGCATTAGCTGTTTTTAATCCTTCTTGTATAAAGTTCAAAAATAAAATTTATATGCTTTATCGAGCTTTATCTTTACCACATTATCATCATTTAGCAAAAAAAGTTCTATCCATATCTGATATTGGAATTTGTGAAAGCGATGATGGAATAAATTTTAAAAATAGAAGGAAGTTTATTTTTCCAGAATATGATTGGGAAAAATTTGGTTGCGAAGATGCTAGAGTTGTTGAATTTGAAAATAAATTTTTTATTTTCTATACAGCTTTATCTCAGTATCCATTTAACGCAAATGGAATTAAAGTTGGTTTAGCTATTTCAAAAGATCTTAAAAAAATAGATGAAAAACATTTAATAACTCCATTTAACGCTAAAGCAATGGCTCTTTTCCCAGAAAGAATAAATGGTAAAATTTATGCTATTTTAACAGTAAATACAGATAATCCACCAGTTAAAATTGCTATATGGGAAGGAGAGAAAATTGAAGATCTTTGGGATGAAAAAAAATGGCTTGATTGGTATAACAATATAAATAATTTTGAAATAAAACTAAAAAGAAAAGAAGATGATTATATTGAAGTTGGAACTCAACCAATAAAAACAGAATTTGGGTGGTTAATCTTTATAAGTTATATAAGAAATTATTTTTCTCCTTCAAGAATTTTCACTGTAGAAGCAATAATTTTGGATCTTAATGATCCTGAAAAAGTTATAGGAAGGACAAAATATCCATTACTTTATCCTCTTTATTATTATGAAAAATTTGGAATTGTAAATAATGTAGTATTTCCAACAGGAGCTATTTTAAATAAAAACACAATTTATCTTTATTATGGTGCTGCTGACACATATTGTGCTCTTTGTTTTGTTGATCTTGAAAAGTTAAATGAACTAATATTTCAAAAAAATAATATAAAATTTGAAAAAATTTCAAAAATAATATCTCCAACAAAAAATAAGTGGGAAAAAAAGGCAACATTTAACCCTGGAGCTATTTATCTTGAAAATGAAGTTCATATAATTTATAGAGCAATGGATGAAGAAAACACATCTGTTTTTGGTTATGCAAAAAGCAAAGATGGAATAAATATTGATCTTAGATTAGATTACCCTATTTATGTTCCAAGAGAAGATTTTGAAAAAAAATTAATTGAAGGAGCAAATAGCGGTTGTGAGGATCCAAGAATTACTTATATAAAAGAAGATAAAAAAATATATTTACTTTATACTGCTTATGACGGTAAAAATCCACCAAAAGTAGCATTAAGTTCTATTAATGTAAAAGATTTTTTGAATCAAAAATGGAATTGGGAAAAACCTAAAATAATTTCAGAACCAAATTTAGATAATAAAGATGCTTGTCTCTTTCCAGAAAAAATAAAAAACAAATATGTTATTGTTCATAGAATAGGTAATGATATTGATATTTGTTTTGTAAAAGATTTAAATTTTGAAAATGAATATTTAGGAGAAACTCGTTGGGTTTATCCAAGAAGCGGTTATTGGGATAGCGTTAAAGTTGGAATTGCAGCACCACCAATTAAAACAAAATATGGATGGTTATTTTTCTATCATGGTGTTGATGAAAATGGAATTTATAGGGTTGGTGCTTTTTTAGCTGATCTTTTAAATCCATTAAAACTAATAGCAAGAAGTTATGAACCATTGATGGAACCAGAACTTGATTGGGAAATAAAAGGAATTGTAAATAATGTAGTATTTCCTTGTGGTGCAGTAATGATAAAAGATAAAATTTTCATTTATTATGGTGGAGCTGATAAATACTGTGGTGTTGCTACTTTAGATTTTAAAAAAATTTTAAAACATTTAAATATTAAATAAAATTTAGTGCTAATTTAAAATGCTAAGTAAAAAATTTTTAAAAAATGTAAAAATTTTAGCCTTTGATTTAGATGGAACATTGACTGAAAGCAAACAAAAAATTAAAAAAGATTTACTTTTTATTTTAAAAAAACTTTCTAAAAAATACCTTATTTTAATAATTGGAGGAGGTAGATTGAGTCAAATAAGAAAACAAATAGGTTTTTCTAAAAATTTTATAATTGGAGCTGTTTCTGGAACTATTGTTTTTTATAAAAATAAAATTCTATTTAAAGAAAAAGATATCACAAAAAAACAATATGAAAAAATTAAAAAAATAATTTTAGAAGAATTAGAAAATTTTAAATTTAAACCAAAAAAAATTTGGGGGAAATTAATAGATTTTAGGAAAACTCAAATAACTATTTCTTTTTTAGGGCAAAAAGCGACACTTAAGGAAAAAATTAAATTTAAAAATTTAGATAAAAAATTTAAAATAAGAAGAAAATTTTTGAAATTAATTAAAAAAAGATTAAAAAATTTTAACATCACTCTTGGTGGGCTTACATCTTTAGATATTACAAGATATAAAAATCAAAAAGCATTATGTCTTAAAAAAATAATTAAAATTTTTAAAATTAATAAAGATCAAATATTATTTTTTGGAAACGAAATTTATCCTGGCGGGAATGATTTTTCAATAAAAGTTGCTGGATTTAAAATTATAAAAGTAAAAAATCCAGAAGACACAAAAAGAAAATTAATTATAATTTTAAATAAAATAAAAGATTATGAGAAAAATTAAAGAGCTATCAAATTTTTCATTAGTAATAATTAAAGATCCAGGCGCTGATGATTTTGATTTTATTGAAAATAAATACAAAATAAATAAATCTGATTTAGATGAATTTTATGTTCCTTATCATTCAAGCGATTATGACATAAGAAAAAATTATAGTTATTTAATTTTAACAATACCTAAAATAAAAAAATTGCAAAAAGAAGAAGTTGAACTTTTTGAAATAGAAAATATTTATTTTTATTTTTCTAAAACTTTCTTTATAATAATTTGCGATAGAAATTCAAATGTAGACGAAATTGCAGAATCTATTTTAGAAAGCAAAGAAAGTTTAATTTTAAACACAGAAAAGTTCTCTTATCAAATAATAAAAAAACTATTTTCAAATTTCTATGAAGTTTTAAAAACAATAACTCAAAATGTTGATTACTGGGAAAAAAATTTTAGAAATTTAAATCTTGAAAAATTAAACTATCAAATATCTTTTTTAAGAAAAAACACAATAATTTTTGAAACAGTTATAAAATCCTGGATCGATGTTTTTACAGAAATTACAGAAAAAAACTTACCAAATTTTAGAAAATATCCATTTTTATGGACAAGCCTTTTGGATGAAATAAGTTACATTTATAACAAGGTTGATGATTATTTAAGAATAATAGAAGGAATTTCAAGATCAATAGAAACGAACTTATCTATTAAAATTAACAAAAACATAATTTTAGTTACTATTATACAAACTGTTTTCTTGCCACCAACACTTATAGCTTCAATTTATGGAATGAATATTAAATTACCAATCGCAGAAAAAAGTTATGCTTTTATTGTGCTTATAACCTTTATGATAATTTTTACAATTTTAACTTGGAAAATTTTAATTAAAAAAAGTGAATAACTAATCTAAAATTTTTATTTTTAACTCTTTAAGTTTTTCTTCTTCTACATAATCAGGAGATTGCATCATTAAATCTTGAGCTTCTCCTGTTTTTGGAAAAGCTATAACTTCTCTAATTGAAGGTTCATTTAAAAGAACCATTAAAAGTCTATCAATACCAGGAGCAATTCCACCATGTGGCGGAACGCCAAACTTAAAAGCCTCAATTAAATGTCCAAATTTTCTATATATATCTTCTAATTTATTTCCCATTTTTTCAAAAACTTTAACTAAAATATCAATATCTGTCTCTCTTAAAGAGCCGCCACCAATTTCATAACCATTACAAACAAAATCGTATTGAAAAGCAAACAAACTTTGCGGATCTTTTTCTATTTTTTCTAAAAGTTCTTCTTTTGTCATTCCATTTCTTTTTATTTTTACAAAAGGATGATGAACTGCATCCCATCTTTTTTCGCTTTCTTTCCATTCAAACATTGGAAAATCAACAATAAAAGCAAAAGCAAGTTCGTTTGGATCATTTTTATTTTCTCTTAAATCAGGTTTATCTGAGAAATACTTTTCTTGAGCTTCTTTCCATGTTATCCTTGGGAATGGCTTTTTTGTAATTCTTTTTTCTGGAAAAAAATTATCTACAATATCTGTATAAAGATTTTCAATTAAACTTAGAATTTCTTCTTGATCCTCAACCCAAGAAACTTCAATATCAAGTTGAGTAAATTCAGGCTGCCTATCTCCTCTTGGATCTTCATCTCTAAAACATCTTGCAATTTGAAAATATTTCTCAAAACCAGCAATCATTAAAAGTTGTTTATATTGTTGGGGCGATTGAGGCAAAGCATAAAATTTCCCAGGATAAAGTCTTGAAGGAATTAAATAATCTCTTGCTCCTTCTGGTGTTGATTTTGTTAAAATTGGAGTTTCTATTTCTATAAATCCTCTTTCAGATAACCAATTTCTTATAAAAAGCAAAATTTTATGTCTTAAAATTAAATTTCTTTGCATTCTTTCTCTTCTAAGATCAAGATATCTATATTTTATTCTTAAATCTTCGGAAATTTCATAGCCATCACCTTCTATTGGAATTGGTAAGACATCGCTTTTGCTTAAAATTTCAATTTTTTTAGGATGGATTTCTATTTTTCCTGTTTTAATTGAAGGATTTATTAAATTTTCTGGTCTTTTTTTAACAACACCCTCAATTTTTACACTAGCACCTTTTTGAGATTTCAAAACGTTAAAATTCTCAAAACTTGAATCAACAACAACTTGAACTATTCCTGTCCTATCTTTAAGATCAATAAATATAATCTTCCCATGATCTCTAATATTTAAAATCCAACCATAAATAGTTATATTTTGATCTATTAAATTTACTAAATCTTCTATAAAAATTTCCTTCATGTTAAATTAATGTATTAAAATAAATATCCTCAACATCATTTTGTTCATCTAATGCTTCTAAAACTTTTTTTAATTTTTCTTTTCCTTCTTGGGAAATTTCAACATAAGAATTTGGAATAAATGCTATATCTATTTTAATTTGTGATTTCAAGTCTTCTTTTTCTTCAAAAAATTTCTTAAAATCAGAAAATTTGTCTACATCAAAATAAACTTCAACGTTTTCGTTTACTTTAATATCATTTGCACCTAGTTCTATTAATTTTAATTCTAAATTTTCATCAAAATATTTTTTATCAAAAATTATTATACCCTGTTCTTTAAATAACCATTTAACAGAACCAGTCTCGCCTAATTTTCCTCCAAATTTATTTAAAATACCCTTAATTTCTGAAGAAGTTCTATTTTTATTATCAGTTATTGCTTTAACTAAAATAGCAACACCTTCTGGTCCATAAATTTCATAAAAACATTCTTCAAGATTTCCAGATTCAATTTCTCCACTTCCTCTTTTAATAGCTCTTTCGATATTTTCCTGAGGCATACCTAAAGATCTTGCTTTTTCTATTGCCGCTTTCAACTTAAAATTACCCTCAGGATCTTTACCGCCTTCTTTTACAGCAATAGTAATCTCATTAGCTAATTTAGAAAAAAGTTGTCCTTTTTTTTGATCTAAAATAGCTTTCTTATGTTTAATTTGTGCCCACCTTGAATGACCAGCCATAAATAAAATTTTAACTTAATTTTTCAATAGCTCGCTCGATCCTTCTTATAGTTTTTTCTTTGCCTAAAACATTAGCAATATCAAAAGGAGATGGCGAAGCTTCTTTGCCAGTCAAAGCAACTCTTAATGGCCAAAAAACAAGACCAAGATCGTTTGGAGAAAGAGGAGTTAAAATAAATTTTATTTTTTCTGGCAAAAAATCTTTTTCATCTAATTTTTCTAATATTTCTTTTGTTTTAATCAAAAAATTTCTAATTGTATCTTTAGAAGCCTTATTCCAAATTAAAAGCTCTGCTGGATACTCTGGTTCTTTAAAGAAATAAAAAGAATTTTCAACTAATTCTTTTAATGTGTTAGCTCTTTCTTTTGCAAGATTTATAACCTTTAAAAGCAATTCTTCTTTTTGTTCACCATAAAGTTCTTTAAAATAATTGTAAGTAAGTTTTAATATTTCACTATTTGATTTTTTTAACATATATTGTCTATTAAACCAAATTAGTTTTTTCTCATTAAATACAGCTGGTTTTGTTTGAACACGCTCAAGAGAAAAAGCTTCAATAGCTTCTTTTAAAGTATAAAATTCTTTATCTGACTGCTCATGCCATCCTAAAAGTAAAATAAAATTAAATATTGCCTCAGGCAAAAAACCTTCATTCTTAAAATCAAAAATACTTGTAGCACCATGTCTTTTAGAAAGTTTGCTATAGTCAGGAGAAAGAATCATTGGAATATGTGCATACTGTGGAATAGAAAAACCAAGATGTCTTAGAACTATTATCTGCTTTGGTGTATTTGAAATATGATCTTCTCCTCTTATAACATGAGTTACTTTCATAAGAGCATCATCTATTGGGGTTGCAAAATTAAACAATGGTTCAGTAAGAGATTTTGCTATAATAAAATCTCCAATTAAAATTCCATCAAAAACTATTTCTCCTTTTATAAGATCTTTTATAACAATTTTCTCTGGTATTATTTTTATTCTATAAACATAACTTCTTGTTTTTTCGAAATTTTTTATTTCTTCTTTTGTTAATTTTAAACATCTACCAGAATACCTTGGAGCAATACCTTGAGAAAGTTGTTCTAATTTTTGAGCCTCAAGCTCTTCTTTTGTACAAAAACATTTATAAACTAAACCATTTTTTTCTAATTCTAAAATCTTCTCCTTATAAATTTCTATCCTTTCTGATTGTCTAAAAATTTCATCAAATTCAATCCCAAGCCAATTTAAATTTTCTATAATATCTTCCTCATACTCTTTTTTTGACCTTTCTTTATCTGTATCTTCTATTCTAAGTATGAATTTTCCATTATTTTTTCTTGCAAAAAGAAAATTAAAAAGCGCTGTCCTAGCACCCCCTATATGAAGCCTTCCTGTTGGCGATGGAGCAAATCTTGTAACTACCATATTAAAATTTTAACACTTTAATTTAAAAAGTAAATTTATGTTATAATTGTTATAATTTATTAGAAGCATATGAAGGAAAACAAAAGCAATTTAGCATTAGATGAAAATTTAAAAGAGATTGTAATTGATGCTAGTAATAAAAGTTTCGGAAGAGTTGCTTCTTTGGTTTGTTATTACTTACTTCAAAAAGATTTGCCATTTTATCAACCAAATAAAGTTTTTAAAAGAAGGGTAAAAGTTATTAATCTTTCAAAAATTAAATTTACAGGAAAAAAATTAGATCAGAAATTAATAAGATGGCATACAGGTTATGTTGGGCATTTAAAAGAAAGAAAATTAAAAGAACTTTGGGAGAAAAAACCAGAAGAAATTTTTAAAAAAGCAGTAAAAGGAATGCTTCCAAAAAATAGACTTTTAAAAAAAAGAATTAAACTTTTAGAATTAATAAAATAAATTTTATGGAAGAAATAAAACAAGAACAAGTTAAAATAAATTTAGAAGATGGAAAATATATAGATAAAGCAGTGGTTGAATCGTTGAGTGCAAATTTATTTAGGATAAAAGCGCCTAATTTGCCTTTATTTATTTAAAAATTTCTTTTTATTATGGAAGAAATAAAACAAGAACAAGTTAAAATAAATTTAGAAGATGGAAAATATATAGAAGGAATTGGAAGAAGAAAAACTGCAACATGTAGAGTTAGAATTTTTAAAAATGATTCTGAAGAGCCTATTAATATACAAGTTAACGGTAAGTTTTATAAAGATTATTTTAAATCAATAGAGCTAATTAAAATAGTTGATGCTCCAATTAGAAAATTAAAATTACAAGGATTGTTAAAAGTTACTATAAAAGCAAAAGGAGGAGGAATGAGGGGACAAGCAGAGGCAATTAGACTAGGTCTTTCTCGTGCACTTTCGAAAATGGATCTAAGTATAAAACCAAAGCTTAAAAAGAGTGGATTTTTAACTAGAGATGCAAGGGAAGTTGAAAGGAAAAAATATGGTAAAAAGAAGGCAAGAAAATCTCCTCAATGGCACAAAAGATAAACCAGAAAATATTTATTATATCTTCAATACTAATTTCAATTGGATTTATAGTACTTTATTCTGCATCTTTATATCAAAGTCTAAAACTATTTAATGACCCCTACTATCTTTTAAAAAAACAATTCATTTTCTTTTTAATATCTATACCTATTTTTTTATTTTTTAGATTTGTGCCAGAAAAAACTTTAAAGAAATTATCATTTATATTTTTTATTTTAAATTTTTTAGCTTTGATTTTAGTTTTAATTTTAAATCCAGGACCAGTTAAAAGATGGCTTTATATAGGTAGCTTTTCTATTCAACCAGCTGAATTTTTTAAACTTTTTTTTCTTTTATACTTTTCTTTTTATCTTAAAGAAAAATTAAATTTTTCAAGATTTATAATTTTTTTGCTAGTTTTTTTTCTTAGCTTAATTTTAGTGCTTATCGAAAAATCTTTTTCAAATTCTCTTATTTTATTTTTAATAGGATTATCTATTTTTTTAAGATCTAATTTTCATTTTAGAAGATTTATTTTTATAGTCTTACCACTCCTTTTAATAATAGTTATTGGATTTTTTGGTGCATCATATAGGGTAGAGAGAATTAAAAAATTTATATCTTCAGAGGGTTCTTTTTGGCAAATCGAGCAATCAAAAAATTCTTTTATATCAGGAGGTTTTTGGGGTCAAGGTTTTGGAAATGGAAAAATAAAACTTTTCTTGCCACAAGCATATAATGATACAATTTTTGCTGTAATTGGTGAAGAATTTGGATTTTTTGGATCTTTTTTGGTTCTTTTTATTTTTTATTTATTTTTAAAATATATTTTGGATCTTAGTTTTAATACAAAAAATAGTTTTATTTCAATTTATTCATTTGGTTTTTTTGTATGGATGTTCTCCCAAATCTATATACACATTGCTGTAGTTGTTGGTGTCTTTCCTCCAACAGGAGTTAATTTACCATTTTTTAGTTATGGCGGATCTTTTCTAGTGGCAACAATAACTGGTATTGGAATTTTACTTAGAAAAAGTTAAATTTAAAATATTTTTAACCTCATTCATCACTAAATCATAGTCTTTTCCTAAAATTGAAATTAATTCTTCTTTTTTAATATCAAAAATCTCGCTTAAAAGAACTATTCCTTTATCTAAAAATATTTTCAATTTTTCATCTTTTAGAGTAGTTAAAATTGTAATTGGCCAAATACCATAATGTTCTATTAAGCTAAAAAGGCTCTCGTTTAAAGGCGAGTTCCAGCTTGTAACTTTTATACTTTTGCAAAAAGCAAATTTTAAAACCTCTAAAGTAACTTTAGTATTTGTAACAAGCCAAGGGAATATTTTTTCTTTGGAATTTTCTTTTATATCTAAAAATCTTGACCAAAATACTAAAATATCTTTAACATCTGTTTTAAAATACTTTTCTTTATGAAATTTACACTCAATTATATAAATCTCATCTTCTTTTTTAGCAATAATATCAATCTCATGACTGACACATTTTCCTTCTATAATTTGATTATTTAATGTCTCATAACCATAACTTTGTAAAACTTTAGAAAAATATTTTTCAAACAAAAAACCTGCTGGTCCAAATCTAAAAATAGCATTTTTTAAGTTGTATTTTGGAGCAATATCTGGATGGAATTTTTTAAGATAATCTAATATTATATTAAAAATTTGTTGTGTAGTTTTTGCTTCATTAAATTTATCTTTTAATTTTTCGTAAATTTCTTGAGCATCGTTTAGAGAAAAACCAATTTTAACCAAAGAAGTCATTATTTTTTCTTTCTTAAACTCTTCTAATTCATTTGTATTTTTACAAATTAGTTTTTCCATAAAATTTAATATAATCAAAAGTCATTATGTTTGGCAAAAAAATAAAAATTTTATCAAAAGAGATGTGGTTTAAAATTAAATAAACTTGTAAAGTAATAAAAGTTATTAAAATTACGTTTTTAAATACAAAACCCTCAAAAAGAAAAACTAAAATGCTAAAAATTATAAAATAAAACAAATTAAAATTACCGAAACTTATTGCAAAAATGAAATAATAAGGAAATAAATTTGTTTTATTTAAAAACCAAACAAGATTATGAAGTAAAAAATAAAAAATAGAAAGGCAAATTCCAAAAAAAGAATTTTCAAAAAAAGCAAAAAAAATAAAACTAGAAATTAAACTTTTTACAATAAAAATCAATTTAAAATTAAAATAAAAAGTTAAAAGAAGTGTTAAAAATAATATTAAAAAGAAAATTTTATAGTGGAAATTTAAAAAAAGTAATGATGCAAAAATGAAATTAACTAAAATAATTTTAAATGTCGATATTTTTTGCATGAGGTGCGTGTATCTCTATAAATTTTTTCCTTGGCTCAACTTCTTCTCCCATTAAAATACTAAAATATCTTTCTGCTTCTTCTGCATCTTTAATTGTAACTTTTTTTAAAATTCTTTTTTGAGGATCCATTGTTGTTTCCCATAATTCTTCTGGATTCATTTCTCCAAGACCTTTGTATCTTTGGACTTCAAATTTTAATTTTTTATTTGAAAGTTCTTTTACTATTTTTTCTTTTTCTTCATCAGAATAAGCATAATAAACTTCTTTTCCTGCTAAAATTTTATAAAGAGGCGGTTGAGCAATATAAACATGCCCTTTTTCAATTAATGGGCGAAAATATCTATAAAATAAAGTTAAAAGCAATGTTCGAATATGGGAACCATCAATATCTGCGTCAGTCGCAATAATTATTTTTGAATATCTTAATCCATCATAATTAAAATCTTTTCCAAAATTTGTACCTAATGCAATTATTAAATTTTTAATTTCTTCTGATTTTAATATTTTATCTATTCTTGCTTTCTCAACGTTTAAAATTTTTCCTCTTAAAGGAAAAACAGCTTGGAAAATTCTATTTCTTGCTTGTTTGGCAGAACCCCCAGCTGAATCTCCTTCAACTATAAAAATTTCTGCCTCATCTTTTTTTCTTGTAGAACAATCAGCTAATTTACCAGGCAAGTTAAAACCAGTTAGTGCACTTTTTCTTAAAATAGATTCTTTTGCTAATTTTGCAGCTTTTCTTGCTTTATAAGATAACAAAACTTTATTAAATATATTCTTTGCATCACTCTGATTTATCTCAAGAAATTCTTTAAATCTTTTTTGGACTATATTTTCAACAATTGATCTTATTTCTGGATTTCCAAGTTTTGATTTTGTTTGACCTTCAAATTGAGGATTTGGCATTTTTACTGAAACTATACCCAAAAGCCCTTCTCTTACATCATCTCCAGAAAAATTTTCGTCTTTTTCTTTTAACAAACCTTTTTCTCTTGCAAATTCATTTATAGCTTTTGTAATTCCTGATCTAAAACCAGTAAGATGAGTTCCGCCTTCTTGATTTTTAATATTATTTGTAAAAGAAAGTTCTATTGTTTCGACTCCATCTATATAAAATACACCAACCTCAACAAATACATCGCCCTCTTTTTCATTTATATAAAAAATTTCTTGTTGAATTGGTTTTTTAGAAAAAGAAAGATATCTTATAAAAGATTTAACTCCATTTTCAAAATAAAAACTATATTCCTTTTTGTTTTTTCTCTCGTCAATTATATAAAACCTAACTCCTGGAGTTAAAAAAGCTTGCTCTTTTATATGAGAAATTATTTTTTCTAAATCGAACTCTATGTCTTTAAAAATTTTTTTATCTGGCTTAAATGTTATTTTTGTACCTGTCTCTTTTGTTTTTGCAATTTTTTTAAGCTTTGTTATTGGCTTTCCTTCGCTAAATTCTTGATGCCAAACAAAACCATCTCTTTTTACTTCTGCTATAAGTTTTTCAGAAAGAGCATTTACTACACTAACTCCAACACCATGAAGACCACCAGAAACTTTATAAACTTGATTCGAAAACTTTCCACCAGAATGTAAAACTGTTAAAATAGTTTCTAATGCTGATTTTTTCGTTTTTGGATGAATATCAACTGGAATACCACGGCCATCGTCTTGCACCTCAATAAAATTATCCTTTAAAAGTCTAATTTCAATATTTTTTGCATAACCAGCCATTGCCTCATCAATTGAGTTATCTACAACTTCCCAAATTAAATGATGTAAACCCTCAGATCCAGTAGAACCAATATACATTCCCGGTCTTTTTCTAACCGGTTCTAATCCTTCTAAAACTTCTATTTGTTTAGCTGTATAGTCTTGCATTTTGTGCGCGCGGGAGGGATTGAACCTCCGACCTCGGTCTTATCAGGACCGCGCTCTACCACTGAGCTACGCGCGCTTTTTACTAAATTTTAACATAAAAATTTAGTAAAAGTCTTTAATTAAACTATCGTATTTTTTAAAATCATAACTTTCAAAATGACCTTGTTGAGGATTTTTGGAAATTTCATTTAAAAAGTAACCAATTTTATAAACAAAAAAAGCAAAAAAAGCAATCTCTAAAGCAATAAAAAAGATAAAAATTAAATTTATTAATTTTAATTTAAATTCTTTCATTTTAAATATGCTGTTCCTATTATTTGAAAATTCCCATCATATTTTAACCCCTCTATATTAACAAGTTTTTTCTTTTGTATTGAATTTAAAAATTTCTCTATATTTTGAATTTTTTGTTTAAAATCTTTACTATCTATTGTAATAACAAATTTTATTTCATTTTCATTTTCGCTAAATGTATAATTAACATCTCCTAAAAGATCAAAAACAATCATAAAAGATTTAATTTTATCTTTAAAAAGCAGGGCATCATCTTTTGAAAAAAATAGATCTTCTAATTTTTTAATTTTTTCTAAAGCAAATTGTCTTTCGTTTAAAAGATTATTATAGTTTGAAATAATATCTTGATTTCTTTGATTTTGATTTTTTAAATTATCTATCTCTTTTATTTGTGCCTCTATTTTTTTGCTCCAAAAATTAAAACTTAAATAACAAAAAATTAAAAGAATTAAAAAAACGAAAAAACTTTTTAAAAATTGTCTTATTAAATATTTTCTCATGGAGCTAATCTTTTTCTTCCTTTTCTTCTTCTATTCCTTAAAATTCTTCTTCCAGAAGGAGTGCTTGATCTTTTTAAAAAACCGCTTTTTCTTTTTTTCTTTATTTTTGTACCCATAATTTTCCAAAAGATATTAACAGTTTGTATACAAATTTATAAAATTTTAACCCCTTGTATTTCGATTTTTTTTAATTATAATAATTATAATTTAAATTCAGAAGTTATCAAAGCTTTAAAAGTTTATAATTATATAAAATGAGCGAAATGGAACTTAAAGAATTAAATAAAATATGGCAAGAGATATTAAACTCAATAGAACTTGAAGTTTCAAAACCAACATTTAAAACTTGGTTCGTAAATACAAATATAGTTGAAAGAAGAGGAGAAAAAATAATTATAGGGGTGCCCTCTAATTTTGTCAAAGAATGGCTTAAGAAAAAATTTTTAAACTTAATAACAAAACATATTAAAAAATTTTTCCAAGATGTTAAAACCATAGACTTTGTTGTTGTAAATAAACCTATTATTTCTATATCGCATATTTATAAAAAAGAAATTCAAAGCTCAAGTAAGCTTGAAATTTTTCAAATTGATCCCAAAACTAATTTAAATAAAAAATATAGATTTTCAAATTTTGTTGTTGGATCAAACAACGAACTTGCATTTGCTGCAGCAGAAGGAATTGTTAAAAATCCAGGAGAAAAATATAACCCTCTTTTTGTATATGGTGGTGTTGGGCTTGGAAAAACGCATCTACTTCAGGCTATTGGAAATGAAATTTTAGAAAAAAATAAAAATTTAAATGTAAAATATCTAACTTGTGATAGATTTATTAGCGAACTTGTAAACTATATAAAAAACCAACAAATAGAAGAATTTAAATTAAAATTTAAAGACTTAGATATTTTAATAATTGACGACGTTCATTTTCTCTCTCAAAAAGATAGAGCCCAAACTGAACTTTTCCATATTTTTAACTTTCTTTATGATAGAGGGAAACAAATTGTTTTTTCTTCAGATAGACCACCTGTTTTAATAAACGATATTGAAGAAAGATTAAGATCAAGATTCGAGGGTGGACTCGTTGTTGATATTACACCACCTGATTATGAAACTAGACTTGCTATTTTGAAAATGAAATTATCTGAAAAAGGAGAATATTTACCTGATGAAATTTTATCTTTAATTGCAGAAAAAGTACAAAAAAACGTAAGAGAATTGGAGGGTGTTTTAAATAAAGTATTAATTTATGCTTCCAAAAAACAACAAATAAATAAAGAAATTTTAGATAAAATATTAAAAGAATATTATCAAGATACTTATAAACTTGTTTCTCCATCAAGAATTTTAAATATTGTAGCATCTTTTTATGAAATAAATCAAAAATATTTACTTGAACCAACAAGAAAAAAGGAATATGTTAAACCAAGACAGATTTTAATGTATCTTTTAAGAGAGCTTGCTAATTTATCTTATCCAGCTATTGGAGAAAAAATAGGAGGAAGAGATCATACTACAGTTATGTACGCGTGTGAAAAAATTAAAAAAGATATTCAAAGAAATGAAGATTTAGCAAGAGAGGTTGAAATTTTAAAAGAAAAAATTTTAAATGGTTAAAATTATGTTCATTTTCTGTGGAAAAAAATTATTAAAAATTTAATCCACAGAATTTCAAAAATTTAAAATTATTAAAAATTTAAAATAAGTGGTAAAATTAATATAAATTAATTTTCCACAAAATTAACAAAACTTTTATGGAAATTGTTATATTAAAAGAAAAAATAAAAAATGTAATTAATTTAGTAGAAAGAGTTGGTGGAAAAAAATCAGGACTTTCGATTTTAGATAAATTTTTAATTAGCACTTTAAAAGATAATCAAATAGAAATAAAAGCTACAGATTTAGAGTTAGGTTATACATGTTATTTGCCAGCTCAAATAGAAAAAGAAGGAAAAGTTGCTCTACCAATAAAAATTTTTAGCGATTTTATAAGCAAATTTCAAGAAGAAACAGTAAAATTAAAATTAAAAGATAACAATCTTGAAATAATAGGTAAAAATTCTTATTCTTTAATTCCAACATCAGATCCAGAGGATTTTCCTATTATTCCAAAAACATCTCGAGATAAAAAAATCTCAATGAGTTTTTTTGATTTTCAAAAAAGCATAGAAAGATTATTACCAGTTTTAAAATCTTCTGAATTAAAACCAGAATTAAATGGTCTTTATATTTATCTTGATGATGGTGATTTAAAATTTGTTACAACAGATAGTTTTAGATTAGCAGAAAAAACATTTGAAAAAGGAAAATTTAAAACAGATCAAAAAGAAATTTCATTATATGTTCCAAAAAGAATTATTCAAGAGGTTAATAATTTAAAAATTTCAAAAGATAGTGAAATTTTTATTTATTTTGATGAAAATCAAATAGAATTTGAAGTAGAAAATAATTTTTTGATTACAAGGCTTATAAATTTAGAGTATCCAAAATATCAAGAAATAATTCCAAAAGATTTTAGTATTATTTTTACTATAAACTATGATGAAATTTATGATGCTTTAAATTTGAATAAAGTTTTTGCTTCAAAAATAAACGAAGTAACATTTAATTTTAAAAACAATGAACTTTTGTGCGAGACAAAAAACGAGCTTTTAGGAGAAAATACTGTTATTTTAAAACCAAAAATAATAAAAAAAGATGTTGATGAATTTAAAATAGCTTTTAATATAGATTTCTTTTTAGATGGCTTAGAAGCTACACAAGACGATGAGGTTTGGATAGGTTTTAATAATAACGAAAAGCCATCTCTTTTAAGAAATCCTAAAGAAAAAGACTTCTTTTATATATTAATGCCTGTTTATGTTTAAAAAAATAAAAGTACAAAAACCTGATTTTTTAAACTTATTTCAAGAAATTAATGAATTTTTTCCAGAAGAGAAAATAAAATTTAAAATAAAAGATAATGAGATAACTTTTTATGTAAAAAACCCAAACATAATTTTCCCTCTAAAAAAATTTTTAAATAAAAAAAATATAAATTTCAAAATAAGATTAAGTTAGTTTATTTTAAGAAAGAAAGAAAATTTAAATCTATCCATAAAGGAAGCTCAAAGTTGTCTTTATTTGAAAGTGCCCAAGATATGACGCCTAATTCCCAATTTTTAAATTGAGGATCTAAAAATGGATCTTGTGGAGGTGGTCCTAATGGATCATTTCTATTTACATAATATAAAATATTATGTAATGTTATAGCTTGTTTAAAGATAGCATTACTATAATTTGTTGTTGGAAAATTTGTATTTTTATCAAATGGTTTTATTTCTATTATCTGCCATTCTCCATTTAACATTGGTTTTGATGATTTTGGTAAAATTGGTTCTTTAAATGTTTCTATTTCTTTTAATTTTAAATATTCCGGCATAGATAAAATATAAGTAAAAAGTTCATGCCATAAAGGAACTGCAGCAGTAAAACCAGCGGCTTCTTGTGACATTGGGGTCTCATCATTATTTCCAGCCCAAACACCAACAACCATAAATGGAGTATATCCAAAAACCCATGCATCTCTAGAATTTTCTGTGGTTCCAGTTTTTACAGCAACTTTCCATCCATAAATATTTAATTTTGATCCAGGCATAAAAACTCCAACTCTTGCTAAATCATCAGATAAAATATCACTTAAAATTCTTGTAATATTTTCATCTATAACTTTCTTTTTTTCTGGTTTGTATTCAAAAATTAAATTGCCTTTATTATCATAAATTTTTTTAATAAAACTTTGTGTTGGCAGGTAACCCTCATTTGCAAGCGCACTATAAGCTCTCATCATATCTATCATTTTAGTTTCTAAACTACCTAATACTAAAGAAAGCCCATAATCTTTTTTTGGATCTAAAGTTGAAATTTCAAGATCTTGAAGTTTTTTAATAACATCATTATATCCTGCAAGATATAAAACTTTTATAGATGGAACATTTAAAGATTGAGCAAGAGCTTGTCTTACAGTAACTGGTCCTCTAAATTTTCTATCCCAATTTCTAGGGATATAAGGAGATTTTGGATTTGTTGAAAAATTTGTTTGCACATCAAATAAAATAGTTTCATTAGGATAACCTTTATCAAAAAATACACTGTAGACAAATGGTTTTATTGCTGACCCTATTTGCCTTGGTCTTAATGGTACATTTACTGCTCCGTCAATAGATTCATCAAAATAATCTTTAGAACCAACTAAAGCTAAAATTTCTCCTGTTTTTGGATCTTGAACCATTAAAGCTATATTTTTTGCATTATAATTTTTTGCATTAATTTCTGCATATTTTTTAGCTAATCTTTCAGCTTCTTTTTGAATGTTATAATCTAATGTTGAAATAACTTTAAGGCCAGCTATTTGAAGATTTAAATCTTTAAAGTTTTCTTCTAAAAATTTTTTAATTTCAAGAGAAAAATGAATTGCTTGAAATTCTTTTTGATTTTTTCTAAGTTCTAATGGCCTTGAAATTGCTTCTTTAAATTCTTTTTCGCTAATAAATCCTTCTTCAAGCATCCTTTTTAAAACATAATTTCTTCTTTCTATTGCAAGTTTTGGATTTTTAAAAGGAGAATAAATAGCTGGAGCGTTTGGAATACCAGCTAAAAGTGCAATTTCATGCAATTCTAAATCTTTTGCTTTTTTGTTAAAATAAAATTCACTACCAGACTCAATTCCATACCTTCCTTCTCCAAAATTTACAATATTAACATAAGCTGCTAAAATTTCATCTTTTGTATATTTTTTTTCAATAATTAAAGATAAAATAATTTCTTTAATTTTTCTTATTAACGTTTTTTTCTGAGAAAGAAAAAGATTTCTTACAACTTGTTGTGTTATTGTAGATCCCCCATAAGCAAGTTCGCCTTTTTTGATATTAAGATAAATTGCTCTTAAAATTCCTCTAAAACTAATTCCTGGGTGCTTGTAAAAATCTTTATCCTCTACAGCTATAAAAGCTTTTTTAACCATTTCAGGAATTTCATTTGGTTTTAAAATTGTTTTTTTAGGCCCGATTTCATAAATAACATAATTTCCTGTTCTATCATAAATTTTTGTCGACTCTCCACCTTGTAGTTGATTAATTTCTGGTAAAGAATTTATTAAGAAAGCAAAATAAAAAACCGCTATAGTTAAAAATACTATTAAAACAGATATTAAAAAGTAAACTAAATTTAATAATTTTCTTTTTTTAGGTTTTTTTCTCATTTTAAGATTATAATTATAAATTATGCAGGATATAAATATTGCAAAAATTTGGCAAGAAAAAGAAGAACAGCTTGCGCAAAAACTTGCAGAATTAACTAATTTTCCCTATATCAATCTTAATTATACATTTATTCATCCAGAGGTTTTAAATTTAATAGACTCTAAAAAGGCTCAAGAGGTAAATTGTGTTATTTTTTGGTTAGATGCAAATAAAGTTAAATTAGGAGTAATAGATCCTAAAAATGAAAAAACTTTAAATTTTATAGAAAGTCTTAAAAATAAAGGTTACCAGGTAGAAATTTTCGTTATATCCTATAGTTCTTTTAAAAAAGTAATTGATGATTATGAAAAAATTGAAAATCAAAAAATAAAAACAATAAATGTTAGTGTAATTCATGTTGAAAGTTCTTTAATTGAAAAGATAAAAAATCAGATAAAAAACTTAAAAGATCTAGAAAATTTAATTTCAAAATATGACACTCCAAATTTAGCTTTCGATATTTTAGAGGTTATAATAGGAGCAACTTTAATCTTTCATCCATCAGATGTTCATTTTGAGCCACAAAAAGATTCTGTAATTATAAGATTTAGAATTGATGGTATTTTACATGAAGCTGGAAAAATTTCTTTAAATTCTTATCAAATAGTTAAAAATAGGCTCAAAATTTTATCAAGAATGAAAATAACGTTCAAAAAAATAGCTCAAGATGGAAGATTTACGTTAAGTTTAAAAGAAAAAGAGCTTGAAGTTAGAAGTTCTGTAATACCAGGTGACTATGATGAGACATTTGTTTTAAGAATTTTAGATCCAGAGACAGTAAAATTAAAATTAGAAAATCTTGGTTTTAGAGAAGATCAATTAGTTATAATTAATAAAAATCTTTTGCAACCCAATGGAATGATTTTAACTACAGGTCCAACTGGTTCTGGTAAAACTACAACTCTTTATAGTTTTATTCATAAAATAAATAATCCAGGAATTAAAATAATAACAATAGAAGATCCTATTGAATATAAATTACCAGGAATTCAACAAACACAAGTTAATCCAAAAGAAGGTTACACTTTTTCTTCTGGTTTGAGGGCAATTTTAAGACAAGATCCTGATGTTATTTTAATAGGAGAAATTAGAGATGAAGAGACAGCAAATATAGCAATTAATGCTTCTTTAACAGGACATCTTGTTATTTCTACTTTGCATACAAATAGTTCTCTAGGTGCAATCCCTAGGCTTGTAAATTTAAAAGTAAAAAGAGATTTAATTCCACCAGCTCTAAGACTTGTTATCGCCCAAAGACTTGTTAGAAGAGTTTGCGTTTGTGCAAAAAAAGAAAAACCAGATGAAAACTTAAAAAACAAAATAAAAGAGATATTAAAAGATGTGCCTAATGAAATTTTAAAAAATTATGATTTAGAAAATTTTTATATCCCAATACCACAAGGTTGTGATATTTGTAATTTTATAGGTTATAAAGGTAGAATCGGTATTTATGAGATGTTTGAAATGAATCTTGAGCTTGGAGAGATTGTTACAAAAGATCCATCAGAGCAAGCAATTTACAAATATTTAAAACAAAATAATTTTGTAGATTTAATTCAAGATGGTATTTTAAAAGTCATTGAAAATAAAACTTCTCTTGAAGAACTTACTAGAATTTTAGGGCTTGTTTTATGAATTGGAGAACAAAAAAAAGAATTAAAATAACTTTATTTTTTGTTTTAATCATTTTAATTTTTGTTTTATTTTTAGCTTTAATAACAAAAGAAAAACCAAGCTGCTTTGATGGTATTCAAAATCAAGGAGAGCTTGGTGTTGATTGTGGTGGTCCTTGTCCACCATGTAGAATTTTTGAACTTAAAGAGCCAAAAATTGAATTAATAAAAAAATTTGATTTTAGAGGTGTTTTAGATATTTTGATTGTAGTTTTAAATCAAAATTATGATTATGGTCTTTTAGATTTTAAAGTAAAAATAAAAATTAAAAAAGAAAATGTAGTTTTATTAGAAAAAGAAAAAAATGTTTTTATAAATCCTGGTCAAAGAAAATATATAATTTTTGAAAATTTACCTTTAAAATATATAAATTATGATCTTGATATTGACATAGAAAGAGGGGATTGGATAAGGCCAAAAATTTCTCCTGATAAAGTTGAAATAGATTTTCAAAATGTTAAGATTACAAAAGATGAAAACTTTTATATTTTAAGCGGAAATGTTCTAAATAAAAGAAATTTAGCTTTAAATAATGTTAAAATTTTTGGACTTTTACTTTCTGACTATGATGAGATTTTAAATATAAATTCTTTTAATTTAGGTTCTTTAGGACCGCTTGAGGTAAAAGAATTTAAAATTTTATTCAAAATTCAGCCAACGCCTCATAGTAAATTTAAATTAATTCCAGATGTTAATTTATTTTACTAAAGAATTAAAATTTAAAATAATAGTTATAGTTTCTTTTATTTTATTATTTTCAATAATTACACTATTTAGCATTAGCGTCAGAGAGAAATTATACTTAAAGCAAATTATTTTTTTCTTATTTTCCATAATTTTTTTAATTTTTTTGAAAAATTTTTCTTACATTTATTTTAAAAAGAATTTTTTATATTTAATTTTTGTTTTAGTTATCTTTTTAAATTTTTTAGCTTTTTTGTTTGGATTTAAAAAAGCCTGGCTTAAAATCTATTTTTTTAATTTCCAGCCTATAGAATTTGCTAAAATTATTTTTGTTTTAATTTTGTCAAGAGAACTTGCTTATCAAAAAGAAATTAAAAAAATTTTAAGTTTTTTAAAATATATTTTTATAATTTTTATATTTTCTTTTTTATGTTATCTTCAAAATGATTTTGGCTCTTTATTAGTTTTTCTTTCTATTTGGTTCTTTTTAGTTTTTCCTTATCTTAACTTTAAAATAAAAATATTTCTAATATCTTTAATTTTAATTTTCTTTTTAGTTTTCTGGTTTTTTATAGCAAAAGATTATCAAAAGGAAAGAATTTTAAATTTTATTTATCCAGAGAAAGATATATTTTCTGGAGGTTATAATGCTTTTGAAAGCAAAACAACATTTGGCTCTGGTGGTTTTTTTGGAAAAGGTTTTAAAAAAGGTTATCAATCTATTTATGGATTTTTACCGAGTGCTCCAACAGATTTTCTTTTAGCTTCATTTGTTGAGCATTTTGGTTATTTTGGTTTTTTAATTTTAATTTTTCTTTATATTTTGTTTTGGAATCAATTAGAAAAATTAAAAGATTTTTTGAAAGAAACAAAGGAAATTTTATTTTTAAAAGGATTTAAAATATGGATTTTTACTCAATTTACAATAAATTCTTTAATGAATGTGGGTCTTTTGCCTATAATTGGTCTTCCATTACCATTTTTTAGCTATGGCGGTTCCCATATTTTAGCCGAAATTTTAGCCCTTAAAATTATTTTTGATTTTTCTAACAAAAAATTTTAGTGGTAAAATTATTTATTATGGAAAAGCTTCGTTTTATAACTGGAACAGGTAAAATTATAAGTTTTTTTGAAATGTTAAGAGAAATTAATAATTTTATAAATGAGAAAAAGGGTA
>Ga0272449_1000557_pt1 | contig 43811 bp, 45 predicted proteins | sample YNPCB0241_FD_198679 | JGI IMG/M metagenome (GOLD analysis project Ga0272449, IMG submission 198679) | Hot spring sediment microbial communities from Yellowstone National Park, WY, United States - YNP-CB-024-1 | ecosystem: Environmental > Aquatic > Thermal springs > Hot (42-90C) > Sediment...
TAGGGTTGAGGTGTATCTCAATAGGGTTTTCCAAGCCGGCAATACAACCCGTGGATATAGGTTTGAGGATCTTGAGGAGAGCTGTAAAAATGGTACGCCGTTTTACATGATGGTGAGGACTAGTCCAAGGATAACCGGATGGGAGCAGACAAATGAGAGCAGGCCATGGTATACGAAGACAGGGAGGCTTGAGTTCTACCGTGAGGAGGACGAGTTCATAGATTATGGTGAGAACCTGCCTGTTTACCGTGAGCCTGTTGACAATACACCATACGAGCCCAACGTCATAGTATCGCCGCCCCATCCAGCCTTGAAGCCCAAACAGCCCGCTGACTACGGCATACCCGCCGGCGACCTCTCCACCGAGGTGAGACAGGTGAGAAATGTTGCCAAAACATGGGAGGAGGTTAGGGAGTCTAGGAATCCCCTATTGGATATGGGATATGGGCATATCCTCGTAACGCCGAAGTACAGGCATGCATGCCATACGATGGGAGCCAGCACAGATCTTGAAGCCACTTACTTCGGCCCCTTCGGAGATTTCTACCGTCATGATAAGAGAAAGCCATGGGTTAGCGAGGGCTACATCGACATTAACCCGCTTGTAGCCAAAAGGCTTGGGATAGAGGATGGCGATTATGTCTGGTGTGATGCCGACCCATCCGATAGGCCGTTTGTGGGCTGGTCAAACAAGAAGGAGGATTACAAGGTCTTTAGATGGCTCGTTAGGGCGAGGCACTACCCCAACATAGCTCCAGGGGTCGCTAGGGCTTGGTTCCACTTCTATGTCGCAACACCAGGCTCGGTCGAGGGGCATGAGACCAGGCCCGATGGACTGGCCAAAAACCCACGTACAGGATACCAGGCGGCCTATAGGTATGGAAGCCATCAATCAACCACGAGGACATGGTTGAAACCCACCCTCCAGACAGACAGCCTAGTGAGGAAGGAGTACTATGGACAGCTGCTTGGCAAGGGCTTCGCCCTAGATGTGCATCAAGTGGTAGGCGCGCCAAAAGAGTCTTTTGTTAAGATCACCAGGGCTGAGCCCGGTGGCGAGGATGGGAAGGGACTGTGGAGTCCAGCGGCGGCCGGTCTTAGGCCAGCCTATGCCAGCGATGAGATGAAGCGGTATCTGATGGGTCAGTATGTGGAGGTGAGCTAGTATGGCTAAGGTCTATAACTGGCAGATCGGGAGGGAGATGGATTACTGGTATGAGGAGTCTAGGCCCAGAAGACAGGCTGCGGCGGTCTTTGACACTAACAAGTGTATCGCATGCCAGACATGCACGGTAGCATGCAAGACAACATGGGCCTCTGGAAAGGGACAGGAGTATATGTACTGGAACAACGTGGAGACCAAGCCCTGGGGCTCCTATCCGATGGGCTGGGATGTCAATATTCTCAAGAAGCTGGGGCCGCAGCGATGGGTCTTTGAGGGTGATAGATATGTCTACAAGGGTAAGACGATATTCGAGGCCGCAAGCCCCAGCGAACGTGTTCTAGGATATCTGCCCAATGATCTGGACTACGCATATCCCAATAGGGGGGAGGATGAGGCCAACGTGATACTGGCTGAGGACAAGTTCTACCTACGTATGCCCCATGACCTATGGTTCTTCTACCTACCCCGTATATGCAACCACTGCACCTACCCGGCATGCCTCGCCTCATGTCCTAGGCTGAGCATCTACAAGAGAAAGGAGGATGGAATAGTGCTGGTGGACCAGGCTAGATGCAGGGGATACAGGGAATGTGTCCAGGCATGCCCCTATAAGAAGGTTTTCTACAACCATGTCACAAGAATCTCGGAGAAGTGTGTACTCTGCTATCCCGCCGTTGAGAAGGGAATCTGGCCTAGGTGTATGAGAACATGTATAGGTAAGATTAGGATGTTCGGCTATCTCAACACACCCGATAACGCAGACCCCGAAAATCCACTGGACTTCCTAGTCCATGTGAAGAAGGTTGGGCTTCCACTCCTACCCCAGCTGGGCCTCGAACCCAACATCTACTATATCCCACCAATACATGTAGGCAATATCAACTTCCTAAGAATGCTCTTCGGGCCGGGAGCTGACCAGGCTATCCAGACATACAATAAAGCGATTGCGGGCAGAGATATAGAGCTTGTGGCAGCATTACTCCTCAATGTCTCAACAGATCGGATCATGACCAAGTTTAAGGTGATCGGATCGAGTGAGGTGGCTGGATATGATGAGAACGGACATGAGGTGGTGAGGATACCGTTGAAGGAGCCCGCCGTCGTTAGGCCATTCTATGATGAGAAGCTTCAGGTGTATAGACATAATATTACGTAGGTGAGGATGAAATGGCTGATGGAAAGAAGAGGAGGCGTGCAATCCTCCAGATGGGGGCCGGCGTGGCAAGATCAGCCAGGGCCCTGGATAAAGTCTTCCTTCCTATAGTTGCAGGTGCAGCCCTCTTCACAATGCTCGCCGCAATGTTTCATAAGCAGATACAAGATCTCATCAGCCCGCCGAAGCCCACGGTGGAGCAGCCGGGGCCTAGAGCGGATTTGACGGCCTACATGGTGGATAAGGTGCCTGTCACGGATCCAGACTCACCAATGTGGGATAAGATACCCTTCACGAGAATAAGCCTTGCAGACCAGTCGGTAATCAAACCGCTCAAACTTGAGGTTCCGGAGGAGCCGATAAAGGTGAAGGCGGCTCATGATGGTGAGTGGATAGCATTCCTTTTAGAGTGGCCCGACAGGACAGCTGACACCCGCGCCATCAAGGTGGCAGAATTCAGGGATGCGTGTGCGGTGATGATAACCTCATACCCTGCACCAGCCGAGGCCCGCTATATGGGTACCCAGAATACACCCGCCACAATACTCCACTGGAAAGCCGATTGGCAGATTGATATTGAAGAGGGATTCCAAGATCTGGAAAAAGCCTTCCCGAACGTATCAGCTGACATGTATCCCCTTCTAAAGGAATCCATCACCTCTGGAAAGCCGCCTAAGACCATCGATATCCCCGGCTTTGCAAGAATTAGGCTGGCGGGGACATGGGTGGGTAATCCAATATCTCAGCCATCCAAGGATGCGCCGGTTGAGAAGATTATAGCGAAGGGCCCAGCGACGATAACTACGCTTCCAACCCAAGATGCTGTAGGATGGGGTAGGTGGAGGGATGGTTTCTGGAAGGTTGTCCTGGCCAAGAAGATGAAGGCGTCAGATCCGACGGCCGGTGAGATTGATGTAGTGAGGGGCAGCATATACTCAGTAGCCTTCACTGTATGGTTTGGCAGTGAGGGTGATAGGGGTGCTAGGAAAAACCCCAGCATGCTTCACACACTCTACATAGAGTAGGATTGGACATGGAAAGTGATGCGTCCAGGCTTGCTGCAGCCGCTGCGATATGCAACCTGATGGCTGAGAGTCTCACGGGCAATAGGCAGGTCATATATGATGCTATGAGCTCCCTCAAGAGAATCTTCGCTGCATTGGGAATGTCTCAGGAGTATATGTTGGCAGACGAGATCGCCACATTGGTGGAGTCGGATGAATCCGCCGCATCGGAGTATGTGAGACTCTTTGAGATGGGTGTGGCCCCAACATGTGAGACATCCTACACCTGTGCAGGAAACCCAGAGCTGAAGACATATGAGATGGCGGATATAGCGGGCTTCTACAGGGCCTTTAGCCTCAAACAGGCATATGGTACGCCAGATGATATCAGGGCGGAGCTGGAGTTCATGGCTCTTTTGTTTGTGAAGGAGTTGATAGCTGTCCGAGACTCCGACAGCGAGTCAGCCGAAGTATGTAGAGATGCTAGAAGAAAGTTCTATGGGGAGCATCTCAGTAGGTGGGTTGAAAACCTGGCCGATAGAGTGGTGGAAAATTCAAGTAAGCCACTTTACACACGTCTTACAAAGCTGCTCAAAATGGTTGTCTTGAACGGTGAGTTGATGGGATGAAGCTCACCGAACAACTGATGGGAGAACATGAGATTATCAAAAAGGTCTTGGACAGTCTCCAAGATAAGATCATACAATCCCGCAGGGAGATGACTGTTGACACAATATTCCTGAGAAAAATAATACACTTCAGCAGGGAGTTCATAGACGCCTGTCACCATGCAAAGGAGGAGAAATGCCTTTTCACATGCCTCGAAAGAAAAGGCATACCACGTGAGGGAGGGCCGATAGGAGTTATGCTGTATGAGCATGAGATGGGCAGGTCGCTCGTCAGAAAGATACATGACACCCTGGCCAGGTATGAGAGGGGCGAGGCAGACGTGGATGAAGTTCTAGACAGATGTGAGGAATACCTAGAGCTTCTCAGGCAGCACATATACAAGGAGGATAACATCCTCTTCCCAATGGGAGATGGTGTAATGGATGAAAGCGATCATGAAGAGGCTGTAAGATGTGCAGAAAGGGTTGAAAGCCCAGCCCATGAAAGACTGCATAAGCTGGCTGAGAGTCTGGGAGGCCATAAATAAACGATTATAAACGTTATGCCTTTATAGTATGACTTCCACTCTTATAATCGATGACTAGGTCTTCATTAGCGGTCGAATCCAGTATAGCGGAACAGCTTTCAAAGCTGGCTGAGGAGAAGCATATGACCCTCTACTCTCTAACCAATCAGATACTCCAGACATCTCTGGAGATGTTGAGGGAGGATTTCGAACCCGTGGATATTAAGAATCTATGGCAGGTCTATAGGATTTTAAGAGATATGGATGCGGTTGTCCTGCCAGCTGATTTCATGGATTCGTTGATAGCTGACCTTTACAAAGTTGAGAAAGATGAGCTTCTGGAAAAATTCCACCAGCTGGGTAGGGATGTAGGCAGGTATCTGCAGGTGGTCTCAGAGGAGTTCGACATAATCTTAGACATAGGCCAGAGGTTCAGTAGGTTTTTCCCACTAAAGAAAGTGGAGTTCAAATATCAGGGCGACGGATCCTATGAGATCTCGGTGGTTGGTGCTGGAGGACGTATAGAGACTACAAGATGCATGTATGAGGCCCTTAAGGGCATCCTAGAGGAGTACGGTGCCACGATAAAAGATGAAAGTATCACAAAGGGCCTGATAAGGGTTCGGGTAGGGCTGAGAGGTAGAAAACCCTCAGATAAGCTATAAGACCATGTAGATCTCTATAGTAGAATCCACCGTGATTGAGTAGATTGTGAAGGGCTGGTTTTTAACGCCTCCCATACCAGGTGAGCTGGCAGGCATACCCGGCAGAGCTATACCCCTAATATCAGGCTTCTCATCCAGGAGCTTTCGAACCGCCTCAACTGGCACATGACCCTTGATAAAGTAATCTCCTACAACTGACGTATGGCAGCTCCACATATCCCTCGGAGTATTTAAGCTCGTTTTTAAATAAGCCAAGTCATCTATGTCGACCGACTGGACAGCAGCACCCTTTGATCTTGAGGTAGTTTTCATATCCGTCGCAGCAACTACATAACGGTGAACTATAGACCTTGAAGGTTATGCTATCGCTGGGTGTGTTCAATGCGAATGCCATGGCTGAGACAGCTGCTAGCAGACCTGTTACTATGGCTATTCTCACCAGCGACGTACGTGTCACTCCCCCTCACCGTTGGGCTGGCCTCCATGTAAGGGCCAGTATGCCAGCCACAATACCTAGTATAGCTCCTATTAGGAATCCGCCCATGCTGAAGAAGCTGACTACAGCGAATACCAGTATGAGAACTCCCCATGTCTGGACTTGGTCAGGCCTGCTCTGGAGCATCAGTCCACCCACAAGTACAAGTATAACAAGTCCCGAGACAAGGCCTATCGCTGAGAAGGTGTATCCGAACCATGGCATCCACATCCCCATCATGCCAGGCCCCATCATCCCCCCAACTCGGAAAAGGTTGCACAGCAGCCGCATATCCAGAACACTTCTCATAACAACCACATCCGCAGCAGCGATCATTGTCGTAGTACTCTACAGTCTTTGGCAGCATGAGGCTGAAATGAGGAGTATGATGGGAAACATGATGCCTGGTATGATGATGCCTTGGATGGCAGTCTTGCTGATAGCACCCCTTGTACCCCTCATCATAGTCCCACTAGTTCTTTACATGATGATGGAGCGCAGCGGGGCTACAAAGGTGGCTGGGCTTACCTCGATTGAGCATGCGGTTGTCAAGCTGCTTATGGATAGGGGTGGCAGCTCCACACAGAGGGAGATAGCCCTAGCCCTCAACATATCCAGGCTTAAGGCGCATCGGCTGATAACTTCGCTGAAGAATCGGGGGGTCGTGGAGGTTGAGCCGATGGGCCGGACAAATTTAGTTAAGCTGAATGTGGGCCATGATGAGGTTATCCAGTAGCGTTATGGACGCCACTCAGGCCGTCCCACTGTTTTTCTCACTAGCCCTCACAATATCCTCGAGCGGGAGAATCAGCTGAGGCTCATGTATGACCAGACCCTGAGCCAGCTTCCTTAGAATAGGCAGAATCTTTAGAAGCTCACCCCTAGGTATGACTGTGTTTATGGCGTACCAGCCCTTGTCCGAGAGGGGGCTTATGGTGGGGCTCTTGAGGCTTGGGAGTAGGCTTAGGAGCTTAGACAGGTTCTCCTCATGAACATTGGCAAATATGTGAAGCTTCTTCCCGCTCTCCACAACACCTCTTAAAAGGGTCACAATGTCAAGTATCTTCTCCCTCTTAAGTGGGTTGTTGTAGGCATCCCTATTGGCTATGAGACGTGCAGTCGACTCGGCTATAACCTCTACAACCCGGAGATTATTCTTCTCTAAAGTTATCCCCGTCTGCGATGCGTCAACTATTATGTCGGCATCCTCGGGAGGCTTGGCTTCAGTGGCTCCGAAGCTTAGGAAAATCTTCACCCTCTCATTCTCCCCCCTGGTCCACCAGGGCGTAACCACTTGAGGTTGCATTACACCGTAGAGTTTCCTATAGGCCGGGTTAGCCATGATATGCTTGACTGTGGTGTTGAGGTATTCTGTTGAAATTTTCAAGGTTGGGTAGGCCTCTATCACCTCGGATAGTGATTTATGGTTGTTTGTGTTGGGCTCAGCCACCACAATCTGGACACGTCCATACTCAAGATCCATGAGCTCCAGCACATCAGCACCTGTCTCCCTCACCCAGTCCACGCCGGTTATCCCAATGTCATAAGCCCCTGACATGACAAGGACAGGTATCTCCTGCGGCCTCAGTATCTTCACCTCAAGGCCCGGATCATCCACCACCGGCCTGTAAGTCCTATCAGCTCCATGGAGTCTCAGCATAGCCCTCGATAGAATATCGTATGTAGCAGCCTCTAAAGAGCCCTTCGGGACCGCGAACTTAACCTTGGAACCCGCCAAACCAGTTGACCTCTAACCCGAACACCACCCAGCCATATATATGCTCTAGCGTCAATTTATCCCAAAGCCCTAATGGTGTGAGAGGTCCGTGTTTGCCCATCCTTTCTCTTTATAAAGCAGCAGGTATCCTACAACACCATGAGCCAGTACTCCCATATTATCTACCAGAAAAACCATGATGAGAAGATAGCTGTGATAACCTTCAACAGGCCGGAGGCGAGGAATGCTATGAATGTGGCCATGTTGAGGGAGTTTAACGACGCCCTCCATGATGCCGCCGATGATAGGAGTGTCTGGTGTATTATCGTGACAGGTGCCGGTGATAAGGCTTTCTGCTCGGGAGGAGATGCCAAGGAGTTCCTAGCCAATGTGGAGGCGGGGCGGATAGGTGAGATCGAAAAGTTCAACCGCTTCAATCTAGATGTCTGGAGGTTCATGGAGAAGATGCGTAAGCCCATCATAGCTGCCGTCAACGGATTCTGCAATATTGAGGTTATCCAGGCGGTGGATATTGTGGTGGCCAGTCAGAACGCCCGGTTTGGACTGCCTGAGGTGACGATAGGTGTAAGCCCTGGCGCCGGGATAACTGTAAGGCTTCCACGTTTTCTCAGCAAGTACTGGGCCAAGTATCTCCTCTTCACTGGTGAGTGGATCTCGGCGGAGGAGGGTTATAGGCTGGGGTTTGTCAACAAGGTGGTAGCCCATGAGAAGCTTATGGAGGAGAGCATGGCCCTCGCCCGTAAGATTGTCAAGAACGCCCCCCTCGCAGTGGGAGCCACCAAGGCATGCGTAAACCTGGGCGGTGAGATGCCGGTTGACGAGGGTATGGAGTATCAGCTCAAAGAATCCATCTTAATGTTCCATACAGAGGATCTCAAGGAGGGCATCAGGGCACGTTTCTATGAGAAGAGGGAGCCAAGGTTCACGGCACAGTAAAACCAGGCCTAAACGGTTGCAGGGAAAGGAAGTATATGGGGATGCCAATCGCTGGGCCATGAAGAGAAAGGGTAGGAGGAACCCAAATAGGCGTCGCCTCATCCTACTAGCCCTCATGCTCTCTCTAGCGGCCGGAGTTGGATTAAGTGCCCTAGCCTTCCAGCCAAACAGCACACAAGTTGGCCAGCCTGGAGACAAGGTGCTTGATATCACATTGAAAACGGTCTCAGGCCAGCCCTTCACCCTATCCCAGCTTCTACAGGAGGGCAAGCCCATCTTGGTGTACTTCTACGCTACATGGTGCACCGTATGTGACAATGACATAAGGAATCTGGCAGCTGCCCTAGATGGTTTCAAGGACAGGGTCAGGATCGTCCTAGTAGGCGCTGACATTACAGAGGGCAAGTCTGAGCTGAGGAGGTTTGCAGACCGCCATAACTGGGAGGGCTGGATTATAGCGGAGCCGAATAGGGATATGCTGGCGGCCCTCAGTATCATATCCCAGGCTACTAAGGTGGGCTTATCAAGCAAAGGTGAGCTGGTCTTTAGGCAGGGGTATGGGATCGTCGGCGTGGATGGTTGGAAGTTCATATTATCCGATCTATTGAAGAAGGGTTAGAGATTGTCCTCGTCTGAGATACCACTAGTGATGGGCGCTGGAGCGATAACCCTCCTCTCACCCTGCGGTTACGCGCTCATACCAGCATATATTGGATATAGTGCAACCCGGGGTATCAGCATTGGAAGAGCGCTTATCAGATCAGCTCTAGCATCGTCTGGGATAATCCTGGTCTATGCGTTGATGGCCGGCCTTATCTTCCTAGCAAGAGAGACTGTGAGGGCTTCGATACCCCACCTAGCACTACTCGCGGGGCTCATAATAACCACGATGGGCGTCCTAAAAATATCCACCCAAGCCCTCCCCACTATAGCGCCGGTGAAGAACTTCACACCCACTGGAGAGGCATCGTTCCTACTCTTCGGTGTTGCCTACGGACTCGGAGCATCGGGCTGCAACCTGCCCATCTTCATCTCAGTCTTAATATACGCCACACTAGCATCTGCAGGCGGCCCACTGGTTATCATGCTAGCCTATGCGCTGGGTGTTATCGCCCCGCTCATAATAGTGGGTGCACTAGCCTCACTCCTAGGCCTAACAATTGTGAAGAGGCTCGGCGGCATATCCCATCACCTACACCGGATAGGTGGTATGGTGCTCATAGCAGCAGGAATCTACCTGTTATACTTTTACATAACAACATACCTACTGCATATTTGAGTATGGTAATGATAGACGGTTTTCGGATTTTCAGTTCGACGGTCCTCACGTACCACAAAGACTCTACAAACAACATGATGAAGTGGAGAAGAAATGGGAAGAGTGGGCTGATTATGTGATGTAGTGCCCATGTCTTCTAATAAGTGGTCATATCCCAACCTAGGCCATGATAAGGAGACATCGGCTATGGCAGCCCTCAATCAGATAATGCTCCAGTTTTTAGGCACAACGCTTATATGCATCTCGTTAGCATAACTTCATTCATGATTGTCCGGCAAAAGACCAAAGTAGTAATACCCGTTATAATCATCCTTGCGGCCGCCATCATAGGAGGAAGCTATTTTATAATTTTCAACCCAATGCAACAGCCGACAACCAAAACCTCTATACGTATAGGATTTTCCACCTCTATCACCGGACCATACGCTCCCCCTGCGTCACAAGTCCAACTACCCGTCTATCAGTACTGGGCAGACAAGGTGAACGAACAGGGAGGAATATTTGTAAGAGATTTGAACAAGCGACTCCCAGTAGAACTAGTATATTTCGATGACGCTAGCGATCGTGCCAAGACAGTCGAGATATATGAGAAGCTAATAACCGAGCAGAAGGTAGATTTACTCCTACCTCCATTCGCAACAGACCTGCATATAGCCATAGTTCCTGTAATAGAAAAATACAAGATACCGGTAATAGCAGCCTCGGAGGGTGCACTAATATCAGATCTGCCGCCGAGCAGTTATATGTTTTGGAGTCCTTTTAGACTGGAGAGACTTACCGATAACCTTTTAGGTCTATTACAGCATTACAGGGAACAGTTGGGAATATCAACCATAGCAGTGACTATTACCACAGTCCCATTCACAATAGATCACGCAAAGTACACTATTCCTAGACTGAAGGATGCCGGATACATGATTGTCTATCAGACGGAGCATCCTCTTGAACTTGCGGACGCCTCCGTGATATTAGGTCGTGTGAATGAGCTGAAGCCCGATGTATATATCGCTCTGACTTATCCAATAAATGCTGGACCAGTATTTGAGGAGCTGATGCGAATACCCCATACACCGAAAATAGTCTATTTTTCACTAGGCCCTGGATATTCATTCTTCCAAGCCAAATACAGAGATCAGATGGAGGGTGTGATGATCATGGCCACAGCAGACCCGCGATGGGACCCTGCAACCCCCAAGTTTATGAAGGAATTTGAAGAGAAATTCGGATTCCCGGCAGATCTGCTTGACGTACCACTACACTATGCCAGTGTTCAAATATTGGAGCAGGCTATCGAGAAGGCTGGCAGTATTGACCCTGAGAAGATAAGAGATGTCTTGACGCACGAGAACTTTAAGACTATATACGGTGAAGTCCGTTATCTTCAACAGGACGGACGTTGGATAAGCTCTGCTCGCCCGGTGATAATGCAGTTCATCAATGGTGAATTTTACACTGTCTGGCCGCAAGACAAGGCTACGGCCCAACCCGTTCTGCCATGGGCCAAGGGTACCAAGAAATAAAACATCAAAGTGGGTATACAATATCGATGTTAAGGGTTGAAGAACTGTCCAAGAACTACGGTGGACTAAGGGTCTTGGAGAATATAAACTTCCACGTAAAGGAGAAAGAGATATTGGCGATCATAGGGCCCAACGGCGCAGGCAAGACAACACTAATCAACATAGTTTCCGGTTTCGTTAAGCAGGATCGGGGATATATTTATTTCGATGGTCGAAATATAGAAAGGCTATCGCCGAGCAGTCGAGTACGGCTAGGAATTGCTAGGACATTCCAGACTCCTAAACCCTTCCTCCACATGACTGTCAGGCAGAACATTGAGGTGGGTTTAATGTTCTCAGGCCGCAGCGCTGAAGCTACCCTCGACATCGAAGAAATTGCCAACATGGTCGGACTCGGCGACAAACTTGAGGTGAAGGCCGAGAATCTTGGTATGACGGATCTTCGTAAGCTCGATTTCGCAAGAGCTCTATCTACGCAGCCCAGATTACTGCTAGTGGACGAATTTATGGCAGGCATGGATGAGGCTGAGATACGTGATGGTATCCTGATGATGAGGGAGATAAGGGACCGGCTGGGCGCCTCGCTCTGCATGGTTGATCATGTTATGCGAGCTGTCATGGCATTAGCTGATAGAATAATAGTAATAAATGCGGGTAGAGTTATAGCTGAAGGAAAACCTGCAGAGATAGCCAACGATGAAAAGGTGATTCAGGCATACTTGGGAGGATGGCGTGAGGGCTGAGCAATGCTGCATATCTCCGCTCTCACAGTATTGTACGCCGGCAAAGAGATTGTTAAAGACGTGAACTTAAATGTGGAAGAGAATACCATGACAACTATATTGGGGCCAAACGGCGCTGGCAAATCCACAATTCTCAACACCATTGCAGGCTTAGTTGCAACGTATAGAGGTAATATCGAATTTCGAGGGAATTCCTTAAGGGGTAAACGAGCACATGAAATAACTGTAATGGGCATCTCTCTTGTTCCAGAGCGGCGGCAGTTGTTTCCTGAACTCACCGTATTCGACAACCTAAGGTTAGGAGCTTACAACAAGAGGGCTAGACGCAAATTGTCAAAGCTGTTGCGGATGGTTTTTGAGATGTTCCCAGTTTTAGAGGATCGGATCAGGCAGAAGGCGGGAAGCCTGAGTGGTGGTGAGCAACAGATGCTAGCGATAGGCAGATCTATAATGTCGGACCCCTATCTTATCATGCTGGATGAGCCGTCACTGGGCTTAGCCCCTCTGGTTGTGGAGAAAATATATTCAGCACTCGATATCTTAAGAAGGGAGAAAGGTCTCACTGTACTGATAGCGGAACAGGTAAGATGGGGGGCGCTGTCACGATCCGACAAGCTATATGTTATTAACAATGGGCGGATAGTCGCATGTGGCACACCAAGTCAACTGCCAATAAATGATATATGGCAGGCGTATCTAGGGGCTTCTGGTGCGTGATAAATGGTCAGTGAAGCATTTGTCACGCTGACAATTCAGACACTTGTCGCCGGAACCCTTTTTAGTCTTGTAGGTGTTAGTTTAAATCTACTCTATAGTGTCACACGTCTATTGAACATTGCGACAGGTGAATTCGTAATGATAGGCGCCTACACGACATACTGGCTTTTTACTGAATTTTCAATATCACCACTTTTATCACATGTACTTGTACTAGTCCTGTTTTCTATTGCCGGCGCCGTTTCCTATATACTGGCCTTTCGCCGACTTACCGAACAGGGCGTTAGCGAAAAGACAGAGGTAGCATCCTTACTAATATTCTTCTCCATTATACTTGTCGCTCAAAACTTCATCATACTTCGATTCACAAGTACATATCAAGGGTACGCCTTCATGATGCAATCTGTAAACATCTTCGGTGTTAACATCGCCGCCAACAAACTAGTGCTCATAGCTTTTGGTCTTCTTGCGCTGTTAGCTATACACTTGTTACTATCTACGAAGAATCTTGGGCTTGCAATGAAGGCAACGATCCAGAATAGAACTGCAGCACAGCTCGTGGGTATAGATGTGAGGCTTATAGATCTAATTACGGTATCTTTGTCACTGGGGCTGGCCGCTTTTGCGGGTTCGCTGCTCAGTATGACGTTCAACTTTGAACCGTTTATAGGGCTTTACTATACGATTTCAGCTTTGATTGTGATGGTTATAGGTGGTGTCGGTAATATTAGCGGAACGTTAATCGGCGGTATGGCACTGGGTCTCGTCAATGCCGCAGGCAGTTATTATTTTTCACCTGGTGTGGCTGTAGCTATTTCTTACGGTATATTCTTCGCCATACTGTTGGTCAGACCTAGAGGGTTATTTAGAGGAATTTTGTGATGCGCATGAATAGACGACTTGTTTTAGTAACACTGCCTGTCCTAGCACTTCTAGCAACTTTTCCGAAGCTTGGTGGTACATATCAGCTCAACTTTCTCATTTCGATTTTCATGTATATCGCCCTTGTTCAGAGTTGGTCTATACTCGCTTATTCGGGTTACATATCTCTAGGTGTGACTACATTTTTTGGAATAGGAGCGTACACTATGGGGCAGTTGTGGAATGCAATCCCCTTAGCACTCATTCCTATACTTGGTGGGGCGATAGCTTTGTTGATCGCTCTTGTTGTGAGCTTTCCACTTCTACGCGTTAGTGGCGCCTACTTCACAATTCTTACCTACGGACTCACCCTGTTGATACAAAGCATCATCCTTGTTTTCGAGACACGTTATTCTCAGGTTGGAACAGCAAAGATAATTGTTCTAGGATACATGACTGATATAGTTTACTATGCAATGGTGGCTGTTGGCGTATCAGCCGTTATCGTTAACCAGCTAGTAATACGTTCCAAGTTGGGAAAGGCGTTATATGCGATTAGAGAGAATGAGGAGGCTGCCGAGTCGCTCGGCATAGATACATACAAGTACAAGCTAATAGCCTTCCTGCTTAGTTCATTATACGCTGGGATTACCGGATCTTTGATGGCTATCCAGATAGCGTGGATTGATCCTTACACAGCTTTTCAACCAATTGTGTCGTTTCAAACAGTGGTCATCGGCCTGCTAGGGGGTATGGGAGGGCCTCTAGGGTTGTTGCTGGCGTCAATATTGTTCTCGGTAATACAGCAGATCCTATGGACAAGCTACCCCTTTCATCACTCACTTCTGCTTGGAGTTATTTTTCTCCTCGTAGTCTCCTATAGATTCGGGCTGTTATCAAGTATACGCCTACTCTCTGTTTTGAAGGAGCGTCTGACTCCGACCTTTAGATCGTGGTGGGTTAGCAGGGTTGTTGGATGGTTTAAAGGCTTATAAAAGGCCTCTATCCACCATATAGGTGAGTGTGTATGCCCACAGCCTTCGTACTGATAAACACTGAGATAGGATCAGAGGAGGAGGTTCTCAACGAGCTGAAAAAGATCTCCTACATTAAGGAGGCCTATGTCGTCTACGGTGTCTATGATATAGTGGCTAAGGTTGAGGCTGAGACGATGGATAAGCTGAAGGAGGTTGTGTCATGGAGTGTTAGAAGGCTGGACAAAGTCCGATCAACCCTGACAATGCTCGTCGTCTCACCCGGCTAGCCACCCAGATGGTTTTTCTTCTCAAACCGTCTCCCAGCCAGGTCAACATATCCATACTGGATAAGGGGTTCGACACCAGCCACCTTCTTCACCACGTCTTGGATAAGGGATAGTGCTTCGTCCAGCTTCATCTCCTCCCTATAGTCGGACTCCAACTGCTCCACCGCCTCCTCAGCCCCCATACCCACCGCAAACCCCTGCCCTCTGAAGGCTGTCCCACTTGGGTCAACCTGATATAGATGCACCCCCAGCTTGTCCACGCCCGCTATGATCGCCGAAACACCCTGCGGTCTCACCGGATATATCGTATAGTTGTGGAGGTACTGGCTTACAGATTCTACTAGGGAGCCGATATCTATGGGAGTTCCGTATGTGAGCCTATGCCTCTGAGCCTCTAAACGCATCTGGTCCACCAGCTTGTATAGATCGCTAATATAGCCCGACCCTGTGACACCTATATGCTCATCCACCTTGAAGACCTTCTCGCTGGGTTGGATCAGCTTCCTCACCGGTCTAACCATGCTGGCAACCACCGCATAGCTGGAGAACCTGAGACCTAGGCTTATAGCACCCTTCGACACCGCCTCGAGAGCCCTATCCACTAGGGTCATCCTGCCCTCGGGGCCGTAGAAGACCTGAAACCTATACTGATCCGCCGCCAACTCATCCACCCGCCTTCAACACAGGTATCGTATGGACATCAACACCGTTACCCGATCCCGGATCTCTCTGCATAGCCGCCTCAACAGCCCTCACAGCTATCATCCTAGCCTCATCAAGTGTTAAGCCCTCATGGTAGAGACTCTCTAGAACACCATAGGCTATGGGTGAGCCGGATCCCGATGACGTGTATTCCTCGCTTATGATGGAGCCGCTCATGTCGGAGCTTAGAACATGGGCTCCCTCATCATCAACTCCTGCGACTATGAGCTCAGCATAGTATGGTATGTAGTTTTTGATCCCCGAGTAGGCTAGGTTTGAGATGAGTTTGGCGGATTCGGCCACTGTCATGGGAAATCCTCGCCGCATGGATATGAGGTTCCTCTCAGCCCTCACGACGTTCACAAGGTATTCTGCATCTGAGAGAAGCCCGGCTATAGCCACAGCCAGGGTCTCGTCGACCTTGAGTATTTTCTGGGTTGTCTTGGAGCTTATGAAGAATCCCTTGCTGGCACGCCTGTCGGACGCCAGTACGACACCATCAACAGCTCTTACACCAACAATTGTGGTCATTTTTCCTCAAGAAGTAAGAGATATGGGATGAAATAATGACTAGCCAGCTACTAGGGGGTCACATCCAATAAAACCTGCTGGGCGGGGTCAACCACATTGCGCGGAAATTTCCATCGCTTATATTGTTGAGAGCGAGCTCGTAGGCTTTCCTGATGATTGCGAAGGCTCCCCTGAGGGCATGCTGTCTATCATCCGGTGTCCTAGCGTCTGTCTCTATGATAAGCCTCTTGCCATAGAGCCGCAGTCTGAGGGATACTGGCTTAGTGCTGGAGACCCATTCCAGCAGATGACCATCATCGTCTACCTTGTATGCAAGCCATCGGAAATCACCAGCCCACCTGCCCCTCAGCGATGTAACGCCTGCTAGGAGTGGCCCAGCCTCCTCCACAATCATGTCAACAATCCTATTATAGTTGTCTACGGTTCTTTTTTCTCCGATAATCTGACGGGCCTTCATGCTGAGGGTGTATCCATCGCCCACCCTCTCCACAAGCCCTGACCTTTCAAGCCTTCTCAAGATCCTTGAGAGCTTTTCCTGATGTATCCCAAGTGTCCTCCTGATGCCTTGGAAGCTAACCACGCCATTGATCTCCCTCTGCAGTAAACCTAAAACTGTTGCATCGTCATCGCTGATGTCAGTGTAGAAATCCAGACTATCTCTCAGCATGTTCATAATATCACTGAATACGTTATTACTGTCTGATACTTAACTATGATGTGACTAACCATTGCCGATCTGGTCACTGCTCAGAGAAGGTCTTGAGCGATGGGCGGCGTGAACTCTACAGGCTCCTGTGAGGTCGCCAGCCTTGTCAATATGTCGGCCGCGTCATCCAATCTTCCATCCTTATACTCCGTTCTGAGCTCATCCAGAACCCTTGACGATTCTGTCCTGAATAACTCCACAGACGCCCTCACACCTTCTCTGAACATTACACCATGCTTAACCCACTGCCATATCTGGGTCCTAGCTATCTCGAACGTGGCCGTGTCCTCCATGAGCCCGTTGATGGCTACCGCACCGTTCCCCCTCAGCCAGGCCTCCAAATATCTTAAACAGACTGAGATGTTGGAGCGTAGGCCCTCAAGGGTTATATCACCTTCTGGTACCCGCAGTAGATCATCCTCCCCGATTCTCAGCTCCTCATGTCTTATGTGGAGTTGGTTCTCACCGACTCCGCTGAAGAGGCTCTTCACCAGCGGCACCAAGTCTGGGTGGGCAACCCAGGCCCCATCAAAACCCTGGGATATCTCCCTCATCTTATCAGCCCTCACCTTCTCCAGCGCCTCCTCATGTATGCTAGGCTGCCCCCTCAATGGAACTTGTGCCGCCATACCGCCTATAGCATAAGCCCGCCGTCTATGACATGTCTTAACCAGTAGGAGTGCCGCTGATGTGAGGAAATGCTTGTCCATAGTGAGGTGGCGTCGGTCAGGCATGATATATCTGGGATCCCATCCAAGCCTCTTTATGAAGCTGAAGATGTAATCCCACCTGCCTAGGTTGAGGGCTGTAATATAATCCCGTAGCATGTAGATTATCTCATCCATTGTAAAGGCGGCTGTTATCGTCTCGATGAGGACACTGCATTTGATGGTTCCATGGGGTAGGTTTAGAATCTTCTCCGCATCGTCGAAGACCTCAGCCCACCATTTTGCTTCAAGATGGTTCTCCAGCTTTGGAATATAGAAATAGGGCCCACTTCCAGCCCTTCTCAATTCATCCACATTATGGAATAGGTAGAGGCCGAAGTCAAAGAGAGATGCGGGAACTGGCTGACCGTTTAGATATACGTTTTTCTCGATCAGATGGAGGCCCCTAGGCCTAACAACAAGTGTAGCCGTCTTCTCAGCGAGTCTGTAGTGTTTACCCTCAGCCGTTGTCAACTCTATGGTTTTTCTGACGGCATCCATTAGATTTACCTGACCTTGAATGGTTAACTCCCATATTGGTGAAAAACTGTCCTCGAAGTCAGCCATATAAACATCGGCTCCCGAGTTGAGCGCGTTTATCATCATCTTCCTATCTACGGGACCTGTTATCTCCACATGTCTGACCTTGAGATCGTCGGGGATTTGACCAACCTGCCAGTTCCCATCCCTGATCCAGCTGGTCTCCTTGGAGAAACTTGGGCGGCCGGCCCCTGTCATCCTACCAGCCAGTAGTCTCTGTAACGATGGGCCATGATTCTCCACAAGTGTTGCGACGAAATCCAGGGCCTCCTGTGTCAGAACCTCCCTAAACCTGTCCCGCATCCGACCCCTTATCCTGAGGGACTGTTGTGACAGTAGTCCCCCACCCCTTTAGGTGAACTGCTCCCTCTCAGTTGATTTCTCCATAGCCGCCGCAGCCTCCTCGCCCTCGAGGATCTTAAGCACCTCATCATAGTAATGTACACCTGCGAATCTCTGATGCTTGAAGGCTCTGTACCCATATGCCTCCTGTTTAATCTCCTCCCTCTGTAGGTTTGCATAGGCCTGTATCCCGTTTTCAACCAGCTCACTAGCCAAGGTGAATATGTGATAGTTTAGTGAGTGGAAGCCGGCGAGTGTTATGAACTGGTACTTGTACCCATATGAAGCTAGTTTTTTCTGGAAGTCTATGAGGGTTTCGCCGTCGATGGCTTTTGTCCAGTTGAATGACGGGGATAGGTTGTAGGCGAGCATCTTTTGGGGATACTTGCTGTGTATGGCGTCAGCATATTTCTTAGCCTCCTCTAGGGATGGCTTAGATGTCTCGAACCAGATCAACTCTGCATATGGAGCATATGCCAGCCCACGATCTATAGCTAGGTCGAGGTCACCCTCAATCTTGTAATATCCCTCAATGGTTCTACCGCCTCTGATATGCCTGCTATCCACAGGATCCACATCACTTGTAATGTAGCTGGCGCCCTTGGCATCGGTCCTCGCAATCAATATCGAGGGAACTCCCAGCACATCGGCTGCAAGGCGGGCTGCGCTGAGTATGCTGATGAAACGGCTGGCGGGTATGAGAACCTTGCTTCCCAAGTGGCCGCATCGTCTCTCGCTGGGTGATTGATCTTCGAAATGAACCGCTGCAGCACCAGCCTCGACCATGGCTTTCATAAGCTCGAAGGCATGGAGTGGGCCTCCGAATCCAGCCTCTCCATCTGCTATGATGGGTGCAAAATAATCTATTTTCCCCCCGCCTTCAAGGGTTTGTATCTGGTCCGCCCTCTGGAGTGCCTGTATTATACGTTTTACGAGGAGTGGGACGCTGTTGGACGGATATAGACCTAGGTCTGGATATGTATGCCCCGCTGTATTCTGGTCGGCGGCCACCTGCCAACCGCTCACATAGATGGCCTTGAACCCAGCCTCCACCATCTGGACCGCCTGGTTTCCGGTGACAGCTCCCAAAGCGAATACATATGGCGTCGTATGTAGCAGGAGCCAGAGCTTATCTGAGGCTTTCTCGGCCACCGAGTACTGGATATTCCATGTCCCACGAAGCCGTAGGACATCATCTCCGGAATATCTTCTCGTTATCCCATCCCACCTCCTACCCCTCCATGATTCCTCTATGTCCTGGGCTGTCCAGCCTCTGTTCATATCGGGTCGGTGGATCTGATGCTAACCCGTGTCCTACTTATAGATATCGTTTGTTAAACACCGTTTTCATACATCTGCAAATGATATATTCTGGAGCATGTATGTATTTTACATGGAGATACGTAGGCTACAGACGACCGTCGGCGGCACTTATTTGGTGACCCTGCCGAGGGATCTGGTCTCGAGGCTGGGACTGAGAAGGGGTGACATGCTCTCCATACACTTGGAGGATGATAGGCTGGTAATGGTTCCCGCTGTAGGCAGGGCTCCGAGGCAGAGCAGGGCCATACGGATTGAGGATTTCCCTGATCCCAAGATGCTGGAGCTTGCTATAGTCAACTCCTACATCGTGGGGCACGATATTGCTGAGATAGTATCGTCCAGCAGTATGAAGCTCAACCAGAAGAAGAGCGTTAGGATAGCCACAGAGGGGTTAATGGGTGTGGAGATAATCGAAGACTACTCCGACAGGGTTGTACTACAAACCCTAGTAGACCCATCCAAGTTTGAAGTGGATATGCTTCTCACAAGATTCTCAACCATTTGTAGGGCCATACTTGAGGATGCTGTAAAATCGCTGATGGATGGTGATAGGGCCCTGGCCAGCGACGCCTACGAGAGGGGATTGGAGAGTATAAGGCTGTACCGGCTCGTAATGCGTATCTGCTTCCAAGCCCTTAGGAATGTAAGGGTCAGGGAGGCTGTCAAGATCTCCGACCTAACAATTCTTGTGGTTAGGATAATAGCCGTACGGGAGCTGGGCAGAATCGCGTACTATTCTATGAAGGTGGCTGAGCGTGTGGCCGAGATGAGCTTCGATATACCAGGCGAGATTGTCAAGGCTGTGAGTGAGATGGCCGGTATTGTCTTGGAGATGCAGGAAAAGTCGTTGCGAGCTCTCCAGGAGCATAATCCATCCTTGGCCAGCGAGGTGATAGACAGGATGGGCGAAGTTAGGGAAAAATACGCTCAAGCCTTCAGGCTGATTATTAAGAGGCCCGAGAAAGAGGCCTATCTCCTCGGCCTGGTGATTAGGGCAGTGAGGGCTGTAGCAGGCTATGCCGTGGCCCTCGCCGATGACGCCATACTAGAGGCCTTCTCCGGTTAGAACCTCAAGCTGGATGGGCTTGGATAAGTGTCTCCTAGCTGTGGCAGCCACTTCATATTGTCCAACAGCCACGGTCCTAGGCTCAGGGATCTTCACAGCAGCCGTCCATGGCACTCGTCTCCCACATATCCTGCATCTAAAGCCTCCACGCCTACCCTTAGACCTCATAGGCCTACCACAGATGTCGCATCTAGGCGGGCTGACAATGTATGATTCAGCCAGCTCCAGCACCTCGAGCTTCTCAAGGTTGAGCGTGAGGCCCATGGGCTTGGGCTTGACACCGCCAGCAACCCTAACCACGTCGCCGACCCTAAGACCACGTATGATCTTCCGGAAACCACCTGTAGGCCTGTACGCCGCACATACCAGTTCACCGGTCTCATCTTTAACCGAGATGAAGGTGTGGCCTCCCCTAATCGTCCACGGATTTTTTGAGACAGCCCCTGTTACGACTGCGTTGGAGTAGGGCTTAAGCTGGGATATCTTGGTCGGCGTGAGATGCATATCGGTGGCCTGGTTGGTTTTAAAGACAACCACACGTTCAACCTTCTCAAGGAACCTAAGCGTCCGCAACCCCCTTAGAGCATCATCGGATGTGAGGGCCCTCACCCCAGCCAATACAGGACATGGCGTATGAGGTGTCACCCTTATCTCACCCGTATCCGGGTCAACACTATCAAATGTAATGCCACACTCAAGGAGCTTATATGCCGAAGCCCTGTCCAGCCGCCGGACCGTCCCCCAGTTCTCCCTCATCCTATAGGCGATAGCTTCATAGGTGTGGTTTTCCAGTGGGCATCCGATGGATGCTAGGGCGCCTATGACGCCTCTCCCTCCGTTGAAGCCATGAAGCTCTGCTCCCACCTCACCTGCCACCTCCAACGCCTCCTCCAGAGTCACCATCTCCCTCACAGCCCTGAGCCCAAACTCAACAAGCCTTGCTGGGATACTCGGTGAGCTGAGGAATGCTACACCAGGCTGTGTATCCCCAAACCCCCTCTCATAGTTATCCTCTACCGTCTCAAGCACAGTCTCCTTAACCCTCTCCAGCATGTCGTCACCTAGGCCCACCATGAGGGATACGGCGGCGTTTCCACGGGTCTTGTAGGGGCAGTTGGGGTTCAATCTGATGAGATGGGGAAAATCCATGGTTCTAACACCCAATGCCTCCAGCCTCTCTAAAATAAGGGCGGCCACGTAAGTCGTGCACATACCCTGTCTGGAGTCGGTATCATCCAAGCCGATGTACAGTACCGCCATCTCGGGCCCTGTCTCCAGCAGATCGTTTTCAGGATATAGCTATATAATGCTGTTAAGGCTTGGATGGCATAGAGGGAGGTTGACCACACTAACCCAGTCAAGGAAATTGTCGCCGGATGAGGTGTCGCTGAGCTATGCGGAGATTCGGAGGTATGGCCGCCATCTAATAATACCTGATGTTGGGTTGGCGGGCCAGAAGAAGCTTAAGGCTTCCAGCGTCCTTATAATAGGTGCGGGAGGGCTTGGCTCACCCATATCACTGTACTTGGCAGCTGCTGGAGTGGGTAGGATAGGGATTGTAGACTTTGATGTAGTGGATGAGAGCAATCTACAGCGTCAGGTTATCTACACCACTAAGGATGTCAAGAGGCCCAAGCTTGAGGCTGCCAAGGAGAGGCTGACCGCCATGAACCCCCACATAGAGGTGGAGACCTATGAGACAAGACTGACATCGGAGAATGCTCTCGAGATCCTCGGAGACTATGATGTGATAGTGGATGGGACAGATAATTTCCCCACCAGATACCTGGTCAACGATGCCTGCGTATTCCTCAAGAAGCCCAACGTCTATGGGAGCATCTTCCGATTCGACGGGCAGGTATCGGTCTTCGACGCCCAGAGGGGACCATGCTATAGATGTCTATATCCTGAGCCGCCGCCCCCCGGTCTTGTCCCAAGCTGCGCTGAGGGCGGAGTCCTAGGTGTGCTGCCCGGGATCATTGGAACCCTTCAGGCTAATGAGGTGATAAAGCTTATACTGGGTATTGGGCAGCCTTTGATAGGTAGGCTGCTCCTTTTTGACGCGTTACAGATGAGCTTTAGGGAGCTGAGGGTCAGGAAGGACCCCAACTGCGTTGTATGTGGTGAAAATCCGAAGGTGAGGGAGCTGATAGACTATGAAGCCTTCTGTGGGATAGGTGTTGGACAGCAGCAGCTGGATCGGAGCATGCATATCACGCCCGAGGAGCTTAAGGCCAAGCTTGATAGGGGTGAGAATGTTGTTCTGCTGGATGTAAGGGAGGAGGTGGAGTATGAGATATGCCACCTCAACAATTCTATACTCATACCTTTATCCAAGCTTCCGGAGCATGTCAACAAGCTAAGCCTGGTCGATGAAATAGTGGCCTACTGCCACACAGGCACTAGGAGCAGCTTGGCAACCAAGTTCCTCAGAGACCTAGGCTTCACAAGGGTCCGCAACCTCGCCGGCGGTATAGACGCATGGGCTGAGAGAGTAGACCCCAGCATGCCGAGATACTAGTCCCTGAGAGGCTTTATCACGAGAGAGCCGTCCCGAACCTCCACCGTTATACTGCCGCCTTCCCGGAGTTCAAGAAGCTTGGCATACTCGCTTGGTATTGTAACCCGCCTGCCCGCCAGAATCTTCTGAACCCTGGGGCCACCTTCTGCAACTGTGGGTACTGCGGGGCCCGGCTCTGGAGTGGGTGGCGGCGGTGGCGGAGGTGGTGGAGTGACGGTCTTTCCAGCCTCGCTATAAGATCTCTGCCTCCTCCTTACCAGGTATGCTGTGGCAGCTACAGAGCCTACAGCTACAAGGCCGGCCGCCTGGGCGTAGGCGATATTCCTATTGAGTATGTTCTCCTGGCTGAGGGAGTTGTAGCTGAGCTGTAGAAGGTCATAGGATCTTCTTGTATCGTCCAGCTGTTGCTGTAGCTGTCCTATCTGCATTGTTGCCGCATCATGCCTGCTCCTCAGCTCGCTGTAGATGGTCTGGAGCTGGCTGTAGGAGGCCTTGAGGGATGTAAAGTCGGATGACAGGCTGTTATAATCGGATAGGAGCTGCTGATACCTATCGTACAAGGCACTGTTCTCCCTGCTGAGCTCATCATATCTGGACTGTAGAGCTTGGAGATCGCCTAGGGTCCTGAGGTATTTCTCATTCAACGCCTGATACTCGACGGTCAGCTTATCATAGTCCGACTTGAGCCTACTGTAGGCGTCCTGGGAGGTGGCCAGAAGTGTTTCAAGCCTGGCCAGCTCACGGTTCAGCGTGTCAGTCCGCTCTCTAAGTGATGAGATCTCCGCCCTTAGCGAGTTTATGGTTGACTGGAGGCTGTTGATAGTATCCCTAGCCTCATTCAAGTCTCTCAATATCTCATCATATGTCCTATCCCTGGCCACAGCTATCAGCCAGTTATGGGTCAGGGGCTCGGCTGCGCTGCTCCTCGTATAGTTAGAGAAGAGGGCCGCCACTATAACCGGGTCCCTGACAGCACGTTGGGGGACGCAAACGCTGTAAACCTTGTTTATCGTGTCGCCCGGTGAGAATGATGTTGTGGAGGATATTATTGTGTCGGTGAGGATCGTCTGGCTTCCAGCCTCTGAGACGAATGTTATTGTCAGCCTAAGCTTCACTATATCTATCGAACCGAGGACTGTGGTCTGGAATGTGGTGGTGAAGCAGGAGCCTATCCTCACCTCAGGTGGATAGTGGAGTGAGAATTTCACACGTCCATTATCAACTATTGAGGAGAAGCCGTCGGCTGAGACTGAAAGTGGTAGGAGGGCGAGGGACAGTAGGATGCATAGATGGATTACCCTGACCATGCCATACATATTATTATGTAGCCGATTTAAGGCTTACCCTGTTCTAGGAAGTAGTGTGATATCACATGCTCTCACGGGTCCTAGGCCCAGCCGGCGTCCAAATGCCTGCCCTGTCTGCTCCACATCCACTACAATAGTAATACAGGGGAAATCGCGAGGTATACTCTTTCCATGTGATATGTAGTGATACTAAATAGTGGAGGTTTACAAAAGTGTATTCCCGGTGAAGCCCTTGAATCTGGAAAGTCGGGAAGCCAGTTCCATAAGGGATTTAAGCCGTAATCTCACGGAAGATCAGGTTTGCAGATACCTGCTGAGGAACTCATGCTTGACAAGGAAGCAAGCTGAGACAATCATCTATGATATCCTTACATCACAAGGGTATAGGCTCACCGCTAGGGAGAAGGCTTTCCTGAGGGGCGTGAGCAAGGGCTCATTCATCAGGACGAGACAACAGGCTCTACGGAATATTAGGAGGGCATTACATACGTTACTGCTTCTATCATACCTAGGTATTATGAGGCTGCCCGACTACTCATGGTTCTTCCAACTAAGTGAGGCTGTGGAGGAGAGGGATGTGGAGACTTTGCGGAAGATGTTGAATGAGCTGGCGGAGGCTGTGAGGTGATATTGTCTTGGAGTATGTCACAGCCTTCTTCGCCTTTCTCATAGTCCTCCAAACCGTAATATTTCTCCTATTATTCAGGAGGGCTGTGATGCAACTGGATATCACAAGGTTGGAGGAGCTGGCATCAAGGTTGAGGGAGATCGAGTCAAGGTTGAACGGTGGGAGTGTGGAGTCGCCGGAGCCCAGCCTAAATGACTCCGCCCTTACAGCCCTAAAGCTCATAGGAGAGAGGGGGAGTGTGACGGCGAGTGATGTCAAGGTCGAACTAAAGCTTAGCAGGGAGCATGTGGCACGTGTACTCAAGAACCTGTATGAGATGGGATTGGTGAATAGAGAAGGAAAACCCTTCAGATATTCCCTCACAGATAGTGCTAGGAGGCTCCTACACCGGGTCGATCAACCGGCCACCATATCCTAATTGTCTCAGGCTGTCGGCTGTGGTTGGTGCTGGAGGCTGCTGAAACACGGTTATAAGCCAGCCCCGCCATCTATCATGGGGATGGGAAGGCTCCTCTGGACGCCCAAGGATGAGGTTGTCGAGAGAGCCAATATAACCCGCTTCATAGAGTATGTTAAAAGGCTTACCGGATTGGATTTGGAGGGATACTGGGGCCTCTATCGATGGTCCATAGAGGAGATACCTGCTTTCTGGTCTGCGGTCTGGGATTTTTGCCAAGTAAAACATTCGAGAAGATATGAGGTTGTGGTGGATGACCTATCCCGTTTTCCCGGCGCCAAATGGTTTCTAGGATCAAAGCTCAACTTTACAGAGAACTTGCTAATGCATGGCGAAGGGCGCGCCCTCGTACTCAGGAGGGAGGATGGATTCAGAGAGGAGATAACCTATTCACAGCTACGTGAGATGGTGGCTGGGACCGCCGCTGCACTGGGGGAGGCTGGCGTATCGCCTGGTGACCGTGTTGCCGCATATACACCCAATATTATCGAGGCTGTTGCGGCTATGCTGGCCACGCTGGGTCTGGGGGCGATATGGTCATCATGCGGCACAGAGCTGGGTGTCACGGCTGTTGTTGACAGGCTTGGGCAGATAGGGCCTCGTATCCTCTTCACCGTCGACGGCTACCTGTATAAGGGCCGGACATATAACCTTCTCAAGAGGGTTGATGAAATCACTAGATCTGTCAGAACGATTGAGAAGGTTGTTGTAACACCGTACATGGGGTTGGAGGAGAAAAGATCTGACTGTTTTCTTTTTAATGATTTCAAAGCTGGCAAGATGCCGTCCTATAGCCAGATGCCGTTTAACCATCCTGGCTTTATAATGTTCTCCTCAGGCACAACAGGCAAACCCAAGTGCATGGTCCAGTCGGCCGGCGGCGTCCTCATAAACCATCTTAAAGAGCTTATACTCCACATAGACCTAAAGCCAAATGATGTAATAACCTTCATTACAAGCCCCGGATGGATGATGTGGAACTGGCTTCTAAGCTCGCTCGCCGTGGGAGCTACAGTGGTACTCTATGATGGCAACCCATTCCATCCAAGCCCAGACGCTATGTGGGATGTTGTGGATGAGGAGGGTGTCACGATCTTCGGATGCAGTGCTACCTACATCAACAGCCTGATGGGCCAAGGATTGAAGCCACGTGAAACGCATGATCTCTCTAGGCTTAGGGAGGTTGTCCAGACAGGCTCACCCCTATCCGCTGATGGTTTTGAATATGTTTACAAGGCTTTAGGCGATGATATCCACTTCAACTCAATCTCAGGTGGTACAGACATCAACGGCTGCTTCGCAATAGGCTCGCCGATCCTCCCCGTCTACGCTGGTGAGCTGCAGTCTCCAGGTCTTGGTATGAAGATTAAGGCTTATGACGAGTCAGGCGAACCTATCTATGACAGGCCTGGTGAGCTTGTGTGTGAGGCTCCCACACCCTCTATGCCTCTCTACTTCTGGGGTGACCATGATAACAGCATGTATCTTGAGGCTTACTTCACTTTCTACAGGCATAAGCGTGTCTGGAGGCATGGTGACTATGTGGAGTTTCATAGTAGGACTGGTGGTATAACATTCTACGGCCGGTCTGACGCAACCCTCAAAATCTCAGGTGTCAGGATAGGAACTGCAGAGATATACAGTATTGTGGAGAGGATACCGGGGATAGCTGACAGCCTAGCCGTCGGCCAGCCTTGGAGGGGCGATGAGAGGATAATATTATTCGTCAAAATGAAGCCGGGAGCCGTCTTATCTGATGAGTTGAGGGAGAGGATTAAGAGGAGTTTAAGGGAGGAGGCTTCACCACGGCATGTGCCTGCCAAGATAATTGAGGTCGAGGACATACCCTACACCTATAATATGAAGAAGGTGGAGATAGCCGTCGCCAATATCCTGGCTGGAAGACCTGTGAAGAATAGGGATGCATTATTGAATCCGGATTCTCTTGAGATATATGAGCGTATAAAACTCCAGCTTGAAGAAGACTAAAATATTGAATCTATGCTCATCCTGTATGGGATCAACATCCATTCTAGTGAGGCTTCTCGAGGGTCTGACCAGCGGCTCCGACGTCACGGTTATTGAGAGGGGTTCCCAGCGGCTTCTTAGGATCTCATGGCTTAACATCCTCAATAATCCACTATATTTTGAAGCCCTCTCCAAGGTGATAGCTGCTGAGATGGGGTCGAGGGGGTACAGGCCGGATGCTGTAGCTTCTATAGAGACTTCTGGGGCGAAGTATGGTGTGGCCCTCAGTCTCATCACAGGGCTTCCCTACTTCTCAATTCATAAGACGGCCAAGCTTATTTTCACAGAGCCCGTGACTGTTGAAGGGTTCTCAGCCACGGAGTCTAGGGAGGTGAGCCTATACCTCGACCGCTCCATCGCCTCGAGATTTAGGAGTGTTGTGTTGGTGGATGACATTAAGAGATCCTCCAAGACGATAAACTCTGCAGTTAGACTCTTGGAGACATGCGGTGTTGAAGTAGAGGCGTGCTTCACAATACTGGATCTAGCGTTCGCTGGCACAGCAAAACCGCCAACGATACCCGAGGATAGATACCACCCACTAATTGTCATCTCATCAGTGGACCCAGATGGTAAATGTAAAGTATCAGGAGGCCTAATACTAAGGTATCTAGGCGACCATGTCTAAGGAGGACACCATCGCCATAATAGACTTCGGCGGCCAGTACGCCCACCTAATTGGGAGGAGGATTAGGGAGCTGGGGGTGAAGACTCTTGTTATCCCATACGACCGGCTGGACATGGCCGTCGGTGAGAATGTTCGTGGTTGGATCCTCTCAGGCGGGCCAGCGAGCGTCTACAATGATGGCAGCCCTAGGATTAGCCTAGACACTCTCTCACAACAGCCTGTTCTTGGGATCTGTTATGGACTGCAGCTCATCGTCCACAGCCTTGGAGGTGTGGTGCGAAGGGCCACTAAACGTGAGTATGGCAGGACACAGCTCCAGATTGTGGGTGGCTCACCTCTCTTCCATGGATTGCCGGAGAAGTTCTGGATCTGGATGAGCCACTCTGATCATGTGGAGTCGCTGCCGGAAGGGTTCAAGGTTCTAGGCTCCACCGAGTCCTCGCCCTATGCCGCGGTTGTGAGCCTGGATCAACGGCTTTACGGTGTGCAGTTCCATCCGGAAGTTAGCAACACAGAATATGGTGACAGGATACTGGAGAACTTCGTCTATGGCATATGTGGATGTAATCCCAGTTGGAGGATGGAGGATTATCTCGAGAGGGCTGTTGGTGAGGTTGCTGCCAAGGTGGGTGATGGGCGTGTTCTCTGCGCCTTGAGCGGTGGGATTGACTCGACCGTGACTGCTCTACTGGTCAAGAAAGCTGTAGGTGGGAGACTGACCTGCGTCTTCGTCAACCATGGGCTGCTGAGAAAAGGAGAGGCCGATGAGATACTTGAGATACTGCAGAAAAGGCTTGGGCTGGAGAATCTATTATATGTGGATGCCTCTGAAAGGTTTCTCAGCAAACTTAAAGGAGTCAAGGATCCTGAGGAGAAACGCCGGATAATAGGGCGCGAGTTCATCGAGATATTTAGGGAGGTTGACATGACCAATGGCCCTTTCCAGTTCTTGGCTCAGGGAACCCTCTACCCAGATGTCATAGAGAGCGGGAGGTCAGGTGGGCCAGCCTCAAGGATAAAATCCCACCATAACGTGGCCGGCCTACCGGAGTCCCATGGTTTCCAGCTTTTGGAGCCGCTCAGGGAGCTATACAAGGATGAGGTGAGGAAGCTGGCCGCAATCCTAGGTGTGCCGGAGGAGCTTACCGCCAGACATCCATTTCCAGGTCCGGGGTTGGCAGCTAGGATTATCGGTGAGGTGACACCCGAGAAGCTATACATATGCAGGGAGGCCTCGGCCATAGTTGAAGAAGAGCTGAAGAAAGCCGGCCTCTATGGGATGCTCTGGCAAGCGTTCGCAGTGGTGGGAGATGACTTGGCCACAGGTGTGATGGGTGATGAGAGGAAAACAGGCCATATCGTAATCGTGAGGGCGGTCACATCTAGAGACGCCATGACAGCTGACTGGGCCCGAATACCCCATGAAGTCCTAGACAATATCTCTAGGAGAATCACCAATGAGGTTGAGGGCGTCACATGGGTGGCCTATGCCATCTCGGGAAAACCACCATCCACAATTGAACCCCAATAAAACTAAAAACAAGCACGTCGGCCGTCTAATCAGGCCCTGGTAGCTCAGCCCGGTAGAGCGGCCGCCTTGTAAGCGGCAGGTCGAGGGTTCAAACCCCTCCCAGGGCTTTTAAGCGGTCACATTGACAGGAAACTATCGAGAGAAAATCTATTAGGTTTTAAGTTAGAGCAACTATGAAGTCTTTTGGGGTCGTGGTCTAGCATGGTCTAGGACACCCGCCTCGGGAGCCATGCAGGGAACGCGGGAGATCCCCGGTTCAAATCCGGGCGACCCCATAGGTTTAGAAATATGCTGTTTAGTTTTTTACGCGCATGTAGAACCTCTGCCACTAACATTCCTCGTAATGATATCCATATTCACAATTAGGGTTATGTCATAGATCATATGAACTACACCTACATCCTTCAGACCTCAATTAAAATCACCTAGATTCATATACCATACCGTTATACTCCTTGGCCTTATTAACTTTAGTCCGTAGAAAACCACTTGAAGATTGGTTCTCCCACCTCTAAGAAATAGACGGTAACACTAGGGTAACAGATCTCATGATAGGCATGAAAAAGGAAAGAGGAGATAGTGTCCGATTAAGGTGTTATATTTTAGGCCGGTTGTTTTGTCTTGTTTGTATGGATGTTGTGGCCTTGGTCTCTGGCTGTTTTATTCGTAATAAAAAAGTAGGGAGGTTAAGGTCTTAGCCGTATTAGACCATATTTTCCATGGTAGCTGTAGGAAGGTCTCTAGGGTCTCCTTGCTAACCGCCTCACCACATGGCTTATTGGCCATTATGGTGGGATGCTTCTCCAACAGCAGTATGGAGACACCCTCTCGGGCGGCGGCCTTGGCTGACGCAACACCCGCAGGTCCGCCGCCAACCACTACTATATCATAGCTGGGCCCTTGAGCCATACTTTGCTACCCTCTAAAGTTTTGAGATGTTCATTTATGGTTAGGCGGTTCGCAGCATTACCGTTATTACTTCACGGTCGCCAGCCAGTTTGAGGGCTTCAGCCGGCTTCGCCCTGATGTCAAGAGCGTATACACCATCCATCTCAGCCATCTCGGTCTCAGTCTCTCCCACAAGCCAATCCTTCTCGACGACTGTCCTACCCTCCCTTGTGACCTGCCTCTCCCTATATCCGTAAGCCCTAACCAGCTGGACATTATATTCTGTGATCAGACTCCTAGCCGCATTGGCCGCCAAGGGTGTCCTCAGGGGGACATAAACGGTTACATCTCTATCGGGTGGACTCTGTTGAAGAGGTACAAGAAACTCCCTATATTCACGTCCATATCCCACACGTCCCTTCAAACCCTTGGCAAATATATTCCCCTGCGCATCAATCTCCAGCTCCAGCTCAGGCAATGCATTGGTGGGATATGGCTGGAATGAAGCCGGCCCCCTTATCGCAACACCTGTATCCGGATTATATACGCTGCCATGACACGGGCATTGCATCTCCCTACTGGATGGGAAGTAGTCCCATAGACACCACAGGTGAACACATACCTTACTATAGGCCTTCACCTCCCCTGTGGGCAGCCTTATTAGACCATATTGTCTGAAGGGGTCTGAGTCTATCTTGGGGTCTCCTGTGGCCGGGAAGGCGAATGTAATCCTAGAGTTGGGCTGGAGGTCGTTGATATTGGCTATTCTCTGTCTCAGTGCCTCCTGCCTGTTGGGCCTGTAGAGGAAGCCACCCCATGAGAGGAAGGGTGCTATTGCTGCGAGAAGTGATGCTCCGAAGAAGGTCTTGAGGATATTCCGTCGTGGTCCGGCCATGGCTGGACAAATCTCTAGTCACCTTATAAACCATTCCAAACATACAGTTGGCATCATGGTGATCTGCTGGATTCCCTACCAGCCCAGTATTGCCGCATCTCTCCCAATGTAATCACCATCTCAGAGCTGGCCAGCTTTTTCACAGCCTCAGAGATCTCCACGCCTAATTGAGCGTCTAGAATGAGCGGAATATTGTGGTCCACAGCCGTCCTCCTGATACTATAGTCGAGGCTGGGTTCACCACCTCCGGTCACCAGCAGTCCTAAATGGCTTCTTTTAGCGTACTCGACAGCCTTCTCAGCCGTTAGTGTGTCAAATCCGTCCAAGGGTCTTTCTTCAAGCGTGTAGACACTATAGCCTACCCCAGATAGGTTCTCCGCCGTCTTTCCTAATGCTTCAGCATCTCTTCCCGTGATGGAGTAGATAAGGATTGTCTGCTCCTTATCTGGTATCCTGTTGGGCTGGGCTGAGAGCCAGCTCTTGATCAGGGCCTCATAGAAAGTATATCCTTGTGACGCCACCTCACCTGTGCTACGCATCTCAGGCCCTAGACATGGATAGGCACCACGCACCTGAGCCCATGAAAACTGCGGAGACTTCACCATCCAAGAGACGGCCCTGGGCATGTAGACATCCGGAATGATTTCATGAGCTCCCGCAATATGTGGTAGATGTCCTGAAACTATGACTTCAGCCGTAACATCCATGAGGTCAATACCATAAGCCTTACTGCTCATGGGCATGGAGCGGCTGCATCTCAGATTAAGCTCGAGGACGTAGACCCCGCCATCTTTAACCAGAAATTGTATATTGAACGGGCCCTTCACATCAAGCCTCCTGCATATCTTGAGGGATGACTCGGCCATCTTACGTAAGACATCGTCGCCGATTCTCCTGACAGGCGTGTGGATTGTGGCATCACCGCTATGAATCCCCGCGGGTTCAATATGTTCGAGCGGTACCATGTATATCTCTTCACCATCCGATACACCGTCAACCTCAGCCTCTATGGCTCCGTCAACAAACTTGCTGACTACTACCGACCCCCTCACGCCCATTCCAGCATCTATTAGAGCGTTTTCCAGCTCCTCATCTGAGTAGGCTATGTTGATTGATGTTCCACTAAGGACGTAGCTGGGCCTTACTATAACAGGATATCCGACGGACTGTGCAAACCTCTTCGCCTCCTCGAGTCCGGAGGCCTTTATCCATTGTGGTTGTCTTAATCCCAATTCCGTGATTGTCCTGCTGAATGCCGCTCTGTCCTCGGCGTTGGTTATACTTTTGGAGGATGTACCGATAAGTTTTAACCCTCGCATGGCCAGTTCTGCAGAGATATTGTTCCCCAACTGGCCGCCTGCGGAGATAAATACCGAGTTGACACCCTCCTTCGTTGTTATCGTCTCTACGACTGATGGTGTAATCTCCTCAAAGTAGAGCTTGTCTATTCTATCCCAGTCTGTTGAGACAGTCTCGGGATTGCAGTTGATTATTATCGATTCGTAGCCTCTGGCCCTGAGGGCGTCGGCTATGCTAACCAGCGCCCAGTCAAACTCAACTGAAACCCCGATCCTGAAACCGCCGGCACCGACCATGAGGACCTTAGGGCGGTTCTTGGGTGAAATATCGTCCTCCATCCCATTATATGTCAGGTATAGGTAGCTGGTCTTGGCCGGATACTCCCCGGCGAGTGTATCTATGTTCTTGACAGTTGGTAGTGCTCCTGCAGATCTGAGTAGACTGGCGATATTACTCGCGTCTAGTCCCGTGAGCGCTGATAGCTGCTCTATGCTGAAGCCGTTTTTAGCGGCCTCCACCAATACCTTCGGCATCTTATCCTCTGGTAGATTTCTGACCGTCTCCAGCAGCTGGGAGTAGTTCGCCACGGTCTTAAACACCCTTAGAAAGTATGGGTCCACCAAGGTCCTTCGTGCTACATCATCAACAGAGGCACCGAGTCTGAAGGCCTTAACAGCGGTGAGAGGCCAGTATGGCCTTAGTTTATCAAGTTCAGCCATTAGTTGTTCGAGGTTTTCACCATCCATGGTCGGTTCGATGAGGCCATGCTCCCCAATATCCAGCATCCGAAACGCCTTCTGCATAGCCTCCTCAAGATTCCTCCCTATTGCCATAACCTCGCCTATGCTCTTCATCTCCGAATCCAGCTTTTCATCAGCCTTCAAGTATTTTTGAAGATCCCATCTGGGCGCTTTGACAACAACATAGTCTAGACTGGGCTCGAAGAATGCTGTAGTGGAGCCTGTCACCCTGTTGACCAGCTCATCGAGACGGTATCCTAGGGCGAGCTTGGCGGCAATATATGCCAGGGGGTACCCTGTTGCCTTGCTTGCCAAAGCACTGCTCCGTGACATTCGTGGGTTGGTCTCTATGATGTAGTATTCGCCGGTGGACTGGTTGAGGGCCAGCTGGACATTGCACTCGCCCACAAGACCTATGGCATCAGCAACCCTGATGGATGCTGTTCTCAGCGTCTGGTATTCCCTGTCGGTGAGTGTCTGACAGGGTGCAACTACAAGCGAGTCACCAGTGTGGATCCCCATTGGCTCGATGTTTTCGAGGCATGCTACTGCGACGCTGTTTCCAGCACTATCCCTCACTACCTCGAACTCTACCTCCTTCCATCCATGTAGATAGCGCTCCACTATGAGGCCCTTGACAGGGCTGTGTGCGAAGGCCCTTGATAGCCATCTCTTCAGCTCATCTTTGCTCCATGCTATGATGCTGCCCCTGCCGCCCAGGTTAAAACTGATACGTACAATGACTGGATAGCCCAGCTCCTCAGCGCCCTCAACCGCCTCTTCAAATCCGGAAACTGGCCTAGACGGTGGAACTGGAAGCCCTTGCGACATCATCCTCCTCCTGAAGAGCTCCCTGCTCAAGGCAGTCTCCACACCCTCTATGGGTGTTCCCAGAACTCTCACACCAAAATCCTCTAAAACCCCCTTCCTTGCGAGGGAGACGCCTATGGTGAGTGCTGTCTGGCCGCCGAAACCAATGAGGATGCCCTCAGGTCTCTCATGGGCGAGAACCTCACGGACGATACCTTCTTCCAGCGGTAGCAGGTAGATTTTATCGGCTAGACGGTGGGAGGTTTGGACGGTTGCGATATTGGGGTTTATCAGAACTGTCTCTATTCCATCATCTTTCAGCGCCTTTAGTGCTTGGCTACCACTATAGTCGAACTCGGCTGCCTCAGCTATCTTAATCCCGCCCGAGCCTAGGACCAGGACACTATTGATATCCTGCATACTCCTCAACGAGTTTTTTAAAGAGATCTAGGACGTAGCCACCGTCTTGTGGGCCTGGAGACCCCTCGGGGTGGAACTGCGTCGTGAGAATAGGTTTTTTCTCATGTAAGAGCCCCTCTATTGTCCCATCATCGCAGTCAACGAACCATGGTCTGAGTCCCGAATTCTGGAGACCCTTGGGATCGACGGTGTATCCATGGTTCTGGAGTGTTATGATGCATTTTCCCGTCGTCAGGTCTCTGCAGGGCTTGTTTATACCCCTATGGCCATAAGGCATCTTGAATGTTCCGAGTCCGAGGGCATGTGCTATTAGTTGATGGCCTAGGCAGATTCCAAGTATGGGAAGGCCGTACTCCACTATCTCAGCGCATAACCTTATCTGGTCATCCATTTTAGCCGGGTTGCCGGGACCGTTGCTGAGAACGAAGCCATGTGGTGATGCATCCATGATCCTGCTAAGGGAATAATGTGAGGGATAGACGCAGACCCTAAATTCCCTAGACACGAGACTCCGTATAACGCCGTCCTTCACACCAAAGTCAATCAATGCTATGGTCAGCTTACCCGATCCAAAGACCGTAGGCTCTAGATAGGCAGAACAGTGGAAAACTCTGCCATCATATTTGACATCAACAGCCATCTCCATCAACTCCTGGACAAGGTCTCCGGTCACCTCACCTCCAACTTCTAGGGCGCAACCCATAACCCCATGATCTCGTATCTTCTTCACAATTAGACGTGTATCCACTCCCGTGATCCCGGGCACTCCCTCACTGGCCAGCCATTCATGAAGGGACATCTTTGAGCGTGGATGGCTCGGCTGTGTAGCCCTAGCTACCACCAAAGCCTCAACCTGTATATGTCGTGACTCAAAGTCTGGTGGGACACCATAATTCCCAATAAGTGGGTTTGTAAGTGTGAGGATCTGGCCCTTGTATGATGGATCCGTGAGGGCCTCGGTATAGCCGTTCATAGCTGTGGAGAAGACGATCTCACCCGTTTTCCTTCCATAGGCTCCGAAGCCAATCCCATGGATCACCGTTCCATCCTCCAACACCATAACAGCCTTCTCCCTACCCTCGACTTCCAGAATCTTGGATTCTGCCTTTTGGATGGTCATTGGGGACGGAGTGGTTTTGGAAATTCTTATATCTGACGCCCAGCTTTGGTCATTTCTGGTCACGTATGTACCGAAATTGGTCAGTAGCATCCCTTGTGAGGCAGGTAGTTGATTTAGATAACACGCTCCAGGATAGCCTAGCCAGGGGATACGCCAATCTCTCAGCGTTAGCTAGAAGCTTGAGACCCACCGTAGAAAACACGCTGGGAAGGAAGGTCGATGTGGATACGATAATAACAGCTCTAAAGAGGATGAAGGGGAGATACACCTCAAATCCGAAGGCCGTTGCTGATGTGTTGGCCAAGAGCATAATCACTGTGAGGACAGACATATCGAAGCTCTCACTCCGTAGAACGGTTTCGGCTAAAATGTTGACGAGGACAGTCATGTCCCAGTATAAGAGACGGCTTTTACAGGTGTTGGAAGGTGTATCTGTAATCGTCATAATACATGAGAGAGCTATTCATGAGAGGGTGAAGCAATTGTTTCCGAGACAGTACGTGGTGGCTGAGAAGCCAGATCTTGCAGCCCTCTTCATTAAGAGTCCGATAGAGATAACAACCACACCAGGGTGTGTCACAGCAATACTCCAGCAACTGTCTAGGAGAGGGATAAATGTAGAGGAGATCCTAAGCTGTCACACCGACACGATATTAGTGGTGGCCATAGAAGATGGTGGGAGGGCTTTCGACGTTATCAGCCAGCTCATAAATAGCTGCAGACGTCTCACAGGATCATCACATTAATAGCTATGATGAAGTTCAACACCATCTGTGAAATGCTTTATTCTGTCTCTTCAGCCTTCACTAGCTCAGGTGTCACACCAAGTTTCTTAAGTAGCGGTCTCACATCTGGCGGTTTCTTAAGACCTGCCGTAGCCGCTGAGAACTCAGCTATCTTAGGCAGGTATTTAGCATAAATGCTGAGACGTTTCTCTCTAGCCTCCCTCTTCTCAATCCTGCTAAGATATGCCTTAAGGTTGCGTGCGCACTCCCTTATGGCTATTGTAAGCTCCCTCTCGATCTCAGGTCTATCAGCGATAGCCTCCTTTCCCACGGTCTTATAGGGGACTTTAGTGGAGCATATGCTGGTGAATACCGCTAGCGGCGCTGGTTTGGGAACCTTGTAGTTGGTCCAGTCGATCCGCTCTGAAACCACCTTCCATGCGACATCCGCCCTCTCGTCATAGAGTAGGGGTATCTTATTGGCGAAGCGGTATAGCTGTATATTCTCCGAAGGCTGTATCAGCCCGCCGTAGGCTATGGCCGCCTCGATTATAAATGGATGTCCGCTGTAGGATGAGGGCTCTCTCTGAACCACGTGGAGGAAGTCTGGGTTGAGGAGTGCTCTGATTCCGGTCTCGAGGAAGCTGGCACCGAGTGGGCTGAGGGGTGATGGGTCAGGCGGCCTAAACTTGCCATATTTCTTTATTGCCTCCACGAGAGATGTCAGCTGGTCATGGGTTAATTTCCTAGGATCTAGACCGGGCTTGAGCCCAGCAAGTTCCAAGACATCCAACGCCGTCTTCTTCCCCACCTTCTGGAATGATGTGGTGAGGAATGTGACCATGTTGCGGGCCTTTGTGCTTGAGAGGAGGCGGGACATTGTCTCTACATCCACACCAACAGGATGGGGTTTGGTTTCACGCGGTGGCTCGGGCGCTTTATCCACAGATCTTGGAAAGTGATAAAACCTACCCCTGCTGTCGATGAAGGTTATGGTGGCGTGGGGATTGGCTATAGCCGTGTTTCTAAAGTATTCGATGATCTTCGGCCTGCTGGTGGTATAGTCGGCCTCGAGGTAAAAATCCACTATCGTGCCACGCCATCCCATCTCATTCTTAATCTTGGAGGATGAGATTATACGGGGCTTATTCTCCACAACATCTATCATAAGCTCATACCTGTAGATCGTCTTCCCATCATTACTGGATATCACGGTGGCCGGCTTGTTGGTCGTTATCTGTCCATATAGCAGTGCCATAGTGCCGCCTAGGCCGAATGTACCACGGGACTGCTTGTAGCCATACTTGCTGCCATAGAGGACTGTGGCGAAGGCCATGGGTATCTTATCGCCTGCCACGCCGATACCGTTATCCTCGACCCTAAGCCTATAGATTCTCACCCCTGACTCATCCTCTCCAGTGCTTTCCTGCGTGAGCTCGACGAGTATCTCCGGGAGTATCTTACCGGCTTCAGCTCCATCCAACGAGTTCTCAACCAGCTCCCTTATGCTCATGTAGAGAGAGCGGGCCGGGCTGCTGAATCCGGCTATATCCCTGTTCTTGTAGAAGAACTCGCTGGGTGATATTGCCCTATACTCGACGTCAATCTCATGCCGCTCCAATGTCTCGCCCATAGCTCCATCCACTTGATATAGGCCCTGATAATAAATTCGTCTCCCACTCATCTTGGAGGCTCTCAACGGTAAGACCGGTGTGGGTGCTGGATCTAGGGCCGGCCATTCTGGCTATCGTGGGATCGGTGGGCCGCCTGTCTTTCTCATCCTCGCATACTCATCCACCATACGGTATACAGCACCATGTGGGCTGCCCTTCACCAGGGCGAGTATGGCCTCTTCTGCAGCCTGAACATCCCTATATTCGCCTATGATGGAGACAGTGTCACCGTATATGGAGATATCCACATGGCAGGTCTCGCTTATTATCTTCCTCGTCTTTCCACCAGTACCTATCAGTCTAGCTCTCACACGGCTGAGGTTGTTGGGATTTCGGCCCACATACTCGCTTATATCAATCACCGAGAGGATCATATCATCGTCAAAGAGTTTGAAGGCCCTTTCGGGTGAGAATCCCCTACCTACAGCGGTCACTATGTCCCTAGCCTTGAAAAGTGAGGCCGGATCGCCCCCCTCGTGGACAGGCTTTGCAAGATCTATTACCACTACTCCATCCTTGCTGTCGATCGAGAGCTTCACACCAAGTCTTGACTCTATCTCAGTTTTCACCGCGCCTTTCTCACCTATGAGCACTCCCACCCTCTCCTTGGGTATGTTTACAGTGAAAGATGTCTGGGTTATCTTCCTCTCATACATCCCTAACCACCGCGTATCCTGGCTAGAATCTCCTCCTCATCTAAATCTGTAACCCCACGCTTCCTAAAAAAATCTATTAAGACCGATATTCCATGCTCCAGTAGATGATCTGCAGAAGGATGGGTTCTCGAAACCGCCTGAGCCAAGTCGATTAGATACGGCTTAAGCTCGGGGCTGACCAGTATGTTGAACTGGCTGAGATCACCGTGAACCATTCCAACATCTCTATAGAGCCTGCCCACAATCGCCACGATCATATGATAGAGCTCGCCGTAATCGCTTGGCTCAAGCTTCGTCTCATCCAGCAGCGGGTATCGGAGACCATTCTCACCCAAGAAACCCATGCCTAAGACATTTTCCCTGCAGAACCTAGGCTGTGGTACGGGTATTCCATGCCGATAAGCCTCCTCCAGATTGGCGTACTCCCTCCTAGCCCATATATATGTGAATCTGCGGAAATCCGATGGAATCCTCTTAAACCTCGGATCGCCCACCACATACTGGAGTCTATTCCGTCTAAACTCTGCACTGGTCGTCAGGTAAATTTTGACGGCTAGCTCGGCGCCGTCCCCTCCTATTGCGTAGTATACCCTAGACTCCTTACCCGCACTGATCACACCACCCATCTCCCGGATATGATGGGTGTTCATCAGATCATATATCGTCAGGAGCGTTCGTCTATCGAAGACCTCTTCAAGGACCTCATCCAGCTCGGACCGCTTCTCAAGGTATCGCTGCTCCCTCTCCTTCCTGAACTCCTTTCTCCTGAGTTTCTGATCCCAGTCGTCCAACTGGCTGGCACCTCAGACAAGCTGCTGAGGTTGGCCATCGGGGTTGACGCTCATATCTTGACCTTGAGGAAGTCCGGCAGCACGCCCTTCTTGGCCAGCTCTAGGGCCTGGTTTTTTGTGAACCTCCACCATACATCGCCCCTCGTGTCCCTCTGGAAATCCCAGGGCGAAACCAAGACCAGATCACCCTCTTTTATCCAGATTCTACGCTTGAGCTGGCCCCTGATCCTACACATACGCTGCTTCCCATCAGCACAATCCACCAGCACCCTATCATAGCCATACATCTTACTGACTATCCCATAAACATCGCCTGGCCCAGGCTCAACCATTACATCCAGCTCGTCAGGCTCCGAGACAATCTTCCGCTTCCCCATTCCATAGTGAGGATATCCAAGTCACTATATAAAGGCGCAACATAGTGGGCGAAGCCTAAAATCGTCTCCGACGCCTCTGTTTCAGGGCCTCCAGCTATGGTGGAATCTTCCGGGTCGATCTGTTCTCTCGAATGTATGGGCTCCAAACCTGTCCCTTAACGCCTGTATTATATTGGCTGGTAGCCTTGCCCTCCTCAACGACCTGAGATAATTATGTGATGCGTCCATAACCGGTGTGGGTATGTTGGTCTTAGCCACCTCCGAGACTATGTCTGTGAAGCCACTCCACCGATCTCTAAGCTCCGATGCGATATTACTGGCTAGTAGAATGTTTTCCTCAGCTTCTTCAACAGCCTTGATGAGGTCTTGGATAAGCCGGGCCCTTATTATACATCCAGCCCTCCAGACCTTTAGCACGGTCTCTAGATTGGTTCCATAGCCGTATTGGGATGAAGCCGACCTTATCATTTCAAGACCCTGTGCATAGCATGCAACAGCAGTACACCAGTAAGCATCCTCCAGCAGCTCCAACATCCTATCAGCAGTTTTCTCACTCCTATAGACTGGAGGCGGGCCGTATATTCTTTCAAATTTGATGCGTTGATCCTTTAAGGTTGAGAGATAGCGTGCTGAGAGGGCTGCGTCTATTGATGGTGTGGCCACACCTAAATCTGCCGCAGACTGGACAGCCCACTTCCCAGTCCCCTTATGCTCCGCCCTATCTAGGACAAGCTCCACGAGGGGCTTTCCGGTCTCTTCATCCACAACTAGGAGGGCCTCAGAAGCTATCTCGAGAAGATATGAGCTGAGTCCACCGTAAGACCATCTCCTGAAAACCTCCGCTACATCGAAAGCATTCATCCCCATCATACTCACCAAAATATCATATGTTTCAGCTATGAGCTGGAGGATTCCATACTCGATCCCGTTATGAACCATTTTGACGAAGTGACCCGCACCATGTAAGCCCATGTAGCCCGCGCACGGCTCCTCCTCTGCCCTAGCGGCTATCGCCTCCCAGAATCGACGTGTCGCCTCATATCCCTGCTGTGGTCCTCCCAGCATGATGGATGGGCCTTTTAGCGCGCCTTCCTCACCACCACTGACGCCAACACCCATGAATGTTATGCCCTGGCTGCTGCAGAGCCTTTGCCTCCTCTCCGTATCGCTGTAGTGGGAGTTTCCACAGTCAAAGATCATATCTCCGGGGTCGAGGTGAGGTGTTAGTGCTGATAATACGGAGTCGACAGCGCTACCGGCTTGCACCATCATGATTATCCTACGTGGTTTCTCTACGCTTCTTACAAGATCTTCCAAACTATATGCGGCTTGAATGTCATAGAGGCCTTTCACGGACTCCATGAAACTTCTAGTCCTATCAAGCGTCCGGTTGTAAACGGTGATTGTAAAACCCTTTGAAGAGATGTTTTTGGCTAGGTTCTCACCCATGACACCCAGTCCAATGAGTCCTATAGCCGTCAACCCAGTACATAGTTCACACTCCTACAATTAAACTATGTCAAGAAACGCCGATAGTGTCCAAATAACGGGTTCATACAGCTGGAGGACTCCCATGACTGCCTAGCAAGTAAAAATAGACGCCTATAGAAAGTATTTAAAGCCTTATTTGGACACTACCTGAATGTTGTCATTAAAATACTACTCCGTGTTTTACGAAGAAAAGCCAGAGGGATTCTGCAGATTGTCAGGGTGTTTCTATCCCAAGCTTCTCAGCTACCAACTGTTTGAGCAGGTTGCAGGCCTGTGCTATACGCATGTCGGCCAGGCAGTAGTAAACCACTAACCCTTCCCTCCTTGATCTAAGCACACCAGCTCTCTTCATATAGTTGAGATGCTGGGAGAGATTCGCTTGAGGAATGTTTAGGGTCTGCGATATCTCGCTGACGGATTTCTCACCTGAGGACAGCAGGCTTATTATCTTCAGCCTTTTGGGGTTGGCCTGGCCCTTGCAGAACTCTGCAAGCCTCTCATAGAACTCGTCTGAGAGGATCTGTCCAGCTACCGTCAAGAAAGCTCCCTCATCTGAAGTATAGATCGAATAAAGGCTCCAGCCTCCCCGTCAACATGTGCCAGTATATGGTTGCAAAGGATTTTTTCATCAGATATTTGATGCGGGTCGGCTTCATAGGCTTAGGAGGTCTCTCGTAGGTTCCTGCAACAAAAAGGGCCTTCCCCGCACCCACTTCTAAGGGGCAGTTAATCCTGCCGTTGAAGCGTTTTTTACCGTCAAATCCTAGTATTTCGGAGGATATGTTATGGGCAACGATGGCCGCCTGGATGTGTGCCACAACACCTGACTTGGATATGGGAATGTTAGTAGCATCCCCTATCACATAGGAGTCGTCATAGTCTGGGATCTTCATCGTATGTTTGTCAGCCGGTATCCAGCCTTCTTGGTCTCCTATTTCAGACCTCACTGCTAGGCTTGAACCTCTGTGGGGTGGGATGGCTATTAGCATATCGTATTCAACTTCATCTCCCTCAAGTGAGTGAACCCTCTTTTTAACCGGGTCAACGCTCTCAATGTTGAAGAAGGTATTTACGTTTATTCCCATCCTCTCCAGCAACGGCTCCACAACATCTGCGATTGGTTTCGCCGGATAGGCGTGTGGATAGGGTGTTAAAAACGTCAGCTCAACCCTGTCCCTTATCCCTCTCTTCCTGAAATAGTCGTCTAGGAGGAACATGGCTTCAGTCGGCGCGGGTGGACATTTGTGGGGGACGCCGGCTATTACGAGGACGATCCTACCCCTATCAAACCTCTGAAGTGCATCCCATATCTTGGCTGCATCCCATGGCCCTGTGTGGAAGTTGTAGGCGTCTTCCGCTAGGCCTGGGATTAGCTCTGGGTCCGCTTTTGATCCTGTGGCTATGACGAGAAACCTATAGTCGATAGACCTGCCTGAAGCCGTTAACACCTCCCGCCTCCCAAGGTCCACCCTCTCGACACCCTCGTTCAAGAACTCAACTCTCCTGCTCAGAAGGCTCCTCTCATCTCGGATGTATTTTCTGGGGTCTGCTCCTTTGAAGGCTATGTCTAGGTTTGCAGGCTGAAAAATATGATCTCTTGTCTCGCTCAGGAGTGTGACTGATACCAAGCCGGAATCTATCTCCCTCCTCAGCTTGGATGCAAGTATGTTGGCGGCCAGCGTCCCCCCTGTGCCGCCGCCGATTACCACAACACGCTGCAACCTAGCCACCCTTGGCAGCGACCCTCACGACGATCCGGATATAGCCCTGCTCTTCAACAATCTCCTCGACGATGTTCCCTGTTTTCTTTGCCCATGCTTGGACATCCGCCTTTGCTGCAGGGTCTGTGGCCCAGAGTTCCAGCAGGTCGCCGTTCTTCGCCTCCCTATAGGCCTTGAAAAGATCGGTTAAGGGGCCTGGGCAAAAGCTGCCACGCGAATCTATGACACGCCTTGACTGGGCTGCCATCATAAATCACCCTTTTTTCAGATGAAGATAATCTGACCGCCCTCACTTAGCTGTATGAAGGTAGCAGCGCCTACTATGTCATCAACCTCCGGGATGAAGTTTTCACGCTTGAGCCCCATCACATCCATGGTTGTGGAGCAGGCGTGTAGCTTTACACCGAGATCCTTAGCTGTCTTGATCAGCTCCCTAATAGTCGGAACCTTCTGCTTCACCATCTTACCCTTTAGCATACTTGTGACCATACTAGTCATTCCGGGAAGCATTCCCAGGATGTTGGGCAGAGGAA
>Ga0272449_1000558_pt1 | contig 43804 bp, 51 predicted proteins | sample YNPCB0241_FD_198679 | JGI IMG/M metagenome (GOLD analysis project Ga0272449, IMG submission 198679) | Hot spring sediment microbial communities from Yellowstone National Park, WY, United States - YNP-CB-024-1 | ecosystem: Environmental > Aquatic > Thermal springs > Hot (42-90C) > Sediment...
GGAAATCCAAGAAGCATACATGCTACGAACCAGACAGAGACATCTTCTTCGAAGTTGATAGCCTCACCGAACTCAAGGACTACGATGAAGTATGCCTTAACGGCTCATTATTCCCAAACATGTGGCATCAACTAAGAGGGTTAATCAGTAATGGTAGGAGAGTCTATTATTTTACTAGACCGTGGAAGTGGGAAGAGATGCGGAGGGAAAGATTTAGAGATGAATTGAAGGTTAAGGTAGGTAAGGTACCGAAAGATGACAGAGGAGATGCATTCCTACTATGGAAAGCCTACGAACTATCATTGATTAAGAGGAATACTCATAGATACTTTAAACCTTTGACACTCATCGATATTGAATTGAGACCATTGTTAATGAGGGAGGAGATGCTTTATAGGAATCTTCAGAGAGTGCGGAGTGCTGATGTAGTGGGTGTTGATGTTGGAGGTGATGTCAAGATATTGGAAGAAATGGTTGAAGATGCTAGGAAGGAGATCGTTGATAAAGCCATCAATATCATTCCAAGATTCATTGATATAGCTAATAGACTAGGATTGGATAGAGATGATATCAGTGGGTTGGCAGGGTTAGCTGGATTACTAGTCTACAATAAAGCTACATCACATGTGAAATCTATCAATTATCTTGGATTATACAAGGCTAGAGGTAGATATGGTAGGAGGAATAAGAAGTACAGCCGTAAAATTCAAAGATACCTAATAATGTTTGCGAGCGCAATTCTATGTAAGAATGGTGAGACACGTATACCAAGATACAGAGATTTAAGAAAGGTATTGAAGAAGATTGTAGACATAAAGAAGTCAATAGGGCTCGCTGGGGATGGGGCTGGGGTATAAGCCATGGCAAGACCCATATGGTATAGTTTATCATCCTCGGCGAGCCAAATGGCTCGAAGCGAGGGTCGGGTACAATTATTTATGGGTGGCCAGGGCTACCAAGCCAGCCCCTCCTCCTAAAATTTTAAAATCAATTAAACTATACCTCTCTAAGATTTTTAAATCTTCTATCTAGTCAACTCTTAATACTAGGTATGTAGAGTTTGATAGGGATGACATCGCTAGGTGAGTTGTTAAAGAAAGCAATCAGCAAGTTTATTTCATCTACTAGTGTTGATGAAAACACTATCAATGAGCTTGTTAGAGGGATTCAACGTTCACTACTAATAGGTGATGTTAGTGTAGAGCTTGTACAGAAGATCTCCGAGAATGTTAGAAAGAGAGCATTGGAAGAGAAGCTTCCTCCCGGGATCTCCCGTAAAGATCAGGTAATCAAGATAGTTTATGAAGAATTGGTTAAACTTTTAGGTGAGGAACCTGCTAAACTAAAGATCCCTAGAGACCGCCGATACATAATAATGATGGTTGGAATACAAGGCTTCGGAAAAACAACTAGTATAGCTAAGCTAGCATACTATCTCAGAAAGAATGATTACAGCGTTGGAGTTATATGTGCAGATACTTACAGACCTGGAGGATGCGACCAGCTTGAACAACTACTGAGAGATACAAAGATACCAGTATACAGGCATGATGGTGAGAAAGATCCAGTTAAGATTGTTAAAGCAGGTATCGAGAAGCTAACATCAGATGGAGTAAGAGTGATATTAATAGATACTGCTGGTAGACATAAGAGTCAAGAAACTCTAATGGAGGAAGTGAGAAACCTTCAGAGAGAGGTTAAGCCAGACGAAGTTATGTTAGTTATAGATGCAGGTATGGGTCAACAAGCAGGAGTACATGCAAGAGCATTTCATGAAGCAGCACCAGTCGGATCAATATTCTTAACAAAGATGGATACTAGTGCAAAAGGTGGGGGAGCTCTATCAGCGATTGCTGCTACAGGTGCTAAGATAAAATTTATTGGTACAGGAGAGAAAATTGATGAGATTGAATTATTTAATCCAGCTGGGTATGTTAGTAGACTACTGGGATTAGGGGATATTGAGGGGCTCCTAGAAAAATTCAGATTAGCTGAACTGATGATGGATGAGAAGAGAGCAGAAGCGTTTATACGTGGAGAATTTACACTTGAGCAATTCGTTAAACAATTAAAAGACTTAAGGAGGGCTGGTCCACTCTCTAAACTTATCTCTAAGCTGCCTCTTCCAGGAATCCAGAATATACCAGATGAAACTCTTAGAGATGCAGAGAAACAAATTGAGAAATGGGATGCGATAATACATTCTATGACGCCTGAGGAGAGGGTTAACCCCCACGTAATCAACTCATCTAGGATTAAGAGGATTGCAAGAGGAGCGGGAGTCTTAGAGAAGGATGTTAAGAATCTAATTAAACAGTATAGGTTAGCGAAGAAGTTTATGAAGACAGCTAAGAGGCTTCCGAAGAAGTTTCTTAAAACAGTACAGTAACCGGTAATATGAGAGGTTTGAACTCTTGAGATCCTTGGAGATCATTGACCTAGCCTTTAGGATACTCTCAAGATACCCTCTCTGCGATTACTGCTTAGGTAGGCAATTCGCATCATTAGGATATGGTATAAGTAATAAGGAAAGAGGTATAGCATTGAAGACTATTATATTTATGGATGCTCATAAATTAATAAAAGAAAATACTGAAGAAGGATTAGAAAGGATGAGAATACTATCTATGTGCAATCATCATCCATCAATAAAGCTTCTTGAACAACTAGGTTACGATAAGCCGTCCACGAAGCCATGCTTTATCTGTGAAGGATACTTAGATAAGATGAGGTTTAAAGAAGTTGCTTCAAAGATAATTGATGAATTAAAAGAATATGAGTTTAGAAATTTTCTACTCGGAGCAAGGGTTCCCCCAGAGATTAGAGAGAGGGAGGATATAATTCGCTCAGAATACATGGTTACTACTGGTGAAGACATTAAAGAAGATATAACTAGGGAGATTGGTAGATTAATTCAAAAAGAGATAAATAGAGAGATTGAGTATAGGACTCCAGAGATAGTAATAATCATTGACATATTCTCAAATACATACGAAGTACAGGTTAACCCTTTATTTATATATGGACGGTACAGGAAGCTTCAGAAAGACATACCTCAAACTCCTTGGTATTGTAGAGAATGCTGGGGTAGGGGATGTAGTAAGTGCAATTTCACTGGAAGAGAATACCCTGAATCTATAAGTGAATTAATTGGTGGCCCAGCTGTAGAGCTCTTTGAAGCAATAGATTTTAAATTTCATGGAGCAGGTAGAGAAGACGTAGATGCAGTAGTCTTAGGATCAGGAAGACCATTCGTTCTAGAATTGAAGCATCCACGTAAGAGATTTATAGATTTGAAAATTCTTGAAGAGAAAATAAACCGAGAAGCTGTGGGAAAAGTCGAAGTCCTAGATCTAAGATATTCAAGTAGGAGGGAACTAAGATTGTTGAAGAGTTCTTCACCTCTAGTTTCAAAGACTTATGAAGCTATAGTAGAATTTGAGAATGAGGTAGATGGAGAAGCTTTAAAAAAGATTGCACACGAGATGAGCAATATCACTGTTGACCAGTGGACACCCACCCGAGTCTTAAAGAGGAGAGCGGACAAACTTAGGAAAAAGAAGTTATACTATATTGAGGCTGAGAAGATAGATTCGAAGATTGCTAAGTTTAGGATAAAAGCTCAAGGAGGATTATATGTAAAAGAATTGATAGATGGAGATAATGGACGAACAAAACCGAGCATAATGGAGATGCTGGGTAATAAGCCTATAAAGATCCGGTTAGCCGTTCTAGAAGTTGAGAAGATAGAAAACCATATGGAGACAAGTAAAAGAGAAAATGATACAGTAGCAAGATAGGTTTTCCACCTTACAGTCTAAATGATGATGTAATCATAAGAAGGTCATATGTTTCTGTAGAATTAATCTAATATTGCTAACATAAACCTTTCTAACTAGACTTTCCAAAACATAACTACTAGTTACCGACTGCAAAATACCCCGCAATCTTTAAAACAATTATCTTACCAGGATAAATGAATGCTAAGTTTAAGCCATAGAGTACAAAGACTGAATCTCTTTCTGAATTGTTAGATTTTAAAGAACTTCTTAAGTGTTTGACTAACCAGTCTAACTTAACTTTAAATTAAAATTAATATAGTGGACCGGGCGGGATTTGAACCCGCGACCTCCCGCGTGCAAGGCGGGCGATCTCCCACTGATCTACCGGCCCCTAATCTTGATAGAAGATGTATTAATTCTTAAGTTTTAGCCTATTTTTATCCTAGTAGCTTCTTTGGTTTTAGCCAATTATATTTTCTCCATTTGGGTTCTGGGTATCCACAGTAACTACACCTCTTCTTACCAAGATGATAGGAGTGGTGTCCGCATCTTCTACATCTTACATGTACTATCTTATTCCTTTTACCACGGGAGGGTGTACCCTTAGTCATTTCTTACTTCACCTTTTACTCTACTAGGATTGAGGGATTAGATTTATACTTTTCTAATCGTTAGTCTATTCATCTTCCACTTATTTTATCTTTGAGACTTTGCGATAGTTCGTTTAATGTTATTTTTTCTCTTTTATTGTTGGTGAAACCATTATGATATTGTCTCCACGTACAACTATTGTCCCTAACTGTTTTGAGGAAGTATTTTCATCATCAAGTTCTTCTGCTTGCTCAAGGATGAGGTTCATGTGCTGATCATACCCTTGTAGAATCCCTCTAAGCATCTTTCCATTTCTTAATCTTACAAGTACTTTTCCTCCAAGACTTTCAGAGAGAACTCTTAGAGATATATCCGTAGACAAATTCTTTCACCGCTTCTCTATTCAATAGAATTTATGGATGATATTAAGGTTTCTTTTAGAATTACTCTATTTTATTCAAGACCATGTCTCATTCAGCGAATATGCAAGGTAATACTGGGTTTTAGTGTGGCTGAAGAAGCCAGACGAATAATTAATCCATTCCAGTCTTAGTTTGAGTTGATTGATCTAAAAATACTAGAGAGTGTGAAGTTGCTTAAGAATAGTAGAGGATAATACTCTAATGTTATATGGATATCTTGAGTAGTGGATTCTAAGGGATATGTTTTTCTTGTAGACTTGCCTAAAGTTTCATGCATGATCAATGAGAAGGAAGCTGAGTTAATCGAAGAGATTGAAGAAGAAGTGATGAAGATTGTTAAGATGGCTAAAGAAGTTGATGAGAAGGCATTTATGAAAACAACTAATATCTTTAAAGTAAGGTATCTTCGCCTATTAAGTGGCCATTCTGAGATACTAGAATCAATTAGTAGAGGAGAACTGGTAATAGCTTCTCTAGGAGGATTAGAAGATGGAGTCTTAAAGAAAGCAGTCGAAGAAGTTAAAAGTGAAGTCGCAAGGAGAGGTGGAAGCCTATACTTTATCTCTAAACCTGTAATCTTAATCTTACCTAAAAATGGGTTACTGGTCGATGAAGTCTAAGTCTTCATCTCTAGAGTTATAGAGTCTAGATTTCTAGGTGTATAGATTTTAGCGTTAGGTAGTAGCTTAGAAATGTTTTTAGATAGGTTTGATACTGCTTCAGGTTCACCATGGACTAGAACAATATTTCTAGGTTTAGGTTGAATAGACTTTACATACTTTAAGAGTTCCTGCATACTTGAGTGACCTGAGAATCCATCTATCTTCGTAATTTCCATTTTTACATTTATTAATTCAGGTTTACCATCTTCTCTTATTAATCTTACTTCTCTAATATCTTTTAGCAATCTCCTCCCTAATGTTCCTTCAACTTGATAGCTAACGAACATGAGGAGGTTCTTTTCATCTCCAGCGTATTCTCTAAGATAAGTTAATATTGGTCCACCTTCAAGCATCCCGGAAGTAGCTATTATAATCATTGGTCCAGCCATTTCAAGAACTTCTTCCCTCTGCTGCTGGCTCTTAATAGGCGTAAAATATTCTGTTATGAAAACATTCTTATTCTCTATTACTTGTTTAGCTATCTCTTGGTTCATGTATCTTGGAAAGGCTACATGTATTCCTGTAGCTTCTATCACTAATCCATCTAGAAATACTGGAACTTCAGGAATACTTTTAGAGTCAAATAGATGGTTAAGTATTAACATTATTTCTTGAGCTCTACCAACTGCAGGTACAGGTATTAGGACTTTTCCTCCTCGTTCAACAGTCTTAGTTACATATTCTGCAAGCATCTGCTCACTTTGAGCTCTATTGAAAGAGACTTGGCTTGCACCATAAGTACTCTCCATGATTAGTGTCTCAATCCTTGGAAACTTACTTATACATGCTTCAAGCGTTCTACTATCTTCAAACTTAAAATCACTTGTATACACTATATTATGGAAACCTTCGCCAATATGTATATGGACAACCGCTGAACCTAGAATATGCCCTGCATTATAGAACGTTATTCTAACATCGGGAGTGATGTTTGTTACAACTCCATACCCTAAAGGAACTGTATGCTGGATTGCAAGTCTTACATCAGCTTCACTATATGGTGGGAAGAGGCCCTCTTTCTCAGCAACGCTTATGAAGTCAAGCTGCTGCATCAACATTAATGGTAAGGTTGGTTCAGTACAGTAGACTGGCCCTCTATATCCATACTTGAATAAATATGGAACCATCCCCATATGGTCTAGGTGAGCATGGGTTACTACGACTGCATCTAATTCTTCTATTATATTTTCAACTGCGTCAAATCTCGGGATCATCTCAAGATTGGTTGAGCCACTTGGCGAGTATCCACAATCAAGCAGTATCTTACTCTCTGTAGTCTGTAGAAGGATCGCTGACCTACCAACCTGTTGACCTGATCCTAGAATCGTTATTAATGCTTCGTTAACTTCAAAGACCTGGTCTCTGAAAACTCTTTCACCAATATTTCTAAGAACTTGAATTCTATATTGAGGGTCTCCATATATTATCTTTTTTATCTTCTCAATAGTTTTTGTCTGCATTGGAGGCTGTCTTTCAACTTTAATAGTCCATAAGGTCACACTGCTTAACTGCTTTAATTCATTCTCTGAGGGTAGAGGTCTATCTGGACTTAACTCAACTATTACTTCTCCAAGTGTTTCATTAAAGATTGTTCCCGAGGTATTTCCAAAAAATTCTCTAATCTTTTCTTCTACTTCTTCTCTCTGCATTCTTATTGATTCATCAGATCTAATTACCACCCTCTTTTTTATTAGGTTTACAAGATCCTTAGCTATCTGGTCTTGGTTTACAAATAGTTCAGGGTTCTTAGTGTAAATAGCGATCCTAGGTCCTTCAAAATCTATCTTAGTTATTCCAGCTTCTAGTGGATTTATGACAGAAAAGTATCTAACTATCTCCTGTCTAAGCCTATTTAATGTAAAGAGTTGCTGGGCCATGATTGTGATTTACCTAGTATACCTGTCTAATGAACTGGGAATAGAGGGGTCTTTTATCCTCTATACCTAGTTCCACATATTTTCCTCCAACTTTAATGTATCCTACATCTATGCTATCTCCTGAACCAATATCTCTCTGGATAGCTGCGGCTACTGCTTTAAATGCTAATTTAGCTGCATCCTCCACGGATAATTCGAAATTATATTCACTTTCGAGTATTCCATATGCAACTGGAGAGCCTGAGCCAGTTGAGATTATAGTTTCCTCTGTCATAGATCCTGTTAAATCGATGTTAAACATGTGGGGGCCAGTATTATCAACTCCTGCAATAATTAATTGTGCAATATATGGGAAGTATCTATAATTAAACATGAAGTTTGATGCTAGTCTAGCTATAGATACTATATCCATTGGTAGCCCTCTTGATATATGATAGTATCTTATGTTTGCTTTAAGTAAGTCTATAATCGTCTGGGCATCTGCTACTCTACCTGCAATAGTTATCGCTGCATAATCTGAAAGTGGGAATAACTTCTTACCTTTTCTATGAGCTACGAAAAATCCAGCTGTAACTCTTGTATCTGTAGCTAATGCAACACCATCTCTAACTACTAATCCTACTGTAGTAGTACCAACCTTAACTCTCTTCGAGGCATCTATATTCGGATAAAACATATCCCATACACCTATCGAGGGTAGAAGGGTCTACTAGACTTAGGTTAGTCTTAGACCCCCTTATAATGAAGTTGGAGTACTTTCATAAAAATGTTTACTTATGAAAAACCGTTAAGTATGATGTATGGAAGGGTAGGTTTAGAGCCTTAAGTATTTCCTCGAAGTCCCCTTACATGTCCTCCTGTATTTAAGAGAATGGTTAATAAGCGATTCTATCATTGGCATGATTGAATAGGCCATGCCCGATGACGTAATTGAAGAAGAAAAATCATCTAGAAGTGGGAGGAGAAGTAGGAGAAGTAAAGCTAGAGTAGAAGCTGAAGAAATTAAACAACAAGTTGCTGAAGAAGCTAAGGCTACTGAAATTAAAGAAGAAAAGATTGAAGAAGTTAAGCCTCCAACAAAGATTAAGATAGGAGATTTCGTATTAGTAGATTATACAATAAAAGTGAAAGAGACAGGAGAGATAGTAGATACAACAATAGAAGAAGTTGGGAAGAACTATTTTGAAACAGGAAAAACATATGAACCCAAGTTAGTCATACCTGGAAAAGGCTTACTCTTAAAAGCTATTGAAGATGAATTACTAGATCTAGAGCCTAACCAGGAAAAAGTCTTCGAGATTCCTCCTGAAAAAGCATTCGGTCCTAGAGACCCAAGTAAAGTGAAAGTAATTCCCATTAGAAGATTAAGAGATATAGAAGGACCTATAACCGTAGGTTCAAGGATAACTATTGATGGTAGAGAAGGAGTAGTAAGAAGCATCGGTTCTGGGAGAGTACAAGTTGACTTTAACCCATACCTAGCTGGTAAGCATCTTGAATGCTGGATAAGAGTAGTAAAGATCATTGAAGACAAGTTGGAGAAGATTAAGTCGCTAATCCATACAAGGATTCCCGATGTAGATGTTAACAAATTCGAGATACTTCAAGATGGAGGAGAAGTAAGAATAACTATACCTAAAGAGGCATTCCTACTCCCAGCTCTACAGCTTTCTAAGAGAGTATTAGCTAAGGATATCATAGACCATATTGAAGGGGTTGAGAAGATAGTATACTTAGAGAATTATGATAGGCTGATGTTTCAGTAGAGAGTGGTAAGCTGGACTTCAAGACTCTCTCCTAAATCAATTACTGCACAATAACCATTCTTAGCGGCTCCAGAATTTACAATAGTCGTTTCATTTATCTTAACTATTCCTCTTCCTTCATGAGCATGCCCACATATCATTAACTTAGGTTGATAATTCTCAACATACTTCTTTACAGCCTTACTTCCAATATGCTTGACGCCAGTATAATCTACTTCAAGCCCATATGGTGGAGAATGACTAATAAAGATGAAGCCACTTTTCCGTGGAATAACTTTCTTCAGCATATCCTCCACTTCTTCCTCAGTAAACTCTATTAGAGTTCCATATCTACCTACAGCTCCACCTAACCCTATAAACTCCCATCCAGAGAAATCTATCGATCTTAGATGAAGATTCTTAACATAACTATTTGTTGGAGTCCACTCTAGTAGTGCTCTAGGGTCACAGTTTCCTGGAACAAAGAATATCTGCTTACCAGATTCAGATATTCTTTCTAGTAATGTTTCAGCATCTTCTATCTCTCCGAAATGAGTTAAGTCTCCAGTTACAGCTATTAAGTCAGCTCTTACTTCTCCAGTCTTCTGAATAATTTTCTCTACCGCACCAATATTCCCGTGGATATCACTTACGTGTAGAATCCTCATTCTAGAAAACATAAGCATATATGGAAACCTAAAAACCTTAATCAATTAGAAGGAAAACCGTTAAATCGAGAAAGTATATTAAACATAATTGAGTGCGGGGGTACCCGAGTCAGGTCAATGCTGGTCAGAAGCGGCTAAAGGGGGCAGGCTTAAGACCTGCTGGCGTAGGCCTTCGTGGGTTCGAATCCCACCCCCCGCATATCGTGAGAAGCATATTTGAGAAGCACCGTTTCCAACTTATAGGATAATTTTTAACTATCTAGTATCTTATGGTTCTTTCAGGGTTTTATTTATAGAGATTTTGAAATTGTTATTTGAATTATGTTTCTCTCATGATTAGTCTTAAACCTTTTTCTGTTATTCTATAAAGGTTTGGGCTTTTAATATCACACTTACTGTAGGCTGGGCATGTTCTACAATCATTTCTATAATTGACTTTTTCGATGTATCCATGGGTTTCAAGTATTGTTAAGCCTGTGTCTAGTTCTTCTTTACTTATTTTAAGCTTATCTATTATTGTGTATGGGTCTATACATCTTGAATTGATGAGTTTTAATATCCTCAATAAGATGTCTTGATTATTCATAGATAATCTTCCTCATCTTGAGTAAGAGTGGAATGGATAGTATTCCTAGAATTACTTCTATTCTTATAATATTATAGATTATTTCCACTTGAGTGTTTGAAATTAATGAATCTATGGAGCTTGTTATGAAGTTTATGACTTGGACTAGCATTATCGCTACTGACATTAGTAAAGCAATGAAGAGTGAGGCATTGGATACTTCTTCCCTAGACTTTATACATGCATAATTATATAGAACTCCTACTGTTATAAAGTAGAATACCATTCCTACATCTACGGGGAGAAGCTGGGGGACGCTTATTTCTACCTTAGTTATGCTTTCTATTAGATATATGAGTGAAGATACTATGTATGCTGTACCTAAAAGTAATGCATATCTAGCCATTGTCTTCATATAATCAATCCTCCAATCAATAGAATTGCGTAGGTTATAGTATATGCTATAATTAATTGGTAGGATACTATGAGTAGAGTGTATCTTAATCCTATTTCAGTTTTTATTGTTGCTGCTGTTGCCATACATGGTGTATAGAGTAAAGTAAACGCCATTAGAGAGTATGCAGTAAGCGGAGTAAAAGAGCTTAGGAGAACTGATGGTAAGCCTTGCTCACCTGCACTGTATAGAACTGCCAGTGAAGATATAACAACTTCTTTAGCTATGAATCCAAACATTAATGATGCTATTATTCTCCAATCCCAGTTGAATGGTTTAAACAATGGTTCTAGAAGCTTACTGAACGAGGCTATCCAGCTACGTGATAGAAGCTCTGGAACGCTTAAAGCTTCTGATCCAAGATATCCTTCTGGACCAGTAATGCTGAGAACCCATATAACAACCATTAACGATACAATTATGGTTCCCGCTCTAATCAAAAACGATTTTACTCTCTCCCAACTCTTAATGAAGACATTCATAGCTGAAGGAATAAGATAAGGAGGCATATCCATAACATATCCGACTGTTTGACCTTTGAATAGCAAATTATTGAATAGAATTGCTGTAATGATTGCGATGACTACGCCTATGAAATACATGCTTAAGATTACTATTATCTGGTTTTCCTTGAAGAATGCAAGAGTAAATAGTAGATATATGGGGAGCCTAGCACTGCATGACATGAATGGGATCATGAAGACTGCTAATCTCCTATCTCTATCAGTTCCAAGAGTCCTAGTAGACATTATTGCAGGAACATTACATCCAAAACCGATTAATAGTGGAATTACAGCTCGACCACTTAAACCTAGCTTATTCATCCATTTATCAAATAAAAATGCAGCTCTAGCTAGGTATCCAGTATCTTCAAGGAATGATATGCCTAGAAATAAGAATAGGAGATTCGGGATAAATATTAAAACAATGCCGACGCCGTTCAAAATTGCATCAGCGAGTAGAGATGAGATAATATCTGGCAAGAATGAAGTCTTGATAAGATTGTAGATATAATGAGAAAAGAATATCTCAATTAATCTTGTTAGAGGGGCTACGATATCGAATGATAGTTTAAAGAGTAAGTAGAGTACAGATATAAATATCATTAGACCTATGATTGGATGTGTTAAAACCCTGTCAAGCTTATTAGTAAAAATGGTGAGACTCTCCCTAGCAGGCTTCCTCTTAATATACTTCTTAGATAAAGAAAGTATGTAGTGATATCTCTTCTCAATCATTAATACTTCAATGCTCTTGTTAAATCTAGCTTCCAGCTCATCCTTAATGCGTCTTGATTCTCTAATGACTTCTTCTAGTCCACGGCTTCTAAACTGCTCTACTACATCATTATCATTTTCTAATAATCGAATCGCTAACCATCTTGAATCAATCCCTAGGTCCAGCTTTCCCATAAATGAATCTATGATTTTACTGATTTTTTCTATAGCTCCTTCTATCTCTTCTCCATAATCGAGCTTAAAAGATACTGTTGGTCTATCTATTTGTTCTATCATTGTTTCTAGCAGTTGATTTATTCCAACTTCTTTAATGGCGACAACTGGTATAATCGGTATCTTTAACTCATTTATTAATCCATGAATGTCTATCTCTACTCCTTCTTTTTCTGCTAAATCAATCATATTTAATGCTATGATAAGCTTAAGATTCATCTCAAGAAGCTGGATTGTAAGATAGAGATTCCTCTCTAAGTTTACAGCATTAACTACTTGAATTACTATTTCTGGTCTTTCTTCAATTAGGAATTTTCTTGCAATAATCTCATCTTGACTATAAGCAGTTAAACCGTATATTCCAGGTAGATCGACTACCTCGAAGCTAGTTTCTCCCAAATTGATCTTACCGATTTTCTTCTCTACTGTTACACCTGGCCAATTAGCAACCCATGCTTTTCCTTTAGTTAATTTATTAAATAAAGCTGATTTCCCAACATTAGGATTTCCAATAATACCTACTGTAATTGATTGCTGTTTAACTTTGATTTTAGTACTTGTTGATGCTTCATGACAAGCCATTACATCACCTCAACCATTATCTTTTTAGCGACCCCGAAGCCTAAAGAGAAAGTTCCGCTAACATTATTCCTTATAATAACTGGACCATGTTTACTATTTCTTAAGACTTGTATCTCAGCTCCAGGTAGAAGTCCAATTTCATATAATCTTTTAATTAATCCTCTTCCTCCAACTATCTTAACTATCTTGACTGTTTTTCCTTCATCAATATTTGAAAGTGGAGAAACATTAAGAGGTTTATCTCCAACATCGTAGCCCATTGATCCTCCTACCAAGCTATATCTTGAAAAATCGGTATTTAAGAATTTGCAGTGTAAAACATTATGATATACACCGTAAACATGCTGTCACAACAACTTTTTAACTTCGTAAAACGATTAAAATATGGTAAATGTCTATACGGTCTGAACAATTAGTTCCTGCAATTAGAGCAAAAATGATAAAGATACTCATAGAAAAATATAGTTATAGTAGGAGGAGAGCTTCTCAAATACTTAATATAAGCCCAGCAGCTGTGACACACTATATGAGTGGTAGGAGAGGAAGGTTGTTGAAGCTTCTTGAAGAACCGAGAGCTAGCAAACTTATTAATGAGGTAGTAGAGAAGATTGTTTCTAAAGGTGGAAGAGTCTCAGAAGCTGAAATATATGATCTTGCATTAACTCTTTCATCTATAATTGAAGAAAAAAAGAAGGGAGAAATAAAATATAGTTTAGACCAAGCTAAGAATAAGCTTATACGAACATTACGGGAAAGAGCGCAGGCAGAACATGAAGCTGCTGAGAAATTCATGGAGACTGCTTCTAAGTTAGATAATGAAATTACGAGAATGATTTTCAGGCAGATTGCAAGTGATAGTATTAAGCATGCAGATGTATTAATGTCTACTATTTCTATACTTGAGAGAGGTGAAGAAATAAAGATAGAAGTACCTAAAAAGAATATTTTACAATCATTACTAGAGAAAGAGGAAGTCGCACATATTCATAGTTTAGATGAAGTAAAATCATATCTTCCACATAAACTCCTCAAAGTCCTACTCGAATCAGTGGAAGCAGATGAAAGAAAGCATGCGAAAATACTTAGAAGTTTAATAGAGTTAGCTGAAGAAAAATCCTGAGAGAGTATTAAAGGAGAGAACTCCCATAAACGTTATCATTTTGATAACTTTAATGCATATATGAAAATAACTATTCTAAAATATTTCAAAATGAGCTTGGCTGATGAGTTGAAGCGGCAGCAATCGTATGTTTTCTCCAACTTACCAGCTAATAGCTTTACCATTTCTACGAAACATTTCCCTCTTCCTGCTAGACAACACTCTAGTTAATACTGCTTTTAGTTTAACAACTCATTTATCCCCTACTATATGTGGTTAGCCAGACATTACCATTCCATGAATGATAGTTATAATAGATAACCCTGATAAAAATATGTGTGATTTGAATTTTTGAGATAATCTTAGTAATATGTTTATTGTAGCTAGGGAGATAATAGTAGCTGTACTGAATGAGAGAAATATTTCAGTTAACCCTAAAAATTCAAATATTCTTGGAGATACTATGTATGCATATATGCTTCCACCCAATGTCGCTGGTATGCTCATTAAGAACGATATAATTAGAGAATCTTTAACATCATATCCTCTTAGAAGGAGAGCTAACATAGTTACGCCGCTTCTACTAACTCCTGGAAGGATAGAAAAAGATTGAGCTATTCCAGCTATTAATGCATCTGGAATATTTACATCGTTTATACTCTTTCTTATGGATTTTATCTTCATCCTCCACCAATTTAGGAGAGCTGTTACAAATAACATGAAGCCTATGAAAATTAATGCGTAACTTGTACGTAGCATAACAAGTAGATTAATTGAGAGCGTAGAGAGGAGTATTCCAAGAATGCCTGTAACAATTGTAGAGATTATTAAAAATATGAGCAGATTAAAGCTTGCATCATCTATCTTGGTGGGTAGGCGTAGCATTCTTAATAGTTCTCTCCTAAAGTAGATAGAAGCCGCTACTACAGTCGACCCATTAAGCAGTAAACTTAACAAATACGAATCTGATGGAGATAAGCTCCATAAATAGAATACAAAGAATAGCATCGTCTTACTACTAACTGGAAGCCACTCAGTAACTCCTTGAATTAACCCTGAAAGAAAACCCAAAAGCATGTTCTGAGACATTCTCAAAACATCCTATCAATAGTAATAAAATAATCTTTATTTATCGGAATACTTAAATAATCGTATGTAGCTGGGAGATACTTGAAGGTGTAATGAGAGGGGGTTATCAAACCGAATTCTAATCTTGTTTTTCAAAGTCCCTCTGATAGAAACTTCTCCACATATAGAGGTGATGGGTGCTGAGGATACTCTTAGCAGGGTTCGGTGTAGTAGGTAGGAGTCTTGCTGAAATACTAGTAGAACGTTCTGAAGAATTGAGGAGAGGAGAAGGATTAAACATACGTATTATAGGGATAATTGATAGTGGAGGAGCTGCAGTATATGAGAGAGGTCTCAACCTTGAAGAGATGATAAAAACAAAGAAGAAAAGTGGTTCAGTCTCACATCATGATGATTATGGTAGACCTGGTCTAAACGTATTAGACCTGCTGGATGAATTAGAAGTAGATGTTCTAGTAGATGCAACTCCAACAAATCTAAGTAATGGTGAGCCAAGCTATACATATATTAGGAAAGCTTTAGCATCAAGGATCCACGTTGTTACAGTTAATAAGGGTCCACTAGCATTAGCACTCCCAGCATTAAAAGAACTTGCAAAACATAAAGATGTTATCTTTAGGTTCAGTGGTTCGGTAGGAGGTGGATTACCAGTAATAGAGTTTGCAAGACAATGTGCTAGAGGTGATGAGATAATCAAGATAGAGGGTGTATTAAATGGAACAACCAATTACATCATATCTAGAATGGAGGATGGTCTAGAATTTGAAGCAGCATTACAGGAAGCTCAAGAAAGAGGTTATGCTGAGAAAGACCCAAGCTTAGATATTAGAGGACTTGATACTGCCGCTAAACTAGTAATACTTGCAAATGAAGTATTAGGGATCAAAGCGACTATAAATGATGTCCATATAAAGGGGATAGAAGAACTAAGAAAGAAGGAAATAGATGAAGCTATTCGATCTGGAGAAACATACAGATTGATTGGTAGAGTGGATAGTGGATTAGAAGTTAAACCTACTAGAATTAAGAGAGAAGACCCTCTAGCGGTAAGATACTCGATGAATGCTGTCTCCTTTACGACTATGAACTCCGGCGTACATGTAATACTTGGAAGAGGCGCAGGGGGAAGAGAGACTGCTACAGCAATCTTGAGAGACTTGATAGAAATTAAGAAGAAGCTAGTGGAAGTGAAGGTTTAAATGAGGTTTGTAATGAAGTTTGGAGGTACTTCTCTTGGAGATGGGGAAAGAATAAAGAATGCTGCAAGACTTGTAAAAGAATACGTAGAGAATAATGAAGTTATCGTAGTATGTTCAGCGATGGCTGAAGTAACAGATACATTATTTATGCTAGTTGATAAAGCTTCAAGAGGTAGAGTAAGAGATGTCGAGATTACATTAAATAATCTATCTGAAAAACACTTTAGAGCAATAGATGAAGCTATAGTCGATGAAGCAGTTAAAAGAGATGTTAAAAGTATTATTAAAGATTTAATTGAAGATCTAAGGAGAGCCGTTCTCAGCATATTGTATCTCAGGGAAGCTACTCCAAGGTCTAGAGATTACGTAGTCTCATTTGGGGAAAGATTATCAACGAGGATAATGTGGGGAGCTTTAACAGAATTGAATGTTAACTGTAAATACTTAGATGGTGGAGATGCTGGGATAATAACTGACTCAAATTTTGGTGAAGCTAACCCGCTCATGGAGGTCACTAAGCTGGAAGTTAGGAGAAGAATCGGCTCATTACTCGATAGAGGAATAACCCCAATAGTAACAGGATACATCGCAGTTAATGAAGAAGGTGTTATAACAACTCTAGGTAGAGGAGGGAGCGATTATACTGCAACAATACTCGGATACTGTCTAGATGTAGATGAAGTATGGCTTTGGAGTGATGTAGATGGATTAATGACTGCCGACCCTAAGATAGTTAAGAATGCTCGAGTCCTACCGACTGTATCATTTAATGAAGCAATAGAAATGGCGATATTTGGTGCTAAAGGTCTTCATCCAAGAGCGCTTGAACCAGCTATGAAGTCAAATATCAAGGTTAGGATAAAGAATACGTTTAATCCATCTCATCTAGGAACATTAATAACTTCAAAACCTGAGAAGAGCGATATGATCGTTAAGGCAGTACTCCTCGTTAAGGATGTTGCTATGATTAGTGTTAGAGGTGCAAGCATGGTTGGTAGACCTGGAACAGTAGCTAAGATACTTGAGACACTAGCTAGAGAGAATATAAACGTTATGATGATTTCTCAGAGTGTTTCAGAATCCAGTGTATCCATAGTCATTAAGAGGGATGCATTAACTAGAGCTCTAAATAGACTTGAAACAGCCCTTCTAGGAACAGGCTTAGTTGAAGATATAGAATCTGAAGATGATGTAAATGTTATCGCAGTAGTTGGAGAAGGTATGAGGGGAACACCTGGAGTAGCGAGTAAAGTTTTCGGAGCTGTAGCAAAGAGGGGGATAAATATACGGATGATTGCGCAAGGCTCATCCGAATTAAACATATCATTCGTAGTAAAAGAAGAAGATGGAAGCGAAGCAGTAAAAGCAATACATGAAGAATATGGGCTATAGAATAACTAGTTCTCCAAATTATTTTACATTCTTCTCCTACATAACAACTTTTAACTTCAATCATAATGTCCTAAAAATCTAGAATGTAACTAAAATTCCCTGTACTCTTCATCTCCCAGATTAATTTCAGAATCATTGAGTATTCAATATCCTCTTGATGCTACCTTTAACTAGTAGTCTTTTTCTTTGAGACCATCCGTAAAATGTATGATTGCTTCTTCTCTATGCTATCTATTACTTGCTTAGGTCTACTAAAGTATCCATGGAATGCTAACCCTATGGCCCATCCTGCTAAAGGCCATATGAACCAGATGGTTCCTGGCGAAGTCCATAGGTTAACGAATATGAGGAAAGCATTAACTATAATATATGCAGCCAAGTGGGATTGAAATCCTTTTAAAGCTTCTTTTATCTCATATTCTTTCCAAGCTTCTAGAAACTCTTCTAATGTAACTTCAACACTCATGCGAATCTATGCAGTCTGGATTTTCATAAATTTTTCTATTTAAAACTATGAAAATATATACAGCTTTTCTCAATACCTATATGGTATAGAGATGTTCTATAGCTGGAGTTCTAAATTCTTAGTAGAGAAAGAGTGCGTTATATGTAAAGCAAAGTCTAGGTTTATTTCTGACTCTATAGGTGTATGTGTAGATTGCTTAAGGAATAGACCTGACGAATCTCTAAGATATGTTAGTTTGAAGCATAGTGAAACTAGGTTAAAGTATGGTTTACCACCCTACCCTCCTAAGACGGATGGAGGTATTCCATGTAAGTTATGTGTAAACAGCTGTATAATCGGTGAAGGAGAGAAGGGATACTGTGGTTTAAGGATGAATAAGTCTGGTAAACTCTTACAGATTGCTGATAATAAGACAGCTCTACTCCACTACTATCTTGATCCACACATAACAAATTGCTGCTCGTCTTGGTTTTGCCCTGCTGGAACTGGGTGTGGTTACCCTAGATATGCAGTAAGGAATAGCGCTGAGATAGGTTATTACAATCTTGCATTATTCTTCTATGGTTGTAGTTTTAATTGTTTATTCTGTCAGAATTGGAGTCATAAATTCTTAGAGAATGCTGAAAGAACAACTGTAGATGAGCTTGTAAATGTAACATTAAGAAATAGTAGGATTACTTGCTGGTGCTGGTTTGGTGGTTCCCCCGAACCTCAGCTTCCATTTGCAATTGAATCTTCCAAGAAAATAATCGAAGAAAAACCATCGAATAGAATTTTAAGGATATGTTTTGAGTGGAATGGTAGTGGAAACCCATCACTAGTTAAGAGAGTGGGTGAGATAGCTCTTGAAACAGGTGGAAACATAAAATTTGACTTGAAAGCATATACACCTTCAATCCATAAAGCTTTAACAGGCAGAGACAATATGCAGACTTTAAAAAATTTCGAGCTTATCTATAGAGAATTCTATAATGAGAGAAGAGACCTACCTGTACTTACAGCTACAACTCTTTTAGTCCCATATTATGTTGATGAGAGAGAAGTTGAAATGATAGCAGAATTTATCTCAAGCCTTGACCCTGAAATCCCCTACTCTCTACTAATATTCCATCCAGATTTCATGATGAGAGACCTTCCAGTAACACCCGAGAAACAATTTCATAAATGCCTGGAGGCAGCTAGGAAACACTTAAAAAATGTTAATGCAGCTAATCTAAACCTGCTAGGCTACCCATCTAGTAGCTTAATCTGGGGGCTGACGTCAGATTGAAGGTGTTCAGAGGAAATAGGATGTGTTCTTTAGAGAATAAATAGCTAGCTGCAAGCAATATTACTTGAAGAAGACTGGTATGAACCTGGATGTTCTATAGTCTGGTGGTGGAGTTCCATGTATTGCTATCTTGTATCCACAGAATCTACACTTATTTTCTTCATCTAGATACCATCCAAGTATATCGAACCCCCTCCTTTCAACGACTATTTTTCCACATTCTGGACAATATGTATTCTCGTATGGGTGACCTGGAACATTACCTATGTAAACATACTTTAACCCAGCTTCCCTAGCCAATTCATAATGTTTCTCTAAAGTTTTAACAGGGGTTAATGGTAGATGTAGTAGCCTGTAATCTGGGTGAAATCTAAGAAAATGTATGGGTGTATCTGGTCCTAGGTTGTCGTACACCCATTTTACTAATTTACTTGCTGCTTCAAGGCTATCTCCAATCTTCGGTATAACTAAGTCTGTAATCTCTATGTGGACTCTTGTTTTATTCTTAAGTTCGAGTAGAGTCTGAAAGATAGGCTCAGGATCTGGTACTCCTACGTATTTTCTTAAGAATTCTACTTCACCATTACCTTTGAAATCTACTGTTGCTGCGTCCAAGAAATCTTTTGCTTCATTAATACTATCAGGCCAATAACCATTCGTGACAAAGATATTTATTAGCCCTTCTCTTCTAGCTATAACACCAATATCATGTGCAAACTCCATATAGATTGATGGCTCATTATACGTGTATGCTATACCATGACTACCATATTTCTTAGCCATTTTAACTATTTTCTCAGGTGTTACGTCAACACCTTCAACTTTCCTTCTTTGACTAATATCAAAGTTTAGACAGTACTGGCACATCCATGAACATCCAGTTGTAGCTATCGAGAATATCTTCGTCCCTGGAGCATAATGGGTTACAGGCTTCTTCTCTATAGGATCTACATGTGCAGAGATTATCTTACCGTAGACAAGCAAGTATAAAGTTCCATCTATATTTTTCCTTATACCGCAGAACCCTACTTGACCATTCTTAAGCCTACAGTAACGTGCACATGCAGTACACATTAATCTTCCATCTTCAAGAATACGGAATAAACGAGCTGGTCTCCCCGATACTTCTTCCATTACCCTCATAAAATATACCTAGCTTCCCTTAAGTTAAATATATTCTTACTACAAGCTGGTCAGAGTTTAAAACTTTATACTGGGTACATCAAGCTAGCTGAACATTCAATAGTAAGATAGGATACACACATCAGCAGGGCCACTATCTCAAAATCTGTTTTCATCTTCTTTTACCCATATAATAATGGAGGAAGAATGCAATGTAAACTGATTAATCTTTTTTCTAAATGGATGTTGTTGATGTACAGGTTTCTGCTGGCATTATGTTTTATGATTATACAGGTTGTTACCAGATGCTTGAATCGCGATATCATCAAAATTATTCATGTCTACTCGGATACATCTAGTAGTTCTCCATTACATGCTCTTATCAACTCATCTACATCTATCTTCATTAATGTATCTTCAGATCCTCCAGAAGTATAAACAAAACTAAACCTTTTAATTGAATTATCAATGATTATTCTTATTTCTTTTTTATGACCGAATGGGGGGACTCCTCCAACACTATAACCAGTCTCTTCTACAACTTCGGATGGAGTTGCAAGCCTAAATTTTTCTCCGAGGATTCTTGAAATCTTCATTAAATCAACTCTTTTATCACCTGAAGTTATAACCAAGACTCTATTCTTCTCTCCAATTAAAAGTATATTCTTAGCAATCTGCCCAAGGCTACATTTCATAGCTCTCGCAGCACTAATAGATGTCTTTGCCTCACCAGGTTTAAGATAGACAATCTCACCTTTTATCTTATTCTTTCTCAAATATTCTTCTATGTCCTTCGTACCAAGCATTCTATTTCTAAATTATCGTAGCTTAATCAAATACATTGTGTTAACCATGTTTATCGCTATGTCTACACCGTAAATCTTATGGATACAGGGTTTCCCCCTCCTATAATCACTTTCATCTTCAACATCATCTACTAGCCCAAGACCCCACCCCAGCTCCATCTCCAGCGAGCCTCCTACTTCTTTGCTTCTATCAGCATCTTTAGAGCTCTTCTCATATCCTTGAAAGTTGACGAACGTTTCTCACCAATCTTCCACAGAATTGCATTTGTAAGCTTCAATAGATATTTTTGAGCTAAGCATAGTGGGATGACCACAACCACTAAAACAGAACAGGAATTTCATGCTATCACCAAGTCCATCACAATAACTGAAACAATAATGCAAAAGCCTAGCGGAATGGAGCCAACACTTCATATCAAAACACTTACAACTACACTTATTACTGAAAGATCTGGCGTAACGGCGAGATATGTATTATAGTGATAGTATTATTGTTAGCAGGCATTTCATTAGGATTGCTCATCCTGAAAATTCTGAGAAAAAGTGAGTGAGAAAATAAGGATAGCAGCTTTTTGCACTAAATGATCTTTAGTCCTAATCTTTGAATGCTTACGAACTCCTTCTTTTTACTCTTAACTATAAATTAAAGTTAAATCAAAAGTTTCAGATCATACGTGGCTTTAGGTTTAGGCCTCATATACGCCTGATCCTGCCTTGTCTTCTTCTTGCGAGTATTATTGTAACAATTCTGATCAATATTAATAGGGTAATTATCAATTCTATGGGAGATTTCTGGGGCTCAAATGTGGGCTGGGATAAAGATGTGGGCTGAAGTGCAGGTGTTGGCTGGGGGGGTCGCTGAGATTGTTACTGGCGTTACGGGTGGTGGAGGTTTTCAACTATGAATTAGATGGTGAGACTAATAGCACCTTTATAGTTGTCATCCCAGTCCAGCCTGCATACACACTCCGCTTCCTGACATCCTTTGGAGTGAAGCTATAGCTGAATGATCCATCCATGTTAGTAAGGATCCCCTCGGTAAAGTTTGTACCATCAGGTCTTTCAAAGGTTAAAGTTTCTCTAAACTAGGACAATCCTTCTTCCATGCTGCTTGGCGGCTTCAGCCTGATTAATGTCTGATGTCACCAGCTTACTTGAAGCGACTATATAGAGGGAGTCATAGATTGTCAGGTTCGTTGTAATTGCGAACTCGAATGCCTGCTCTAAGAATTTCTTAAAATCAAGAATTTTGAGCGTTTTTGAAAGCTCCTTGAGCTCTTCAAATCTCTCCAGCATCTCCTCTATGGGGAGAATCCCCCTCCTATGGTACTTTAAAATTACGTTTGCCACCTCCAGTATTGCTAGATCAAGTGTTTCATCATCAGCCTCTATCTCCTTAGCCGCCTCAACATAATTCTCCTCACGCATTATCAGCTTCGCTATAACTGATGCATCAATCACCTACCCTATCCTCCCTTATAGCCGCCACAACAGAGCCTTTCGGAAGAATTTCTCGAGGCTTTTTCTCCAGTATCCTACGTATTACGAGCGACCTCTCAGCTTTCCGGATCCTCTCCTCAACAAAGGCTCTTAACTCCGCCGGCCAGTCAATAACGTTCTTTAACCTCTCATATTTCTCCTTAACCTCTTTGGAAACCTTGAAGCTTATGACTTCACTCACAAGTATTCATGCTAGTAAACCAAAATATAAACCAATTGGTCTACCATCATACCTTCAAGCTCCCAAAACACTTCTTTGAAATTAAGCCCTAGCGCCATACTGAGCTCTTCAATCATATTTGGTTCTAGCAAGGAGCAAGGTAAGCTAAGTAAAATCTTGATAGAATCTCCTTTTTGGTAGAAAGTAGACCGTATCAAAGTATGGTGGAGGATTATCTGCCTGATAGTGGCCATAACGCTACTTACACTAGCTTTTCTCAACTTCCCCCGATTACAGGTGGGATGTTTGGGCCCTTGAAAACATTGGGGGGAATATAGTAGTCGTGGCGGGCCATCAGAAATTGGGGCAAAGTTCTGAGCATGGCTTTGGAGCCTATAATCAAGTTCACTGTACATGATCTTGCTAGGAAAGTATCTATAATTAAGATTGCTAGGGAGCCTAGGTATAGGGGTGTATAGCCGTTGATGAGACCAAGCTATGTGTTAAGAAATCCCATGTATACGTGTGGTCTGCTGTAGACGTGGACTCTAAGGAATTATTAGCTCTAGAAGCATCGTATGGGAGGAGCAGCCTAAATGCTCTAATATTCCTTAAGAAAGCACTAAGGATATGCATTAACAAGCCACTAGTCATGGTTGATAGGAGTCCATGGTATAGATAGGTATTGGGGAGGCTTGGGTTAGAGTATAGGTATGAAAAGTTTGGTATGAGGAACAGGGTTGAAAGATTCTTCAGATACCTAAAGGAGAGGACAACGGTATTCCATCATAAGATGAGTGCAAGAAACCATGTACAGGGAATCACGAACCTCAAACTATTCATAAACCTATCCATAATATACTATCAAGCAGCGAGAGGGAGGTGAGCAAAAATGATTATTTGGACGCTATCAGGTGATGATAGTAAAAGGTTATAAGATTTCCAATTCAATTACATATTGTTGAAGGGCGTGTATCTTCTATTCTTGAATATTTCTAGGGATACTAAGATTAGAGTTGGTTCACTGGGCTTGATTAGTTTTCCAGCTGGAATATACGTATATGTGGGCTCTGCTCAAAATAGTGTAGAGGCTAGAGTTAAGAGGCATCTTAACAAGAAGAAGACTTTAAGATGGCATATTGATTACTTAACATCCTCAGAAGATGTAGAACCTATTTATGCAGTTGTACTGCCTCTAACTAGGAACTATGAATGTAGGATAGCTAAGATTCTACAAGAGAATGACTCAATAAGCATTAACAATTTTGGAGCATCAGATTGTAGGTGCAAATCACATCTTTACAATATTAAGAGCCCAAGTAGATTAATTATGAAAATTAAGAGAACATTAAATCTGAAGAAGCCTATCAAATGTATGAAGATTTATGGAGATTTCACAATAAGATAACTCAAAATAATCCTAAAAGAAAATGGTTATATGCAAGAATGGGAGAAATTGTTCTGTGAGCGTATTTGGTAGATAAGATAAGTACTGATATTGTTATTATCGGCTCTGGGCTTGCTGGTCTTAGAGCTGCAATAGAGGCTGCAAGTATTGATTCTAGCATCCAGGTTTCCGTTATAAGCAAGGTGCATGCTATGAGAAGCCACTCAGTTGCTTATGCTGGAGGAACTGGGGCAGTCCTATATCCTGATGAAGGTGATAGCTTCGATCTACATGCATTTGATACTGTTAAAGGTTCAGACTACCTAGCAGACCAAGATGCTGTAGAGCTGTTCGTTAGACTTGCTCCTAGAGAGATTCTCAGGCTTGAGCATTGGGGGATGCCTTGGAGTAGGAGACCTGATGGTAGAATTGATCAAAGACCTTTTGGAGGTCATAGTTTTGATAGAGCATGCTATGCATCTGATAAGACTGGTCTTCATGCAATGCAGACGTTATACAATACATGCTTGAAGTATGATAATATAACATTCTATCATGAATGGTTTGCAACCTCTATCCTTGTTGAAGATAATGAATTCAGAGGGTTTACAGCATTAGAAATAAAAAGTGGGGAACTCTACATCTTTGAAGCAAAAGCTGGAATACTAGCGACAGGTGGAGCTGGTAGACTCTATTCTTTCACAACATATGGGCACTCAGCTACAGCTGAAGGTATGGCTATGGCGTATAGAGTAGGCATACCATTAAAAGATATGGAGTTTATCCAGTTCCATCCAACAGGCTTAGTCCCCTCAGGGATACTCATATCAGAGGCTGCTAGAGGTGAAGGTGGATACCTTAGAAATAAGCAGGGAGAGAGATTCATGTCTAGGTATGCACCAGAGAAAATGGAGCTAGCGCCGAGAGATATAGTTTCAAGAGCTATGATGAGAGAAATAATTGAGGGTAGAGGTTTTGAAGGACCAAATGGTTTAGACTATGTCCACCTAGACTTGACTCATCTAGGTGAAGAAGTCATAGATGAGAAACTTACAGAAATAAAAATGATAGCTATGAAATTTGCTGGAATAAACCCTGTAAACGAACCAGTCCCAGTTAGACCGGTAGCCCACTATACTATGGGTGGTGTACACGTAGATATAAATGGTCAAACACCTGTTAAAGGTTTATGGGCGGCTGGAGAAGTAAACTGTGTAAGCATACATGGAGCGAATAGGCTTGGATGCAATTCAACAACAGACTGCTTAGTATATGGATACATAACAGGTAAAAATGCAGCAGAATACGTTTTAAAGAAAACCGATAAGAGCGATGTACCTCTTATCCAAGTAGAAAAAGAGGAGAAAAGAATTTTTGATGAAATATTAAAGGGCGGGTTTGGTGATGATCCATACTTGATTAGGAGAGAAATGCAGAATACTATGACTCAGCATGCATATGTTTTCAGGGATGGTAAAAGTCTAGAAGAAGGGCTGAGGAAGATTAGAGAACTTAGAAAAAGATTTGGAACAGGCAGAGTAAGTGATAAAAGCAGAGAATTTAATCAGAACCTTATAAACGTGTTAGAGCTCGACGCTATGCTTGAAGTAGCAGAAGTAGTCTTAGTCTCAGCTCTTGCAAGAACTGAGAGTAGAGGGGCTCATTATCGTTTTGATTACCCGAAGAGAGATGATGTTAACTGGCTGAAACACACTCTTGCATATAAGACTCCTGAAGGACCTAGACTAGAGTACATACCAGTAAGGATTACTAAGTGGGAGCCAAAAGAAAGAAAATACTAGCTGGAGGGAGGAAGAAATGAATAGGAGAGAAAATAAGCTGGGGATTCTTGGATGGTTGAAGCTTAGAGGCTACTCTATTGAGAAGTTGATGTATGTTGCGCAGAGGATATCGGGTGTTGGAATAATAATATTCCTTCTCACACATATACTGAACGTCGGGTTGGTCTATGCTCCCACGAAAGAATTATGGGAGCCTCCTGGAATAATTGGTAAAGCAGTCTTAGTCATACTTGGGATAATAGTTGTCTTCCATACATTTAACGGTGTAAGACTGATACTGGCAGAATATGGATTCATAGTAGGTAAACCTAGAAGAGCTGTATATCCATATAAGATGACTTCACTAAGCGGGCGGCAGAGGCTAGCAGTATACCTAGTTCTAGCAGTTTTCATCATTATATTCTACTTCTGGATAATGGTTGCATTCAATTTACTGGGGTGGTAGATATGAAGGAATCAACTAAGATGCTACTACATTACATTACAGGTTTTCTCATACTCATAACAGGAGCCACTCATTTAATAGCTAACAACCTAGTCGGGTTTAATTGGATTAAAGACACTCTATGGTATCCTATGAGTCAAGGCGTATTCCTAGCGGCCGTATTATATCATGCTATGAATGGTCTAAGAGTAATATTAGTAGAGTTGTTCCCAGGATCAAGTAGCGGGAAAATAATCTCAATAATCCTAACTGTTGTTGGAATAATATTCTTTGTCTTTGGACTATACTTCCTATTAGTGATATTTGGAGGAAGGTGAGAGAAATGGTAATGAGCGAGGTTAGAAAGATAAAATTCAAAGTATTTCGATTTAATCCAGCTGTAGATGCTTTACCAACATGGAAAGTCTACGAAGTAGAAGTAGACAGAGGTATGACAGTGTTAGATGTTCTCTTAAAGATAAAAGAAGAAAAGGATCCATCTCTAGCAGTTAGATACTCTTGTAGGCAAGCTGTATGTGGTTCATGCGGTATGATGATTAATGGTAAACAGAGACTTGCATGTTTTACGAGAGTCCTAGAATTGAATTCTAAAGTAGTCGTTGTCGAACCTCTAAACAATTTACCAATAACTAGAGACCTTGTTACAGATTTCTCCGACTTATTTAACAAAGAGAAGATGGTTAAACCATATATAATCAGAGATGACATCGAGGAGATGAAGAATCCTACTGGCATGTATTTGCAGAAGCCCGAGGAATTATTGGAATACTTACAGTTTGCAGATTGTATAGAGTGTGGTTTATGTTCTTCAGCTTGTCCAACATATTCAACTGACCACCTATTCCTCACACCAATGATACTAAATAAAGCATATAGATTCTCAGTAGATTCAAGAGATAAGGGGCTTCAATACAGACTTCCTATAATAGATTCTGAGCATGGGTGTTGGAGATGCCACTTTGCAGCAGCTTGTAGTAGCGTCTGCCCTAAAGGAATAGACCCTGCAAAATCTATCCAACTCTTAAAGAAGATTATAACCTCAGCGGGTATCTTTAAACGTATGAGGAAGAAAGAAGTCCAGTTAACTTTAAGACCTCATGCAGCTGAACCTCCCACATAATAGAGAGTGAAACTCTACTTCTTATTTTTCTGCTTCTTTTTACTGTCTATCTTCTCTATTATCATCCTACTCCTAGAAACATCAACAGCTATCCTTAGCTCATCTCCATCCTTAAATGGAAACTGACTATCATGTGCAAGCTTTGAAGGTATGTGAATATAATAATATTCATTACCACTTACATGGATCTTTTTTCTAATGTAGCTTCTTGCTTGGAGCATAAAGACCCAGAATGATAAAAATGGGCTTTGATATATAAAAATTGACCCTATTTTTATATATAAGTTTATCCCCATTAATTACTTTTTATGCATCATAGATTAAAAACGTTACTATTTTAGCTGTTAGCCTATACTAGACACAAATATTCTGTAGAAATTACATTAACCGCTTCTCTGAGCTATGCCCTGGAAAGATGCTTGAGGATGGGTCGATATACTTCTTAGCCATGTTAACAGCTATTGCGGCTTGTGCAAATCCTACTACTATTAAATTCAGTTTTACAGAATCGGGCTGGTAGGCAATATCTCCTGCAGCATATATTCCTGGAAGATTTGTCTCCATCTTACCGTTAACCTTGATATGGTTATCAATTATCTCTAGCCCCCACTTCCTAAATATTGAAATATCTACTTCGTAGCCTAACTGTAGTATAAGTGCATCAACATCGAATGTAGCTTCTTCACCAGTCTTATTATTAAAGATAGTAACCCTCTCAAGCTTACTTGACCCTGAAGCTTCTTTTACCTCATACGGGATCATAACCTTAATAGGTGAATGGAAAACTTCTATTACTCTTCCTTCATGAGCTCTAAACTCTGTTCTCCTATGAACAAGTATGACTTCTGAAGCTATATCTTTCAATTCTAAAGCCCAATCGACTGCTGAGTCTCCGCCCCCAACGATCATTACACGTTTTCCACGAAACTGCCATTTATCAGTAACCTGATAGAATACGCCTCTACCCTCAAATCTATTAACAGACGGGTTATCAAGCTTCCTTGGTTTTATTGCTCCTCTCCCCGCACATACAATAACAGTCTTTGTATAATGGACTCCCTTATCAGTCTTTAATTGTATAATCCCATTATCAATATAGGATAGCTCTTCTACACGTTCACCTAATACCAGTGTAGGCTTATAAGCCATAGCTTGACTCTCTAAATTCCTAACCAAGTCTTTTGCAAGTATTTTTGGGAAACCAGCAACATCGTAAATGTATTTCTCGGGATATAATGTAATCAATTGACCGCCAACTCTATCTAACGCCTCAATTATTTTTGTTTTTAAACCTCGCATCCCCGCAGCATAAAATGCTGCAAAAAGCCCAATTGGGCCAGCTCCTATGATTGTAACATCATAAAGATCTTTAGAGCTTACAATCATTCTATATCATGTATAGTAAGTATAATCTTCTAATAAAATTTGTCTATGAGAAAAGTTTTTACATAGATCAATATGGATATATTGAGGTGCAAGATTGATTATGTGCGGCTTAACATCGGTACGTGTTTCAGATATAATGAGTAGGAAAGTCTTAATATTAGCAGAAGATTCTACACTAGCTGATACAGTCTCTGAGATGTTAGAGAAAGACGTAGGTAGCGCTATCATAGTAGATAAGAATGGTAGATGCATAGGAATAATTACTGAGAGAGATTTCCTAAGATTGTTTAAGGAGAAAGTTGACCCTTCTCAACAAGTTAAAGAATATATGTCTAGAAACCCTATTACTGTTAGAGAAGATGCAAGCGTTAATGAAGCTAGGAATATAATGATAACCCACAAGATAAGACATCTCCCAGTAATAGACTATACTGGACGTGTAGTAGGCGTGCTAAGTTATAGAGACATCTTTGAGAGAATTGAAACATTAATCTGAATACAGCACTTAGGCTTTAAAGAATGTTTTTATTATCCTCATTAAAGATTAATTTCAAGTGCCTAGGGAATGGGTAAAGTTAGAATAAGGAAGGTTAAGGTTCTAGCTAAAGAAATATTGAAAGTACTGGGAGACCAGATAACTACAGATTTTGAAACTAATAAAATCTTGGTTGGACAATTATTAACAGGTAGAGTCTCAAAGAAGATTAGAAATAAAGTTGCAGGATACCTAACAACACTAGCAAAGATAGAAATGAAGAAGACTTCTCAGAAGGGAGAGAACTAACATAAAGAATAACTTAATCCATTGAGTGTTCCCCAATTCTTAATAAATAAGATAGTTTCGAGATCAGATTTATTCCATTCTTGTTTATTGAACTCTTCTTATATACCTGTTCCATAAACTATGTGTTAGAATTCTCTTTAATTCTAGTTGATGTACACCCCATTCTGTAAGTTCATGAATTAATACGGTATTTAACTCCTTAACAAATTCATCAATGAATCTCTGCTCAAGTATTGCCGACTTCGTAATCTCTTCTTTTAGGATCTTTCTCCAAACTATTAACACTATGCTTGAAATTGACAACATTATAGTATTCTCAAGTCTATTGTAGTAGCCTACTAAGATGACGGGGGAAGAAGATGGAAAAACATATTTAGGAGAGATTACATATCTCTCGATCCTAAACTCAACCTTCGGATTCTTCTTAGATCTGATTTCACCTACAATCCATATAGTGGTAATAATTGACGTTAGTACTGCGGCCAATAATCCAATAAGTATGTAGGAGTCCATCCTACTCATAATTTTGATACTTTTAGATATATCAATTTTATAATTCTACTTATAATTTTCCAAACATGCTTAATAGTACAATTATTATGAGGGTTAAAGCAATTAGCAGGATCTCCCAGAATCTTATTCTTAGGTTCTTTCTCGTATTCCTTGTTAATGGGTTGAAATTTCTTGCCTCTAGCGCTATCTCCATTTCTTCTGCTCTACGTATAGCATGGTAGACCAGTACATACAATATTACGTGGACTCTGATTATATAATCTAATTCATTACGTATGATATTCTTGGACCTTAAAGAGTCTATTATCTCTTTTAAATCTTTAATGAGCCGTTGATACATTATGAATGCAAGAGCAATCGTATAGGAAATATGAGGTGGGGTTTTGAATTTATTTATTAAGATTGGTGGGAGCTCCCAAGGATCAACCCCATAGTAAAGTATTGTTGAGCTGGTAGTTAATATTTCAATTCTAAGTAGTATTGTAAGTAAAGCTGTTAATATTTCTTTGTTTCCAATGATGCTGTAAAAAATACCTAGACCTAAACCAAATGGTGCAGCGATAAGCATAATCTTTAGGATTTGGATAGGCTTTCTAGAAACGATAAATGATATGAGGATCGGTAAGAAGAGTATTACTGAGAGATTGTACACTCTAGATTCTATTGTTGCAGCGCTGACTAATATTAGTAAGAATATGTTTGCAATTAGTGGGTTAATTCTTGAAGTAGGCTCCGTATAGATGTCATAGTTATTGAAAGATTCTTCTCCAATCTTCATAAATTATACCTCCATCTAGCAATAGTATTCTATCAGAGTATGCTTCAGCGAAAGATATATCATGTGTAGCGATAACAAATGCCTCATTGTTGGATGCGGCTGATCTTAAGATTTCACCAAGCTTCTGCCCCATCTTATAATCTAGCCCTGCTGTAGGTTCATCTAGACATAGCAGTAGTGCACCTCTATACAATCCAGACATGATGGATATTATGCGTTTCTCACCTAAACTCAATGTATGTATTGGTTTATCTAGTAAGTAGGATAAACCAAACTTCTCTAAAAGACTCGTTGCATCTGTATTTTCGGATTTAGGTAGCTCATCCCTAGGTGTTGTCCCTGTTAAGAAGGCTGAGGGGTTCTGGCTAACATATAATGAGAGATGTGGATTAGGTTTTCTACCATTGATCAAAACTGTCCCCCTACTCGGCTTATAGATTCCTGCTAGAATCTTTAGAAGAGTAGTTTTACCTACACCATTCTTCCCAATTACCGATATGATCTCCTTCCTACCTATAGTCAGGGAGATGCCCTTCAAAACATTGTTTCTTCCATCGTAGCTGAACCATACATCCTTAACATATACAAATTTCTCAGAAACTAGGAGATTATCATAGGATGTTTTCCTGACATAAGGTTTCCCTACTTCTCCTATGAATATTGTCTTGTCTGGTTTAAGGTATAGTTCTTCTAGTGAGTAACCAGTTAAGATTATTGAGAGACCGTTATCACAGAGTTCTTTTAGTGTTTTCGATATAGACTTCCTAGCCTCCCAATCAATATTCGAGAATGGATTATCAAGTAGAAGTATCTCAGGTGAGATGCTTAATGCATCTGCAATAGCTAACCTTTGCTTCTGGCCTCCACTAAGAGTTGAAACTTCTCTATTGTAAAGGTTTAGTAAGCCAGTTATCTCTAGAGCTCTAATTGTTGATTCAATTACCTTTTTTGGTTTCCACCCTAGGTTCTCCGGTCCAAAGGCAGCCTCATCAAATACTTTGTTATTGAGTATGTAGGATTCAGGCTCATCTGGTACATATGCAATCTTAGACCTAAGATATTTTTTATCTATTAGAGATACTTCAACTCCATTATACTCTATTGTCCCCTCATAGGGGAGTAAGCCGATTATTGATAGTAGGATGCTAGTTTTTCCAGAGCCGCTTGGTCCAATAATTGCTGCTACTTCGCCCTCCCTTAATGTTAAATTTATCTCAGGGCTCTTCCACATACCTCTCCTAGCTTTCATTGATTCTATCTTGAGCAACGGGCCATCCCCTGAAAGCTCCTGCAGCTACAAGTCTATCTACGATTAATTTAACTACTATTCCAGCAAAGACTGCGCCACTTACAAGCATTGCTAGAATTATGGTAAAGTGTAGATATAGAGGATAGCCTGGGTCTCTACAAGCTGGGTAGAATGGACTAACTAGACAATCGAATGGATATGCAGCTATTACTGGTAGCATTCCAGCGAGTATCATTGTTCTCCAACCCCATGATTTATATCTTCCAATCCAGAAAGCTATCTCACTCATTAAGCCTTGTGCTGGTCCATAGTAATATAGTAGTATAGAGTATGGGCTTACGAGTAGTAGTTCTACTATTGAGCCTATTGTTTCACCTAGGAATGCTATACCCTTCTTCCTGATTACGTACGCTGGAAGTGTTCCACCGATAAACCATATCCCATATATCATTCCTATACCGATGTGTCCAGCGATTAATGTTACTACTGGAGCTACTAGATGGCTTAAGGCAGCAAAGATTACACCCGAGACAACTGAGAGGGAAGCTAAACCAACCATCTCTTTAATAGTCAGCATACTTCTGGAATCCACAGTTCAAAGATCTTCAGAACCAGCATTTAAGGGAATGTATAAGGAGCTTATACCTCTTCTATAGATAAGTTCAAATGATATTAATCCCCATCTAGATAATATTGGATAGGGTGTTATAGGCATGATTAAAGATAAAGACCTTATCAAGGAGACCGTAATAGAAGCTGCTAAGCTTATGGCCGTCTCTGCACTAACAGCTCCGAAAGCTAGAGGGGTAGACAATATTGTAGTGAGAATACTTGATAGAGATGATGAATTAGAGCTACTCGCAAAGAAGATGGAAGAACTCTCAGAATATTATGGAGATTACTTTAAGAGAGATGCTCATAATATAAGGAATAGTAAAGCAGTAGTATTGATAGGATGCAAAATTGCTGCGATGAATCTCAAGACTCCTCCATTCTGGAAGATAGATGCAGATACCCTACACAGTATAGTTAACCTAGGGATAGCTATAGGCTCAGCTGTGAAGACAGCATCAATACATAACATAGATAATAGAGTTATGTTTAGCGCTGGTGTAACAGCACAAGAACTTAAATTAATAGATGCAGACTATGCTTTCGCCATTCCTCTAAACGTATCATCCAAGAGTAAATACTTTGATAGAGTATGGCCGCCCCCTAAATAGAAGAACAAAAGAATACCAGAGTACAATTATCGCCTATACTATTGATAACATTCTACTATCCTGATCTTCCGGAAAAGATTAAAAAAGAGTTAAAACCAAGATATGGTATGGCTCGTTATGGTTTGATATCTGGTTTATTGATTATATTGGGTGTAATACAGTTTACGATATTGATGGTAGTATGTGAGGCTCTCTATCCCAACTATAGTGTAGCCTATAACTATATTAGCGACCTTGGAGTCGGCTTAACAGCTCCAATCTTCAATAGCTCAATAATACTTCTAGGCATACTGGTAATCGTTTCTTCGTGGCTTCTCTACCAAGTATTTAAGAGTAGAGTATTATCTATAGTTTTGTTTTTAACTGGATTCGGAGCTACAGGTGTTGGAGTTTTCCCAGAGGGAAGCCCATACAATCTACACACAATAATGTCTGCAGTAACATTCATCTTCGCAGGAGTAACTGCTATAACAGCATATAGATTTACACCTAAACCTATCTCATGGATATCCATAATAATGGGTGTAGTATCCTTAGCTTCATTAGGATTATTCACATCTGAAAACTATCTAGGACTAGGGCATGGAGGAATGGAGAGGATGATAGTTTACCCAGTACTTCTATGGGCTTTAGTATTTGGAGGATACATCATAACAAAGGATATAAAACAATAATGAATCTATGAAAGCATATCTAACCCATCAAGCCATCCTTCATATTTTAGCCTAGTCTCAGAACCATGACCTGGATAAACAACATTCTCAGGAGGAAGCATCCTAGAAATTGTTTTGAGGCTCCTAAGCATCTTACCCATAGAGTGTGGCCCCGAATCTTTCCGAAACTACTTCTTAATAATGTATCTCCACTAAAAAGAGCGTTCAAGTGACTAGAATAGTAGCATACAGAACCTTCTGTATGCCCTGGAGTATGATATGCAATGATCTCAATGCTTCCCACCTTGAATTTGTCAAATCCTCTTAGTTGAGAGACATCTTTAAGTTCTATATCCAACTTTTAGTAATGATTGATCATCATAGTAGATATGAATTTCTCCACTAGATTTGACTTAATCTCAACAGTATATCCAACATGGTTAGGATGTCCATGAGTTAACAAAACGTGTTTAAGCTTAAAGTTTTCCTGCATACAGCTATCAATCAAATCTTCCAAAAATCTCTCTCAAGAATCTAATTGCTTTATAGACTTTTTGAATTTCGTCTGATAAGATTGTTTGCCCTCCTCTTCTTATAGAAGCTGAGTAATTATCTGCTCCATGTACTACCTGCAGTAGAGGATAAGATAATCTAAAATACTTGAATTCACGGTCATTAGATATAACCTGATAAAATTTATCCCTTAGTTTGGAATGAATCTCTCCTACAAGTTCTGTCTTATAGGTTGTTAAATCAATAGATGTCTTCTTCTTATACATGTCTAGAATAAGGTTGAGACAACTTTCGCATAAGTTTACTCTCTTAACCTCTTTAAAGCTATTTTTCCGTATGTCATGATGATGTAGATATATAGAAAACATAACGGGGTACAACATCTCTCCTAGACCAAGTTGATTACCATGTATGGATATCCAGTACGCTGAGATGATTTCATGGCCTCCAAAGCTAGACTTACTCTCTTGGTAGTTTCTAGATATTTTCCCCAAGTCATGGAATATGTATGAAGCATAAAGAGCATTTCGACTCTCTCGCTCAGAAATTTCAACCTTAAGGGAATGGGCTAACCTAACAAGATAAGTATCAAATCTTCTATCTAAGAATACCTCTTCTATAAAATCAATACCATTAATAATATGCTCATCTATTCCCTGCTCAAATTCTTCTGGAGATTTAGGAAAATAAGCTGCACAAACATGTTTCATGGAATTACACCACGAATACCATCATATTCTCCCATGTAAACTACTTCTATAGTCCTCTTTCCTAGAGCGAATTCCTTAGCTAGTCTATAAAAATCTTGAGATGAATCTATAGTTTTTCCATTGATTTTAACTTTAATCAAATTATCTTGAAACATCTTCTCTACTTCTTCAGGTGAAAATAGGATAAATTCATCATCCACTCTTACAGGAATAGTAAATTCTCTTAAGAGAGGTCTATGCTCTAAAGTCTTCTCAACTTGAGTAAGGATTTCTGGACTCCTACTGTATAGGTTAAGTAGTTTTATTGATAAATCTTTTAATGGATTGTAATATGGGGAATATCTTGGGTCAACCTCCTGTTGATGCCTTCCATGAACTTCATTCAGTAAATTGTAATATGTAGAAGGGATCCTTGGATGTATCGAGTCTATACTCTTGCTAAGCTCCTCCCAAGTCTTCTTAATCTTATCAGCTGGATATGGCTCCCCCAAGCTTTTTAAGATATAGATACTAGCAGATTTTTCATCATATCTTGCTACCCTACCCATTCTCTGCAAAAGTGACTGTGCTACAGACAGCTCAGTAATTAAGATGTCTGATGATATATCAACTCCTGCTTCTACGACTTGAGTTGTTAAGATAATACTTGGGTTTTTATTTTTAGACGCCTCCCTTATACATTCTAGAACTTTCTCTCTATGTGTTCTCTTCATGTTGCCATGTAATAAGAATACGTCAATCCCGCAGGAGACCTTCAATGCATCATAAATCTTAACAGCAGTGTATGGTGAGTTAACCACAACTAGGTTTACCTTATCTAACTCTATAAACCTACTTACATTATTAACTATGTCTACACTATTATCAATTAACTGTATATTGAAGTTTTTCTCACTCTCTTTCTTTATGAATGGGTCTGAAGAGTCTGGTTGAAAAATCTTAAAATCATATCCATATGCTTTTGCCATACTTCGGAAGTATTCCTCGTAACCTTTAGATATTGTAGCTGTAGAGATGATTATGGAAGTCTTGTATCTTAATATTAGTTCCAATACCACCGCGAAAACAGTCTTCATATTCTCATCCTCAAGGATATAGTGTGCTTCATCAAGAAACAATAATGAATCTAGTAATGACCCCTGGGTAAGGTAATCATAGCCGAATTCCTTCTCTTCTCTGATTAACGTGATCTTCTTTGTGTTAAGCTTCATTATATCCCATGTAAAAGTATCAATGGTAGTAACATTTAGTGGGAATAGATGGAATACTTCTAGTTCTTCCTCTTTTACATCCATCATTTTTGACTTTACAGCTTCACCTGCAATTCTTGAAGCTCTAAAATGTATATCTTCAACGATTGACCTCATTGGAAGTATATGTACAACTTTAGGGAAGAAAGATGAGTCAAAAACAGAGTATATTGCACACGATATACTTATCATGGTTTTGCCATATCCAGTAGGTGCTTTAATAATATAGAGAAAAGGCTTCTCAGTTTCTTGAATAGCTTCTAGTACGTTATTGATTAGAGGCCGTTCATTTCCATTTAGCCTAGACTTTACCTGGTTATATATCGAAACCAAGCTTACCAATTCTATCCCTCAACCATCTTTCTATCTTTTCCCAGCATGGATAACTGCTAAAAGATGTTGTTCATGCATGAAAACTTTAACAGTATTCTTTAATAACAGATTAACCCTTTCTTTAGTAGTTAATATTGAATGAGAAATTCTTAAGAGTCTTAGCAGTGTTTCCTCTATCAAGCCAGGTCTTCCAGCATGTATCGCTCTATAGAGATCCTTAACAAATATTAGCAATAGCATACTATTATCCCCTTGGACAGGCTTCTGGATCTCACGTTCAGCCAACTCTAATAGAGCATGCATCGGATTATCATATTTTTGATTTTTTATCTCTATTTGAATTTTGGTCTGCGGCATACTATTGAGAAAGTCGATGTAAGCTCTAAGATAATTTATGCTTTCTGTGAGATCTATTAACATTGTCCGAGTACATGTATAAGCATTCCCAACAAGCGATATCTCATACATTTTCAATGGATATACTTCACTGGGAATTGTTGTTTGTGATGTGGCCACGCCATAGCTTAATCTAAGCTCATACAGCTCTTCACAGTAGGGGATAGGCTTCATCTTTATATGGGTTTCTGTTAAGTATTTTATAGCCTCATGTATTATATGTGCTCTTTCAGGAATGTCTAGGATTGCTTCTATACCTTCTTTGGTGATGAAATAGTATCTTCCACCATAGTATCCTGCAAAACATCTTAAGAAGCCTATACCAATCAATGCAAACCATACTGGATCTAGTAAGATCTCCGGTTTCTCACCTGCGGTCGGCTTTAGAAATCCATGCTGAAATTCATAAAATTCAGCCTGTTTAATAACTGCTGGAACAATTGCTAATGAATCATTAAACTTCTTTCCTAGGATAACTTCTCTACCAATACTAACGGTTTTTAAGCTATCCATAAAATCTACCTTCTTTTTCCTTAAAAGATTAGCTGTACCCTTTAACACATATATCATTAATCTTATGTAATCTTCTGGGGCTCTCCCTTCTCCATACCATTTTACAAGCCTCTTGGTTTTTATAAAATAGGCGCTCCTATCATTAAGGACAATCTTACTAGAAGAGATTTCAGAAAAATAGTCATCAAACTGGTTTGACATTCTCTCCATTAACTCTGCAACTCTCTCATTCAATTCTGATTCTTCGGATTCGAAGATGTTGCCTTCTGCCAGTTCAAGTAAGCCTATAGTAATTATTTCTCTTAGTAAGCCGGTGAAAGGAAGTTTATCAAGTATCCTGCTAGCATTCATATTATCACGGCTTCTCCATCAAGAACTACTACCTTTAAGTCACCTTCAACTATGTTATCCTCAAGAGGATACGCTACTCTTATTCTGCTAGCTCTAGAGTAATCGCTAAGCTCACTAATTTTCCAATCAACAACTAATTCTACATCATACCTACCTTTAACATGTTCTACTCTCTCTAGAGAGTAACTAAATTGAGTCCTCACTACTTTTGCATATGATACCTCTACACTAGAAGTCTTTACATCTTCAACATTTACAATACTCTCTCTTGAGCCCAGCCTCGTTATCCCCCAAGCAGCTCTCTTGAGATCATTTATTGTATAGTTTATTAGTTTTTCATCGTCAAATACGTATGCTACTCTGAGAGATGAATCATATTCTGCATAAGTAACGGTTACTGGAAGAGATGTTACTGCTGATTCAGCAACATTATGATAAAGTCTATTTATTTTAAATAGTGGACCATACATTACCCCTCCTCTACTACTGACCGCAACACCTATCAACATATTTCTAAGCTCTTCAGCTATTGATTTAGCTCTACCATCTTCACTAACTATAATTTCCTTTCTATTTTCATTAAAGAGTGGATAAGCTAAGGCACCGATAAGAGATGTAGGTGGAGGATGTTTAAATGAAATCCTCATCTTGCTTTGAGGAGATGCTCTTAGTGCGATGATTCCATGAGGCTTCAGTGTAACTATCAAGGAATAAGGCATTTTCAGCACCAGAAACTAGATAATCGTTCTACTCTTTAGATACTGTATAAGCTGTGCTATAACATGTTCAGGCGTCTCAAGACCGTCCCTACCCAATACATAATATTGGTATTCTTCATTGAATTCTCTTGCTAGTTTTTCAAGCCTTTTCATAGTGTTATCTTCGAACTCTTCATATATAGGAGATGTTACTGTGAAAGGTTTCTCAGTTACTGAAATTGCAAGTGATCTTATTCCTCCTAGCGGTAGGAACCTTGAAAGTTTTGCTCCAAACTGGCTTGATGAAAGCATCCTTGCTAAAGATCTTATGGCTGCTCTTCTCCTAGCTTTTACTTCGTCTGCAGATATTATTGGTTTGCCTGATATTGCGCTCATGCCTATGGCCTTGAGATCTAGATTGAATGTAAAAGCATAGATAGCTGTACCAGTCTCAACATAGTATAGCATCTGTTCCTCTGCTCCTTCTGTTTTCTTTTCACTTTTTCCCTCAGCTTGAGAGATAATTGCATGTCGAGCATGTAGCTGAGGCTCCACCGTAGAGTATATGGCCATTTTCTTTATAGGCAACGCATAACTAACTTGGAATGCCGACGTCCTCTTAACAGGTACTTTCCCTGCGTAAAGAAATCCACCAACATCTTCTACTGTGCAGTTCTTTACTATTCCTTCTTCCAATTCTTCTGCAACGGTGGGTAATTTTCTTCCTTCAAATTTTTCAGCAGCGTTTCTATCATCCATTGATTTTAAGAACTCTCCTCTAGCACACTTACTGCATACTTTCTGTTTTTCGACTAGCGCTTCCTCTGCTAATAATTCTTGAAATGCGTGTGCAAGACTTTCTCCACTAACTGCAGGAACATAAATTATCTTCATGATATCTCTGTCTTCTACTATGTAGGGTACTCTTCTATGTTTTGAGTAGTTTCCAGCGGTTTCAACCATGTTTAATGCTTCAACGTTAGCTTCAAATCTAACACCAGCACTTACAAACATACGTACCACCTTATTCCTCCTCTTTAGAAATATATGGAAAACTCAAAGCTTTAATTGCTAATCTTCTAGCCACTCCTATATCTTCTTTAGCTAATTTCAAGAACTCAGTAATTTGAGATTCATCAGGAATCTTGGGCAGGATGATTTTCTTTTCTTCTTCCTCATAATATCTAAGTTCTTTACCGTTTTTCTTGTCTATCTTTGCTGAATCATAGATTGACCTAAATGTTCTTATTGCTTCCCATAGAGCAAATTCCACAGTTTCGTAATTCAATGCATTACCTATCCTATCAAGGAAACTGTATCTTCTTATCTTCGAGAAAAACCTCAACATATTAACAATTCCTTCAAACTTCTCTTCTATACCTTCCTCTACCTCACGTTCCATACAATTATATGGAGAGAAGCGGATTAAAAATTTTTCTATTTCATAAGAATTAGATATTTGTTTCGATTTTTTGAGACATTCTTTTATACATTTTCATATAGAAGTAACCGTCTTCTGTAACTTGGTTTTTCTCATCAACAAGTTTGTAATGTCTCATATCGTTTATGGCTCGACTGACTGTCGCTGGAGAAAGTCCTGTACTTTTTGATATAGCTCTTATCGACTTTCCAGAACTTAAATAGTCTAATATGGTCAGCCATCTATTGCTATATGGGGTTTTTAGAATATTCAAGGGTATCCTTATGTAATGTTCGAGACTTTCAAACTCTACTTCAATGATTATCCGGTAATTATTAAGTGTTAGTAAAGTTGAGAAAACCCCAAGTATTAACGCTCTCATTCCACCTGATAAACATGAAATTATCTCATCAAATTCGTAGCTTAGGATTATGTCTCTAACTCTACAGATCTCTTCCGCGAGGTTTTCTCGGAGATTATATTCTTCAATCCTCAGCTCAATATTTGGGAGAATCTTTGCAACTATCTCTTTAATAGCTTCGGCGGCTTTCGCAGATTTATCATCTTGAAGATAACCTTTTGGTGCAAAAATTATTATAGAATCACCTATAGATAGCCCATTTCTTATTAATGACCTAATGATGAATTTCTCATCAAATCCTAGAGTAGCAATAAAAAGCTTTCTCAATTCCCCGCCGAAGTAATATTAGTTAAAATCTAAAAAACTTATTGTTTAATGGGAGATTATGTCGAAGTGCTTGTTAAGCTAATCCATAGGTTAGTATTTCTGTGAAATCTTTTATATTTGTTTTTAATTCTGTTGTATGATGTCGCCTGTGGTTGTTGTTAAGAGGGATGGGAGTGAGGAAGAATTCATACCTGAGAAGGTTGTTGTAAGCTGTTTAAAGTCTGGTGCTACGGTCGAAGCTGCTAGAAATATTGCTAAGATAGTTGAAGCACGGATTCTAGAGAAGAAGCTTGAAAAGATTACAGCTAAAGAATTAACTGGATGGGTTCTAGAATTACTAAAGAAGGAAAATGAAGAATGGTATAGGAATTGGATTATATTTGATAGAGCTGTAAAGAGAAGAGATACAGAGAAAGAATTCAAGAAGTAGGAGTTAGGGTTTTAAGAAATCCATGTGGCGACCGATCCACTACTTATAACACTATTCTATCATAAGTTACTTGATGTATGAAAATTTTATAACATTATCTCCAACATTTATGTTTAGAGATCTAGCAACCACGATACATTTTGCTTTTAACATGTAGAGTATAGGTTTCCTTAGAAGATGCTCTAATTCAGTTAAGCTTTCATAATATCCTTGACCCTTAGAGATGATTAGGTCTGCTTCTCTAACATGTTCTAGAAATTCTGCTGAGCACTCTTTCAAGACTAAACCGACAGAATCGCTCCCCGTAGTAACAACTTGTGAAAACTCATCTAGCTTAATCTGCGCTGCATCATTCAGTGTAGCATCATTGAGTACTGGACCAGACTTTACTGCAGAAACTACTTTAACAGGATAATTTCTAGTGATAACTTCTATGAAGAATTTATCGAAAACGACTTCACCTGCATTATCATGGAGATAAACTATCTTCTTAGCTCTTGGAAGGAGCACCATTAACTTATCTAGGTCATTAATAGCTAGAGGCTCTTCTAAGCAGTTTTTAAGCTGGTTAACTAAGTTACTAAATGAGAAATGGTAATCTTCAACTTCAAAATCTATCGAGTTTCCACATATAGTACTTAGAGCAGCGAGCCTTAAACCATCCCTAAAGCTTCTCTTCTCATATTCGCTTTTCAGATGAGGGATAAGCTGAACCGCAAGATCATTTGATTCCTTCTTTAATCTATCAAATGGGTCATTGTTTCCAGTAATCCTCTTAGCAACTCTAAATGCATAGGTATGAAGTATATTAGGTGTAATTTCTTTATCCTTAGATACTTTCTTCAACCATTTCAAGACTTCTATGACAACCTTCTCTTGTAATTCTTCATCATGAGTAGCTCTAGCAGCTATATCGTATGCAGCTCTAATTGTACATGGGATACAAAGTAGATGTCTTTTCATCTAGTGCTACTATTTTTTCTTCCCTTTATAAACTCATAACAACTATAGCTCTACTGCTTCAACACGACGTTCTTCAAACATTAAACTGATATTACGGAAAGCTTATACATTAGTGGTTAATACATGATAGGTGGTAGTAGGATGAGTATACTTGTTTTATCTTCAATCCTCTCCCAGATGCATATCCAGTTGAGTAGACGTGAAACTGAAGAACTATACTATGACCTCTTAATGTATTTTGGATTAATAGGCGGGGTTAATGAGTGCCAAGCACTAGAGTATGCTTGGAGAGACCCTAGAAATAGAAAGATGATTGAAGAATTCATAATAGCTTGGCTGAATAAGAAGAAAAAGAAAGAAATACTAGCCAGATACATCTAGAAACGCTTCCTAGAAGCTTAGAAGAGAATGACTATTATAGATGCTTATCGAATTTTAGCTCAATAGATATGAGTGGGAGAGTACTATCTAGAGAATTTTATGAAAGAGATCCCGCTGAAGTTGCTAGAGAACTTCTTGGGAAGATATTAGTTAGGAGGCTTGATGACGTATCTCTGAAAGGTGTGATCGTTGAAACCGAAGCATATTATGGTCAAGATGATCCAGCATCTAGAGCATATAAAGGTAGGAAGAAGTTTAATGAGTTAATGTTCAAGGATGTTGGGAAGACGTTTATTTACATGGTTCACGGTAACTGGCTCTTAAACATAGTAGCTCACCCAAAAGATGAAGTTGGAGCAGTCTTGATAAGAGCTCTAGAACCACTGGAAGGAGTAGAGATAATGATGAAGAATAGAGGCATAAGAAACATTTATTCACTAACTAATGGACCGGGAAAACTCACGAAAGCTTTAGCAATAACGAAGGATCTAAATGGTATAGATGTTACAGAGAGAATAAGCAAAATCCAAATCATAGAAAACATAGACTATGGATTCGAGATTCAGGATTCTTACAGGATTAATGTAAAGAAGGATTTACCCATAAAATTGAGATTCTTCATTAAAGGAAATAAGTTTGTTTCAAGATTAGAAAATCCGAGATTATAAGTTCCTGGATAAACATAGAGAATTATTTCGCATTCTAGTTTTTAAGAGTTCGTAGATTGAAGACTACTCTGAAAGATAGAGTATCCTGCCTTTCTCTACTACTTCGAGAATAAAACTATTTCCCTCCAAGAACATCTTCGAAAACTCATCTACAGTATAGCCTACAGGTTCTAGCGGTAGCTTTATTTCATCATTTAAATCTAAGAGTAGTTTAATCCTATCTAAGAAGGGCTCCTTAAAATCTGCTA
>Ga0272449_1000559_pt1 | contig 43793 bp, 36 predicted proteins | sample YNPCB0241_FD_198679 | JGI IMG/M metagenome (GOLD analysis project Ga0272449, IMG submission 198679) | Hot spring sediment microbial communities from Yellowstone National Park, WY, United States - YNP-CB-024-1 | ecosystem: Environmental > Aquatic > Thermal springs > Hot (42-90C) > Sediment...
TGTTGTCATATTACATGTTGGCTCATTCGAGGAGGTGACGATGTTTTTCGACCCTCTATATTTCCTTTTCATGGTGCCCGCTTTCCTTTTGAGCCTTTGGGCGCAACTAAAGGTAAAAAGTGCAGTAGCAAAGTTCAGTAAAATCCCGAACTCCTCGAACCTAACAGGTGCTCAGGTCGCTGATGCGATCCTCAAGACAACTGGTATTTCTGATGTTGAAATAGAGCCTACCGATGGCGTGCTTTCAGACCATTATGACCCATCAAAAAAGGTTTTAAGATTGTCGAGGGATGTGTTTTATGGGCGTTCTATCGTGTCTGCCGGCATTGCTGCGCACGAGGTTGGGCACGCAATCCAGCACAAGAACGCCTATAGCCCCCTGGTTCTTAGGCAGACTCTCGCACCTGCTGCGATGTTTGGTTCCAACATCTCGTGGATTTTGATCCTTCTTGGTTTCATCCTGTCAAGTGTAAAGATGCTTTGGCTTGGCATAGGGCTTTTCTCGCTCGCTGTGCTCTTCACATTGATAACATTGCCTGTGGAGTTCGATGCATCTAGAAGGGCAAAAGAGGTCTTGCTTAGCATGGGGCTTGTAAGCAACTATGACAGAGAAGGGGTCTCTGCTGTGCTCAATGCCGCTGCAATGACCTATGTGGCAGCTGCAGCGACCGCCATCTTGCAACTTATCTATCTGATTTTGAGGGCTCAGTCGTCTTCCAGAGACTAAAGTCACAGGCATCCTTTGGATTTTAGAAGACATATCGTCGTCATTGGCGAGGCCGGAAGCGGGAAATCCGAGATAGCGATAAACCTTGCCATCCATCTTGCGAGAACTGGGGAACAAGTCACACTGGTTGACCTTGACCTTATAAAGCCTTTCTTGCGCTCTAGAGGGGCGCTCGAGGCACTTTCCAAGGCACATGTAACCCTTGTTGCACCAGAAGGGGAACACGCCTCTTCCGACCTTCCCATCCTGCTTCCACATGTGCGCTCTTTGTTTCAGGACTTAGAAAGACGAATAGTTGCGGATGTTGGTGGTTCTGAAAGCGGGATGAGGGTCATTCATGCACTCAAGGATGTGATACCAAGCGATGAAACAGATTTTTTTCTTGTTCTGAACTCGAAAAGACCATTTACAGACACAATCGAAAAGGCTATTGCATGTGCAAAAAGGATGCTTGTTTCCCCAGTCGTGAAGCTGACTGGCGTCATATCGAATACACATCTGAAGGACGAAACAGATGCAAATATGGTAAAAGAAGGTGCATTGTTCGCAATGGAAGTGGCTGAAAAACTTGGAATAAAGCGGATCCTGATTGCAGGAAAACGGAAGATTTGCGAAGAATTGCAAAGGGAGGGCTTTGAGATGCCTTTGTTGCCTCTTGACATTTACATAAGCCTCTCCTTTGAGGCGAAGAAGGGGCGAAAGGTCGGTCCTCCTTTCGTTCTAAGATAGAGGAGGCTTTTGTGCCAAAGATCGTAATCAATAGTGAAGCGTGCAAAGGATGCGAGTTGTGCGTGAACTCCTGTCCGCAGAGGGTTTTGGGAATGGGGCGAGAGATAAACTCGAAAGGATACTTTTTTGCAAAAGTGCTTTATCCTATGCAGTGCATCGGGTGCAGGGTGTGCTGTATCACTTGCCCCGACATGGCAATCGAGATGTTTGTTGACGGGACCTATTACAAGTATTTCCCTTACTGAGGGAGGGTTTCGTGCGCAAACTGATGAAAGGCGCAGAGGCAATCGCAGAGGCAGCGATAAGGGCAGGATGCAGGCTGTTCTTTGGTTACCCTATCACGCCACAGAACGAAATCCCTGAATATATGTCTAGAAGATTGCCAGAGGTTGGAGGGTGCTTTGTGCAGGCTGAAAGCGAGGTTGCTGCATCGAACATGCTATATGGGGCTGCAGGGACTGGTGAAAGGGTCATGACATCGTCTTCGTCGCCAGGCATTTCCCTGATGATGGAAGGCATATCTTATCTCGCGGGTGCTGAACTTCCAGTGGTCATCGTGAACATCATGCGTGCGGGCCCCGGGCTTGGGGGCATACTACCATCGCAGGGGGACTATTTTCAGGCGACAAAAGGCGGTGGTCATGGGGATTACAGGGTTTTGGTTCTTGCCCCATGGTCTATACAAGAGGCTTATGATTTGGTTCAGGATGCATTCGACCTTGCTGACTATTATCGAAACCCTGTTATGGTTCTGGGAGATGCGCTTATCGGTCAGATGATGGAGCCATGCGAACTTAGAGAGGGAAGGAAACCATGCAAACCGTTAGACGAAAAGAAGGAATGGGCTGCAAGGGGATATAAGGGGGGAAGGAAAAGGGCGATAATAAACTCGTTGTTCCTGGACCCTGTTGAACTTGAAAAACACAACCAAAAACTGTTTGCAAAATACGAAGAGATGAAGAAAAACGAGGTCCGATACGCTTGTTATGGAACCGATGGCGAATGCGATGTTCTGATTGTGGCTTATGGGACTGTTGCAAGGGTTGCAGTGAGGGCAATGGAGATACTGGAAGAAGAGGGTATAAGGGCAAGGCTAATCAGACCCATAACTTTGTTCCCATTTCCTTACGATGCAGTCTATGACGCTTCGATGAAGGCAAAGTTTGTCTTGTGTGCTGAACTTTCAACTGGGCAAATGGTCGAGGATGTCAGGCTCGCTGTGAAGGACCACAGGCCCGTATTTTTCTATGGCAGACAGGGAGGGATGCTCATAAGCCCAGAAGAGATAGTGCGTGAAGTAAAGAAACTCAGGGAAAAGATAAAGGAGGGCAAAAGTGGAGAGTAAGGTCTTTTCAAAGCCACGAGCAATGACAGATGTTTTGACCCACTATTGCCCTGGATGCACGCACGGCATCATCCACAGATTGATTGGAGAGGTGATTGACGAACTTGGAATAAAGGAAAGGGCGGTGGGCATTGCGCCTGTTGGGTGCGCAGTCTTGGCTTACGAATACTTCGATATTGACATGTTTGAGGCATCTCATGGGCGTGCACCTGCTGTTGCAACTGGCATAAAAAGGGCACACCCAGAACTAATCGTCTTTGCCTATCAAGGCGATGGAGACCTTGCTTCCATAGGCGGGAACGAAATCATCCATTGTGCAAACAGGGGCGACAAGGTTACAGTTGTCTTTGTGAACAACGCCATCTATGGGATGACTGGGGGACAGATGGCACCCACAACGCTTTTAGGTCAAAAGACAACGACGACACCAAAGGGAAGGGACGCCCAGAACGCAGGCTATCCAATGAGGATGGCTGAACTTATCTCGACGCTTGCGACCCCTGCCTTTGTAGCGAGGGTTTCTGTCCATAACGCAAGCAACATAGTCATTGCAAAGCAGGTGCTGAAGAAGGCTTTCTTGCATCAGGTGCGAAACGAATGCTTCTCGTTTGTCGAGTTCTTGTCCACATGCCCAACGAACTGGGGAATCCCGCCCTTCGAGGCGCTTCGATGGCTAGAGAAAAACATGATCCCTTATTATCCGCTTGGGATTTTCAAGAGCCTTGAGACATCGGACAGGGCGCCAAAGCCTGTGGTTCATTTTTTTGAAAACGCTATGGGCTTTGGCAATGGAGGAAATGCAAAAGAAGCCTCGTGGGGTTTTGGAAAGGATACTGCGGGGTAAGCGACATGTATTTCGATGCGATCATCGCTGGATTTGGCGGGCAAGGTATTATGGTTATCGGAAGGGCGCTTTGCTATGCTGGGATGAAGGAAGGGAAAGAGGTTTCGTGGCTTCCTTCATACGGACCAGAGATGAGGGGAGGCACAGCGAACTGCACGGTTGTTATGTCTGACAAATCCGTTGGCTCTCCTGTGGTTGAATGCCCGATGGCACTGGTCGCAATGAATCTTCCGTCGCTTGACAAGTTCGAGCCAAAGGTAAGGCAAGGTGGGCTTGTTGTTTACAATGTTTCCCTGATAAACAGGGAGCCAAAGAGGGGGGATTTGAGGGTGATTCCAATAAGGGCGAACGAAATAGCAAATGAACTTGGCGTGCCAAAGGCATTGAACATGGTTGCTTTGGGTGCTCTTGTGGGGGCTTCAGAGGTCGTAAAGATAGAAACAGTTCAGGAGGTCGTGGAAGAGATGTTCGCAGGCGACGAGAAGGTGAAAGAAAAAAACCGTGAGGCTCTGATGGCAGGATACCTCGAGGTGAAGGGTAGATGAGCGAAAAAGGCTTTGATAGGGTGAAAGAAATAATTTCGGGTTATAAGCGTGACGAAAAACTTTTGCTTCATTGCCTGAAAGACATCCAGCACGAAGTTGGCTATCTTCCGAAAGAGGCGCTGAAGATGGTTGCATCCCATCTAGGATTACCCCTTTCAAAGGTCTATTCTGTTGCATCTTTTTATCGCGCGCTCTCGCTTGAGGCAGGTGCAAAGGATGTCGTCCATGTATGCACAGGCACATCCTGCCACTGCAGAGGGGCAAAAAGGGTGCTAGAAGAACTCTTGGCACTTCAAGAAAAAGGGAAAGACATAACGATAAAGACTGTAAACTGCATGGGAACATGCGCATTGGCACCTGTGGTCGTAGTTGGAAACAGATATTTTGGTCCTACAAACCCAGGCGAAGTTGGAAAAATTTTGGAACGGAGCACTCAAGATGGCTCTGAAAAACAGGGATGATTTTGAAAGATATGTAAACGCTTGCCTAGAAAAGCGCTCGACGAAAAAGATTCGAGTGCTTGTGTGCCATGGTCAGGGTTGCGCTGTCAGGGGGGCACAAGGGTTATTGAAGGCGCTTGAAGACGAGATAAAGGCGCAGGGATTGGATGGTCAAGCAGAGGTCGTGCCAACAGGATGTCATGGGCTTTGTAGCATCGCGCCATCCGTCATCATAGAGCCTCAGGGTGTGCTTTATGGAAATGTCAAACCTGAAGATGCGAAGAAGATTATCGTAAAAACGATAAAGAGTGGCGCTATCGTCGAAGAACTCTGCGTAAAAGAAGGTGACAAGCCTTTGCCTTATATTCAAGACATCCCGTTCTTTGCGAACCAGACAAGGATTGCCTTGCGCAATGTAGGAAAGATAAACCCCTACGAAATTGATGACGCCATTGCTTCGGGTGCCTATCAGGGTTTTGTCAAGGCACTGTTCGAGATGACTCCAGAGAAGATAATCGAGGAGGTGTCTTTGTCTGGGCTTAGGGGGCGTGGGGGTGCAGGATTTCCAACAGGAAGGAAGTGGGCTTCGTGCAGGAAGGCAAAGGGCGATAGGAAGTTCGTTGTGTGCAATGGGGACGAGGGAGACCCTGGGGCTTTCAAAGACAGGGCTTTGATGCACGGAGACCCTCATGCCATCATAGAGGGGATGCTTATCGGTGCTTATGCGGTGGGGGCAAGGGAAGGATTTATATTCACAAGGGATGAATACCCTCTGGCAGTCCACATCTACAGCCTGAAAAAGGCGATCGAGGATGCAAGAAGGCTTGGGCTTCTTGGCGAAAGGATCCTTGGCACAGACTTTTCCTTTGACATCGAACTTGCCTTTGGTGGTGGCGCTTATGTGTGCGGGGAATCGTCAGCGCTTATGCGCTCGATCGAAGGAAAGCCACCAGAGCCAAGGGCTAAATACATCCACGGCACAGAAAAAGGGCTTTTTGATTTGCCAACCGTGCTGAACAACTGCGAATCATGGGCTGATGTCCCCTTTATCATCCTGAAAGGTGCAAAGGTCTTTGCCTCTTTTGGCACAGAAAAATCTAAGGGCACAAAGGTATTTTCTGTGTCTGGGGCTATAAAAAACATTGGGCTCGTCGAGATGCCCATGGGCGTGCCACTTGGAAAGGTTGTGATGGATGTTGGGGGAGGAGTGCGAAACGGAAGGCAACTAAAGGCTGTTCAGACAGGCGGTCCATCAGGTGGGGTTGTTCCTGCCTCCATGCTCGATTTGCCACTTGATTTCGAAAGCCTTCAATCTGCCTCTTCTGCTTTGGGTTCAGGTGGGATGATAGTACTTGATTACACGACATGCATGGTATCGCTTGCGCTTTATTTCGTTCGATTCCTTCTGGACGAATCGTGTGGCAAGTGCACCCCTTGCAGGGAAGGCTTGGTTCAGATGGAAAAGGTCCTTTCAAGGATTTGTGAGGGCAAGGGGAGGATGTCGGACATCGAAAAGCTAAAGGAGCTTGGTGGTGCAATGAAACTTTCGTGCCTGTGCGACCTTGGGCGCTCTGCACCAAATCCATTGTTTGCCACATTCAAGCATTTTTACAACGAATATATCGAGCACATACAGGAAGGATTTTGCAGGGCTGGACAGTGCAGGGATTTGTGTAGTTTCAACATCAAGGAAGGCGCTTGTGACGGATGTCATGAATGTGTGCCGTTATGCCACAAAGGGGCGATTTTTGGGGAAGAAGGCAAAGTTCATTACATTGACAAGACTTTGTGCGATTCTTGCGGGGATTGCCTTAGGGTTTGCACAAGAAATGCCATTGTGGTTGAAAAGCCAATAGTCAGAAAGGCAATGGAGGCATAGATGCCAGTCGTAACCGTAGATGGGGTGAAGGTCGAGATAGAAGAAGGGAAATATGTCCTCGATGCGATAAAGAAGGCAGGGATTTCTGTCCCTGCACTTTGCCATCACCCAGCATTGCCGCCTTTTGGGGCGTGCAGGCTTTGCATTGTTGACATCTGGAAGCCCTCGTGGGACCCAGACTGGTTCAGGCTTGTCGCATCTTGCCTTTATCCTGTCGAGGAAGGGCTTGTTGTCTTTACAAACACAAAGCGTGTGATAGAAGCAAGAAAGGTTGTCCTTGACCTTTTGCTTGCAAGATGCCCAAACACCCCGCTAGTCAAGGACCTTGCAAAGGAATATGGATTGGAAAAGACCACATACGATGAAAGCCCAGAGCCAACAGACTGTATCATGTGCGGGCTTTGCGTCAGGATTTGCGACTATTTGGGGATGTCTGCGATTTCAACTGTGTTTGCTGGGTTCAGAAAGCAAATAAGCCCTCCGCTCGATAAAGAGCCCCCAGAGGCGTGCATTGGTTGCCTTTCTTGCGCACACATCTGCCCTACGGAATATATAAAGTTCGAAGAAAGTGGCGACAAAAGAAAGATATGGGGGAAGGAGTTCGAGATGATGAAATGCAAGCGTTGCGGGAAGGCGTTTGTGACTGTGGAGCAAGTGGAATGGGAAGTGAAGAAGGGCAAGGTCCCTCGTGATTTCTTCGAACTTTGCGATGCCTGCAAGAGGGAAGAGATGAAGGATAAGGTTTTGTCTTTGCAGGTGCGGGTGTGACATGAAAAGACGGATATTCCTTGTCGAATCCCAACTTTGTATCGGATGTGGAAAATGCGAACTTGCATGTGCCTTTGGTCACGCCTTGATGGGAAGACCAGGCAAATCGAGGATTTCAATATTCAGACTTGGCGATGAAAAGGGTGTGCCCATTGTTTGCCTCCAATGCCATGACCCTGCGTGTGCAAATGTGTGTCCGACCAATGCCCTTAGAAGAAACAAGGATACCCTTGCCATAGAGCTTGTGCCCTCGCTTTGCATCCGTTGCAAGATGTGCATATCCGCCTGTCCTTTCGGTAACATGCACCTTGACGATGTTTTCAACCTTCCTGCAAAGTGCGATTTGTGCGGTGGCGAGCCAAAGTGCGTCCCCTTCTGCCCGACTGGATGCCTGAAATGGGTCCCTGAAGAAAAGGTCTTAGCCCTTTCAAAGGATGCCTGATAGGCAATCTTTTTTGATGAAGAAGGCGCTTATACTGTTGCTAGCGGTTCTCGCATCAGGTTTGATTGTCCTATTGGCACTTGTCGCTATTGAGTTCTTCGAGCCTTTGAACACTGTTTCCTTCTTGCCCCCACCAAAGCCCTTTTATATGAAAGGCGCAGTTCCAGAGGTCCAAACAAAAGACATCATGGGACAAAAAGAGGTAGTGGATGGGGAATCGAGGGTGCTGTTTTTTAGGGGAATAAGTTTTCCGATAAAGAAAGGGGAAGAAGCGGATTTAGAAGTCTTGGAGTTCGCAAAAGATGCAGGGATAAATGCTGTTAACCTTATGGTTTCGTGGAAGGATTTAGAGCCTTTGCCATTGAAGATTGACCTTGATTTTGTTCTTCGCCTTCGCGAGATTGTGCGCAAGGCAGGGGAAGTTGGGCTTAGAGTGGTAATATCCGCTGATATGTTTTTGGAAAATCAAAATATTCTGGATGCTGTGCCTTTATTTGCCATAAGACCCAGGCGTTTTGGATTGAGCCCAGATTTCTTGTGGAAAATAAGATTTTTGCAAGATTTTCTGGAAAACAAGTTCACCCCAGATGACCTGACTTTACAAGACCATCTGATTTCAGTCTTCGTAAAACTCGCTGAAACCTTGCAAAGGGAAAGGAATGTTCTTGGTTATAGTCCTTTTTTGTCATTCGATTTGCCTTCTTCTTTTCTTGAAAAGACCTTATTTCCCAATCCAGAAACTTGCTCAAACGCCCTTTTGGATTTTTATGAAAGGTTCGCTACTGCATTGCGAGCAAAGGACTGGGACGCCATCATGTTTTTCGCGATACCAGAAAGTGCGCTCAATGCTCAGTTTAGGCGTTTGGAAAACGCAGTTTTTCTTGTGTCCCCTTCTTTGCCTTGTTTGGAAAAAGGGGATTGCTTTGTTCTTCTAAAGCCCTTTGGTCTTTTCATTTCCAGGCGCACACAACAAAAAGTTCCAACAGAAACATTGCTTGACGCATTGGAAAGCATAAGACCATCGGTCTTATTTTTCGACCTGCCAGATAATAAGCACTGCTCGGTTTTCAGGTTTTCAAGACCTTACCCACAAAGTGTAAGTGGTGCAATGCCAAGATTTTCGGTCAAAGATAACACCTTTTCCCTTCGTTTCATCGAAAGTGGCAATCTATATGAATCCAGAGTCTTTATTCCAGATCACTGGTTCGAAAAGGACGAAAAGAGCGATGCCCCACCATTTGTCGTTGATGTCTCTGACGGGGTGACAAAGGTTGAAGGAAACATCGTAATCTACAAGCACAGAACCACTTCTTCAGAACACACCTTGACCATAAAGCGCTGGGGCAACCGCCCCTTGCCAGACCCGGTGAGGGATTGCGATAGTTTGTGATGGCAAGTCATGCCCCGCTCCTCTGAGCCACGAGAGCTCGCAGTTTTCTGATGAGATTTTCCGCTTTTAGATATTTGCTTTATCGTTAGTCGCATTCGCTTTTCCATTTGTGACATTTATTTGTTCGTTTGAGACATTTGTTTGTCCATTTGCGACATTTACTCGTCCATCTGCGACATTTCTTTCTTTGTTTATCGTGTTTGTTCATCCATTTGTCACATTTGTTCTTTCGTTTGTCGCATTTATTTCTTGGTTTGTCACATTTGTTTATCCATTCGTGACATTTGCCCTTTCATTTGTCAAATTCATTGTTTCGTTTGCGACACTTGGTGTTTCGTTTCCGACTATTATTCTTTCCTTTCTCACATTTGTTCTTTTATTTGTGACATTCGTTGTCCCGTTTGTCGCATTCTTTTGCCCGTTAGTCACATTTATCGCGCCATTTGTCATGTTTGTTAGGGCACAGGTCACATTCATTCGAGCATTTGTCGCATTCAGGTTCATATTTGTGACATCTATATTCCCCCTGGTCAGATTCAAATACCTGTTTGCGACATTTGGGTTCCCGTTTGTCACATTTAGGTTCCTCTCGGTCACATTTAGGTTCATGTTTCTCGCATTTGGGTTCCTTTTAGTCACTTTCAGGTTTCCGTTTGTCACATTTAGGGTTCTCTTAGTCACATTCAGGTTTCCGTTTGTCACATTTAGGTTCTTGTTTGTGACAAATGTTGAACACTTCAAGACTTTTTGTTCAATGATTTCGACATTCGGGACCGCAATATCCATAGAAAGCTGTCTCCTGTCAAGCAAGCGCTTGATGAAAAGCAAGCACATCAAGGCAGATCGGGCTGGTCGCAGTAAGGACGAGCTATGCCTCGCCCTTACGAAGGAAAAACCAGGACAAAGCGCAAACAAGTTTGCGCACTCCAAAAGATGCCTTTGGAGTGCGTGTGGCTTGCCACCGCTTTGTTTCTATCGTTTAGTCGCTTCGACCCAATGGCTTTTCTTTTATTGCCCTGAACGACCGTGCATTCGAGGTGGGGCTACCGGCTAAAGATGCGACCGTAGACACCCCAACTTGACCCGTCCTGCCCAGAGCTTTCCCACACCACCACAAACCTACCATTAGGAAGCGAGGTGATGGATGGAGACCACTGGTCATCTGTCGTCCATGTGTTCACCTGGAACTCACAGCCAACCATGTTACCACAACGATCAAACCTCTGACCATAGACACCCCAACCTGAGCCGTCCTGCCCATTCGGCATAAGCTCGTGACCGCTCTGCCACACCACGACAAACCCACCATTAGAAAGCGAGGCGACAGATGGATACCCCTGGTAATCCACCTTCCATGTGTTCACTAGAAACTCGGAGCCAACCTTGTTACCATCGGAATCAAACATCTGACCGAACACACCCCACGATGAGGTATCCTCTGGATATGCGCAGTCAAGAATGGGGCAACCGCTTTGCCACACAACTACAAACCCGCCATTAGAAAGCGAGGCTACGCATGGAGCCGACTGGTCACCTGTCGTCCATGTGTTCACCCGGAACTCAGAGCCAACCTTGTTCCCGTTAGAATCAAACCTCTGACCATAGACACCACTGTAATCGCCGTCCTGCCCCGTGCACTCGCCTGTCACACATCTGCTTACCCACACCACCACAAACCCACCATCAGAAAGCGAGGCGATGGATGGGTTGTTCTGCCAATCAGTCGTCCATGTATTCACTTGAAACTCAGAGCCAACCTTGTTCCCATTAGAATCAAACCTCTGACCATAGACACCGTAACCTGAGCCGTCCTGCAACCAGCTTTCCCACACCACCACAAACCCACCATTTGGAAGGGAGGTGATAGATGGAAACCGCTGGTCATCGGTCGTCCATCTGGTCACCTGAAACTCAGCCCCAACCTTGCTCGCATTAGCATCAAACCTCTGACCATAGACACCCCAAGATGAGCCGTCCTGCGGAGTGCATCCCTCCCACCTGCACCCGCTTTCCCACACCACCACAAACCCACCATCAGAAAGCGAGGTAATGGATGAAAACCACTGGGTATCCGTCGTCCATGTGTTTACCCTAAACTCGGAGCCAACCTTGTTCGCATCAGCGTCGAACCTCTGACCATAGACACCGTAACCTGAGCCGTCTTGCCCATAGCTTTCCCACACCACCACAAACCCACCATTAGGGAGCGAGGCGATCGATGGCCCGCTCTGCGCATCTCTCGTCCATGTGTTGACATGGAACTCTAAGCAACCAGAATCCGTGCAACTATCGGATGTCCCAGAGTTTCCACCGTCACATCCCCCACCCTCGTCCGCGTCAAATATCCGGATCTCGTCCCCAAAAGAAGGCTCTTCTGTTGCATCGCTTATGACCTCAGGGCCATCGAAAGGCTCCTCGAAAGAAAGTTCTTTATCCATGTCCCCCTTTACACCATGCGAAGCCCCGCTGCCTCGACCACAACTAAGCATGATGAGAAGCACTCCATTGACGATGCTTGCTTTGACCTCTGTGACCATGACTACCTCCCATCAACGACCATAGCCGGAATACCAAAAGCTCAGCGATGTGTCAAGCACTGCTTGTCGCTGGGCTTACAGATGGTCGCCACCCCTACCAGGGTCCAGGTCACCTTGTGTGAAGCTTTCCGTCGGGCCCTAGGTGCTAGACGCGATGGCAAGTCGCCCCCGTAAGCGCCTTTTTCAAAACAAAGCGCAAGCAATCTCCTTGAGCCCTTTATCTTACATGAACCACAACACGGCAAAGGGGTTCAAGGTGCCCTCTTTCCCCTCTTAGAGCGGGGGCTTTGGCAAATGCTGAGGGTGAAGACAATGCGTCGTTGCTCACCTTGAAAGACACTGCCTCTTGGAGGGCTACAATAAGGTCAAGTCGCACTGCCTCGCCTGGCTTGAAAAGGCATGACACAGGGCTATTATTCGTTAGTTCCATAGTTTTTTGATAAACCCCCCTCAAGTCCCTCTGGTCTTCAGAACCGATCTCGACCCTTTGCCCTTCCTGCCCTAAACTCAAAATCGCAGAAAACGGGTCAATCTCGAAAAGCAAACCCTTTTCTTCCCCAAACCTTGCTTCCTTTCCCTGATAGTCCAAAAGCCTCCTCCCTCTCTCACGGTAGTTGAATGGGATGAACAACAATGTCTCTTTCGCATGTGCCACCCCAAGCATAGCGACTGCATCAGACACGGATAGCATTGCCTCGAGAAGCGAAGAAAACTCCTTCCAGGTTGTATCCTTATCAGCAACCACAAAATAGACTTGAAGCCCGCCAATCTCGTAAAAAGAAAGCGAAGAAATCTCTTCTTTTAGCGCTAGTGCTAAACTGGATAGCGCTTGGGGCTTCCTTAGATCAAAAAACCACTTGACCTTTGCTTGAACGAACTCAGCGTCCCCCTGCAAAACTTGTTGCTTGAACAATCCAATCCTGCCAGCAGACAACACAAGCACCCAAGGAGGGGTCAGAACAACCCCTGCTTCCCTCAAAGAACTTGGCAAAACACAACTAAAAACTTGACCAGATACAACCTCTGGCAAAGGCAAAGACAAAGGCTTCTCTGCTAGCAACTTCTGGGCACTGAGACATGTGCGCCTCACCTGCATATTCTCTACCTCCCCACACTCTTCCAGCGCCTCCTTCAAAAGTTGTCGAACCTTCACAAGCGCGCCCACTCCATCCCTTGCATCTTCACCCAGGCAACCCACCATGATCTTCCCTGCCTCGCCTCCTTCATGGGCATATTGAGGGACTATGGAAGCCAGAAGTTCAGCAAGCCTTGAAACCACAACACTTAGCGCAAACTCGCTGTATTCCCCTCCACCCTCCATCAGGCTTTTCATCTTGGAAAATCCCTCACAGTCGGGCTTTTCTATATAACCAAGAATCTCTTTGGCACGGCTTTTGCCCAGATGCTCGACCAGTGTAAGAAGTTTTGTCCTGTCACCATAAAGACCAAGCGACTTCAACATCGTTGAATCAGGCGGAAAGGCAGTAAGTGCAGAAAGCCCGACCTTCACTGCCAGATCAACCGTGGTTTCTGGAAAGGCATTTGGGTCTTTCAAGACATCATTGAAAGCGGATACGCATTCTGCCTTGAAATCGCAGTTCTTCAGAATCTTTGAAACCGAGTCTTCATGTTTCTTACAAGCGGACAAAACCAAAAACAGTGCCAGATAAATACTTTTTCGAGTCATATTTCTTCCCATAGGACTTAGCCACTTGCATAAAGCAAGACAAATGATAACATGAAACAAGTTTCGTGTTTTGTGGATCATGGACAACGAAGTTCCAACAGAAGTCAAAATAGTTGTGTCAGACCTGCACCTTGGCACTGGCACAAGACCCGGGGAAGAAAATCCTTACGAGGACTTCTATCAGGATGAGAGGTTCGAGGAGATGCTTGCGCACTATTCTGAAGGGGTGTTAACAGACATCCCTGTGGAGCTCATCATAAATGGGGACTTCCTTGACCTCTTGAAGGTTCCTTATAAGGGGCAGTTTGTCACTGAAATCACCGAGGACATAGCGCTTGACAAGGTTAGAAGGTGCATCAGGGGGCACAAGAAGGTATTTGATGCACTTGCATCCTTTGTTTCCAAGCCAAACCACAAGGTCACCTACATCGCTGGCAATCATGACCTGGACATTGCATTCCCAAAGGTGCAGGCGCTTTTGAGGGCGAGGCTCGGGCTTGAGGATGGCGCTGATGCCTTGAAGTTTGTTGTGGAAGAAGACTATTACAGGCTTCCATCAGGCATCGTTGTGACTCACGGGCACACATTCGAAGAGATGAACCGCATAGAACCAAGGGCGCCGCTTATCGAAAGGGAAGACGGCACAAAGGTTGTGAACATGCCTTGGGGTAGCAAGTTCTTTGCGAATGTCATCGCCCCAGCCAAGTCAGAAAGAAGGATCATTGACCTTGTTCAGCCTTTAAGTTCCTTCATCCTTTGGGGCTTGTTTTTCGACATGAGGTTTACCCTGAGCGTGCTTTGGAGGATCATCCTGTTTTTCTTACACACGAGGGTGAAAAACATATACGAAAGGGAGCTCAACATCACCAAGACCTTGCAGATAGTGGGCGAGGAGTTTGCCTTTTACAACAACCTTGAAAGAAGGGCGTCAACCTTGCTTCGGGAATCCCAGGATATAAGGGTTCTTATCGTTGGACACAGCCACAATCCGAGGTTTCGCAGGTATCCGCAGGGTAAGATCTATGTTAACTCGGGCACATGGGTTCAAAGGGTAAGCCTTGATTTGAATAACCTTGGCACAAGCACTATCCTCACCTATGTCGAATGTACCTATTACAAAGGAAGACCGCCAATAGTGCGACTCCTCAGATGGCGAGGCAAACTTAGAACAATGGAAGAAGTTGTTTTCTAAACCTCGGCTGGTGCTTCAACCCTGTTCCTCCCCCTCTGCTTTGCCCTGTAAAGTGCCATATCCGCTGCCCTCACCAGCGAAATCTCGTCTTCTGCATGTTGTGGATATGTCGCAACGCCGATACTTATTGTTAGCCTTCCTTCAGGCTGCTTTTCCCCGCCCGGGAATGGATGTGCCTCTACAAGCCCTCTAAGTTCCTCTGCAATCTTCATTGCCTCACCAAACCCAGTTGCAGGCAGTATTATGGCAAACTCCTCCCCCCCATACCTGCAGGGAAAATCAGTTGACCTTAGCCTGTATTTCATGATCCTCGCGACTGTCTTCAGGACCTCGTCACCCATCTGATGTCCATGCGTATCGTTATAGACTTTGAAGTGGTCAAGGTCTATCATGAGCAATGACAACGGCAGTTCTTGCCTCTGTGCCCTTTTGACCTCCATCCTTATGGTATCCTCGAAGAAGCGGTAGTTATAAAGACCCGTCAGCCCATCAGTAGTCGCAAGTTCTGTAAGTTTTTTATTGGCTTCCTCGAGTTCCCTTGTCCTTTCCCTAATCGTCTCTTCCAGATGTCTTGTGTGGCTTTGTATCTCTCGTGCCATCTCGTTGAATGTCTCTGCAAGAGCCTCCATTTCGTCCCTTGTCTTCACAACCGCCCTCGCACTGTAATCACCCACCGTGAAGGCAGATGCAACCCTATGTAGTTCTCTTATCGGAACCACGACAATCCTTTGTAGCATCCAGCCCACTACAAGAACCAACAACAAAGAAATCCCCACCGAGCCCAGCAAAAACTTAGTCAGTGCTGCTCTTTGCTCCTCTTTGAGCTTGTTCAACCTCACCGCAACAATCGCCGTTCCCCATCTAATGGGCGGGTTCTTATGGACCCTAGTCATAATGGGTTTACTTACAAGCAAGAGGTCATTTTCTTCACGAACAACTGTGTCGGGTGCGCCTGCGGCAAGCAAAGAAAAAGGGTCATTCATAACCGTGCCGAAAAAACTTACATCCGTGTGCGCAACAACCTCCCGCTGGTTGTCCAAAACCGAGACAAACGCTATGTCAACAACCTCCAGGTCCTGCTCACCAACCCCAGCAACGACCGCATCAACACCCTGCTGGTCATTCTTGGACATGGGATCAAGAAGGCTTACTGCCAGCATTGCCAAAAAAGCCTTTGCCCTCGTCTCTACATCACGATAGCGTGCCTTTTCCTGTTGCTGCAAAAAGAATGCCTGAAGCCCGACCGCCATCAAGATTGTAAAGCCAAGGGCTGTTGCAAGAACCTTTGTCCTTATACTCACTCTAAACCCAAGCCCAAAATAGATACCTTTTTCAAAACAACCCTTACAGGGTCGTAGAACTGGTCATCTGTCAGGGCAAAACCAGTAATATCTAGAAGCGGTGCCAAGGCAAGCCTGCCTTCAGGGGTGGTGGTATTGAGCCTGTCCAACGCCTTATCTATGTTGTCTCGTACTGTTTTAGAAACTTTCGGGTGCACCACGACTGCGTCATTTGGTATCCGTCCTGTGATCCCGAGCACCTTCAACCTTTGTACTGGAAGCCCTTGTCTTCTTGCCTTCTCGAGCGCGCCCTCGAATGTCCCGCACGCATCTGCCTGCCCTTCCAAAACCGCTTTTATGCATTCATCGTGCGAGTTCGTAAAAACAATCGAGCCCAAATCTTGTGTTGGATGAAGATTCGAAGTCATAAGCCACGCCATGGGAAAGAGGTAGCCTGAAGAAGACCAGCGCTCGACAAGCGCGAGGCGCTTTCCTTTCAAGTCCTTTGGTGTAACTATGAGACCATCATTCCTTACCATCACATAACCACGATACATGACATGCCCAGAAACCACAATGCTCCTTAGAGGTCTTAGGCACCGCATCTTTGCCTTTGCCTGCACATAGGCAAGCGGAGGAAGCAAAGCCATCTCGAGCTCCCCTGCATCAAGCGCCGCCACAAGCGACTCGTAGTTATCGAAAACCTCTACTTCCACAGGTATCCCAACTGCCCTTGAAAGTGTGTCCGCCAAAGCCGAAAAACTTTCAACCTGCCTTAGCCCTGCCCAGTAGCCTGCAGTGCCAAACCTCAACTTTTCAGGCACGAGGGTTCCATCTTCACAGGTATTTTCCGAGATGTTTCCTTGAGCACGCAATAGCCTTGTGCCATCCTCAGAGCATCCAAGCGCAACTAGGACACTCAGGATTGGGAAGGTCATTCGTTGCAACATCTCATGTTCCTGCAGTCCCATATTAAATATCGGCAAAAGATGTAAAAAATATTAGACAAAAACGCATCGCTATGGCAATATGAATCATGTTTGATATACTTTATCGGATTCTGGAGGCTTCGCCTTGACTCTTACGAAGGCTGGCGAATACGGGATCAGGGCAATGAGGTTTTTGGCGTCTCACAGAGAGAAGAACTGTTTTTCTATTGGCGAGATAGCGAGCGCCGAGGACATCCCCATTCAGTTCCTTGCAAAGCTCATGCAAAAACTTTGTCATGCAGGGCTTGTGAAGTCATTGTGCGGAAAAAAAGGGGGATATAGGATTGCGAAAGACCCGTCCAAAATCACACTGAAAGACATCCTGTTTGCCATGGAAGGTCCTGTCTTCTTGAACGAATGCCTTGCATATCCAAAGATCTGCCGATTCAACCCTGAATGCAAGGTGCACAAGGCGTGGAAAGAAGCACAAGAGGCGATGCTTGGCGTGCTTGCAAAATGGACCCTGAAGGATGTGCTTCAAAACGGCCTTCACGAGGAACCTAAGAAAGCATCTCGAAAAAGGCAGAAAGCCTCTGCTTGATCTGTTCCAAAGACACGAGGCTTGGGTCAGCCATGTCAGCCTCGATGACAATGCCAGGCACACCAAACCTTTGAATGACCTTTTCCCGCAACACCTTCTGACCTATGGAAAACCTTTTGCACGAGCGGTTGTTGTGCAATATGAACCCGTCCGCAGAAAACTCCTTGACAAGCCGCATAAGCACCTTTTCCCTGTGGTCTATGCCTCTGTTCAAAATGATGTCTAGGTAAGCCTTCGCAAGCCCTAAAAGTGGGTCTTCTTCCACAAGCGAAGAAGATGCATTCCAAGCACCTGTGTAGGTATCCGCAACCAAAGCAACCCCATTTTCTTCGAAAAACTTGCGTAGCTCCTTGTGCGCAGGCCATATCGCTATGTTGTCCCACACAACCCTGGTCTTCTCGCCTTCAACTGCGCTTGTGCCCTCTTTCACTCTTTCTACAAGTTCCTTATAAAGCGCCTCATAAAACCACAGTGCCCTTCTTGTTCCTCTCATACTTACGATTGGAGCCATGTGGACAAACGCATCGAAACTTGTCCATGGCGCAGGTTTGTGCATCCCCATCGCAAGTATTTTTTGCCAGAGCTCTAGTGTCTGCATGGAGCGCAATGCGACCGCCCTCAAGTTTTTCAATGAAAAATCACGACCCACAAGTCTTGAAGTCGCCTGTGCGGTTTCAACCAGTTGTTCTTTGACATATTCAACCTGCGCTTCCTGTGGCTCGTTGTCAACGAAAGGTGTGTCTATGAAAAAGTAAGGGATATTGTAGTGTTGCGCGGTGATACGAAACCAGTTTTGAACTGTTCCGCATATATTGTTGCAGACAAGCACAAGGTCTGGCTTTGGGAGTTTGCGAAGTGGTGATGCGCCTGATAGTTGATACCCATAATCAGTGCGAAAATAGGAGCAAAGGCATCTGTCGTAGCCCTGTTCTTCCGCAATGGCGCAAAGATTCTGTGACAGTGAGCGAGCAGCCAAGATGGCTGCGTGATTTTCTGGGTAAAACGGGACAATGCCAGATGCAAGCAATATCTCGACGGGTGCGCCAGATGTGACCCATGCAACTTTTTTGCCAATGGCATGGGCAAACTTTGTCCACAAAATCTGGTTTCTTATGAGCGAATGGAGGCGCTTGTTTGCCTTCAGTTTCTTTTTCATCCTAGGCTCTCCAGTGCGCTCTTTAGCATGGTCTTGTTTCGCTCCAGAAGCCCCTCTCCTGAATCAACCTCGATGCTTATGGGGAATATCCCCGCATTTCGCAAGGTCTCACAAAGTGATGGCGCTTCGAAAAAGTGTGGGTCACAAAACTTGTAGATGAAAAGGATTGCGAGTTTCGCATCTTTTTCCTTAGCAAGCCCCACAACATCCGCTTGTCTTGTCTTGCAGACCATCGTTGGTCCGTGGAATCGCCTGAATATGATGCTTTTTGCAATGGCATAAAACAGGTCTTTGTCTTCCTCTACCTGCCTCGATGCCTGCCTGATGCCTGTGCAAGTATCGTCCACCGCTATTTTGATGCCTAGACTCTCTATGTCTTCGATAAACCGCACAGAAGGGATGGAAGAGCCAGACAGAAGCGCATAGACTTCATTGCTTAGAGCCTTTTTGGGCAGAGGAAGTGCCAGGAATTCGTCTGGCGGGAATATCTGCGAGGCAATGGCATACTTGTAAGCCTCTGTGGAGTCATATTCTTCCAAGCCTGAAAACACCCTGAAGCACCTCGACCTTACTTCTTGCCTTTTGGCTATTGCATCCCCAAGACGCTCGAGGTCAAGTTTCTTCTGAAATAGGTCTTCTACATCCTTTGAAAAGGACAAAAGCGCATTCTTTGCCATTATCGCCGCCTTTTCGTCATTCGCAACGATGGGTAAGGATAAAGTGAGACATGGCACATCGCCAAGTGCCTCCCTTATAACACCACAAAGCACTACCCTTGCATCGCAGCCAGATTGCGTCACTATAAGCGCTGGTCTTATTTGGCCACCAAGCAGAACCTCGAGCCATGAACGCACAGGGTGGCACACAAACGATTCGAGACCTGCCTCTGCATTGGGAAGTTCAGTAATGGGTATGTTCGGAAGCGTGACTGCATAGAAGCCAAAGGCATCAAGGATTTCTAATGGAAAATAGCATGAAAAAACCACTGCAAGCGGACGGTCTTTTCTAGAGTTTATTATCCTTGTGGGGTCTATAAAAACACCTTCATCTTCTTGCATCGGTAATCCTTTTGCACCGCCTCACCAAAGGCTGTTCCCAGAAAAAAACGACTTCCCCGCTATCCACAAAGTCGCGATATTGTAAGTCTTTCGCCTAGTTTGTCGCAACTTTTTGTCCCTGAGAGGCTTCTGCTAAGCCCTTTGAGAGCACATAACAACACTGAAATCGCAATGGTCTTCTCCAAAAGTTAGGGCACACAAATGATTACGCAATCTGGCACAAAAAGTGCTATTAGTTTGAGTGGTGGCGCGTGGGCGGATCGCCGATGCCTGCTAAGCCTTTATTTTCAAAGGCTTTTTGGAAAGGATGCCTTTTGAAGGCATTGGTGATATGAAAAAAATGCGTAGTTTTGGTCAAGACATGTCTCTTTGGTCTGTAGGAAACAACGGCTCTTGCCGTTTGTTTTTTTGCTCTTCGAACACAATGGAGGTGACATTATGAAGTCGCTTGCCAGAATAGTTCTTTGTTTGTGTCTTTTGGGTCCAGCTGGCTATGCACAAACAGTAGGACAGCCTGTGCCTCACATCTTGAATGTGCAAGGGGTCTTGCGAAATGCTGGTGGCGAGGTCGTTACAGGCACATATACCGCAATCTTTACATTGTGGGATGCCCAGACTGGTGGCACGAAGCTCTGGGACTCTGGGCCACAGAGCATTAGTGTGACAGGTGGTGTCTTCAATACATATCTCGATTTGGGCTCCACAGACCCGTTCAAGAACAGAAGCGCTGTGTGGCTACAGATCCAGTTTGGGACAGATGTCTTGCCAAGAAGACCCATTGCATCTGTGGGCTTTGCATATCAAGCGGAACATGCCGAGGTTGCTGACGAGGCATCGATTGCCTACGCCCTTACATGCACGGGATGCATAGGTGATACGCAACTTGGCGTGAACTATGCGGCGTCAACAAGCAAGGGTGGACCAGCCACAGGGCTTTCCTGCACTGGGTGCGTGGGTTCTACGCAGATCGCAGACGGGAGTGTGACATCTACGGACATCGCAGATGGGACGATAGCCACAGTGGACATCGCAAACAATGCAGTTACTACCGCAAAGATCGCTGATGGCAACATCACTACTGCAAAGATCGCTGACAGTGCGGTTACAACAGCGAAGATCGCTGATGGTGCTGTGACCTCTGCGAAGATCGCTGATGGAACTATAGTGGCAGCGGATTTGGGTGTGAACTATGCTGGTTCGAACTCTAAGGGCGGACCTGCAATAGACCTTAGTTGCACTGGGTGTGTTGAAAGTGCAGAGGTCAACTTCAACTGGGCACTTGGTGTAAGCAAAGGTGGGGATGCAGCAGGGCTTCAGTGCTCCACGCCATGTGTAAGCTCCAGTGAGGTTGATTTCAATTATGCAGGTTCAACAAGCAAAGGTGGACCCGCAACTGCCCTTTCTTGCACCGATTGCATCACTGCAAGCATGGTTCAGTTCAACTATGCAGGTTCGACAAGCGAGGGTGGACCTGCCCTTGGTCTTGCGTGCACTGGCTGTGTGACTCCTGACATGGTGAGCTTTGCATACGCGGCAGGCACTGGAAAAGGCGGCGCTGCAACGGATGTGCAATGTTCTGGGTGTGTTGGCGATTCTGACCTTGCAAACTATTATGCTTATGGTGATAGCTCTCACAGGGCTATAAACCTTGAATGTTCAGGTTGTGTTGGCTCAGGGGACATCGCTTCTGGCGCAGTTACTGATACCCATGTAGCATCGGGGATCTCTGGCTGGAAGATCACTGCTGCAACCGCTAGCTCCAGGGGCACAGTCGCACCAGGCGTCGGACTTTACATGAGTGGGGACACGATCAATGTCCAGTTCGCAGGCACAGGCTCTGCAAATACCGCAGCAAGGAGCGACCATACACACTCTGAGTATTTGGGGCAAGGTGGCCCTTACTATCTGAATGAAGGCAATAAGTTTTACTTCAAGGACAGCGACAACCCGTCAGACGACATTTATATGTGGGACGGTGGCGCTGGCACTGCAAACAATGTTTCTATCCAGTTCAGGCTCAGTCAATCAGGGGCAGCAGATACTTCCAGGAGGGTAGAAGTTTACACCGCTTCTTCAAACATCAATACGGTTACTCATGCCTTCTATGCCAACGGGAACGCCTATCACTATGGCTCATTGCAGTTAGGCGGCTCTCTTACCTGCACTGGGTGCGTAAGCTCTACAAATGTTGCTGATGGCTCTCTTACAGGCGCTGACATAGCAGACAATAGCATCTCTGGCTCGAAGATACAGACGAACACCTCGATAAACCTTGGCACAGGCACGCTCACTGCAGGCGATATCTATGCATCGAGGTTCATTGACAAGGATAACACGAGTTATCTTCTGGATCCTAATGGAAGCTCCCAAGTCTCGACGATCTATGCCAACAACTGGTTCAGGGCGCAGGGACAGACAGGGTTTTATTTCCAGGATTATGGCGGTGGTTGGTACATGACCGACCCGACCTGGATCAGGGCTTATGGTTCGAAGAGCGTCTGGACACCAGGCACGATGCGGGCAGATTCGAGCATGTATTCGCCAACATATTACGACCTAAATGATCCCGGCTACTATGCCGATCCCAATGGGACATCCCAGTTTTCCAAGGTCAGGGCTGATAACTGGTTCGAGGCTCAAGGAAACACAGGTATCCGGTTCACAAGTTGGGGTGGTGGATGGTACATGAGCGATGGCACATGGGTTCGGTCTTTGAATGACAAACCTGTCTATTCTGGTGGCGAGATAAGGTCTGGCTCAAATGTCAGGGCACCGATATTCTATGACCTCGATGACGGTAGTTACTACATTAACCCGAATGGGGCGTCCCAGGTGTCCACGATCTATGCGAACAACTGGTTCAGGGCTCAGGGACAGAGTGGGTTCTATTTCCAGGATTATGGCGGTGGTTGGTATATGACTGACTCGACCTGGATTAGGGCTTATAACGGCAAGAACATCTACACATCAGGCGGTATTCAGGCGGATGCGTGGATTCGGGCACCAATCTGGTATGACACAAACCTTAGTGGTTGTCAGCTCGACCTGAGCGGACAGACGAACTCGTGGATCATGAGTGGTGCAGATGTAATAGGCTGGAGATCTGTCCGCGGGACCGAGGCGGTCTTTGCACGTGCGTATATATCAGATGGACTCCTTGTAAGATCCCCAGGAGGGAGCTATCTCAACCCCTCGATCATATCAACTGGCGCTATCATCCCTGATAGCAATGCTACCCATGACCTCGGATGGGGTGTGCGCTACGACTGGGGTGGACACGGAAAGCACCAGTGGAACGCATGGTGGGGTATCACAGGCTACAATATATGGACAGTCTCCAGTGACCAGGAGAAGAAGGACATCAAGGACTTGTCAGATGAAGACCTTGAGCTTGTGCTTCAAAAAGTGCGCCAGGCGCGCAGCGTCTATTACTGGTTCAATCAGGAGCACAAGACTATTGAAGAATCGAGGGCACAAGCAATCGTGAAGGTAGAGGAGCTTGCACAGAAGCTTGGCACGATGACAGAAGAAGAAAAGGCTAAGAACTTAGAGGTCATGGAACAGAAGTTCTATAGACCGATCCCTCACCTTGGCGTCATCGCAGAAAGCCTGCCTAGCGAACTTCACCCTGGCGGACGAACCCCTTACATGTATTCACTTGCTGACATGGACGGTTTCTTGCTTGCTGCAATAAAGGCTCTGGATAAGAAACTTCAGGATAGAGAACAAAGACTAATAGACCTGGAAGAGAGGGTGGCATTTCTAGAACAACTTCTGGTCGATCAGGGAATCCTGAAATAGTTTGGAGTGCGAGGGGCTTGCCCCCGCTTTGTTTTGAAAGCCCAGGACAAGGCGCAGGCAAGCCTGCGCAGTCCAAATACATTTTTGGAGTGCGAGGGGCTTGCCCCCGCTTTGTTTCTAAAGCCCTGGACAAAGCACAAGAAAAGTTGCCTAGCCACAAAAAACCGTGATAAAGTTTAGCTCGTGGGCTTTTGGGTAAGCGACGAAAACATAGAAAACTTCGTAAAGGATAACTTTGGCGAGGCTTTTTTACAAAGACTCGCACAGGATGCATCCTCAAGGTCTTATTTCAGGGCTAGAAAAGAGGACAGGTCTTTTGTCATTATGGTCGTTCACAAAGACCCTTTGAAAAGCGACGAGGTCGTGGACGGTGAAAGACCAAAAGAGATGCCATTCCTCGAGGTTCAAAGGTTTTTGAAGAGATGCGGAATCCCTGTGCCAGAGGTTATGGACTTTGGAAGATACGAAAATGTGATAGTGCTTGAAGACTTGGGTGATTTGACCATTGAAAAGGCTCTATTTCTTGGATACGAGAAAGAAAAACTCTACTTCGATGCCATAGACCTTATGGCAAGGATGCATTCTGGTGCTGAAAAACTGAAAGGCGAGGATTGTATCTGCTACAAGAGAAGGTTCGGGGAAGGACTACTAAGATGGGAGCTCGAGCACTTCTATGAATACATCCTTTGTGACTGGAGCGAAAGAAAACCCGATGCAAAGCATAGAAAGGTTCTGGAGGGATTTTTTGACACACTTGTGACGATGCTGACATCGCTTCCTTATGGTTTTGTGCATCGGGATTATCAAAGCAGGAACTTGATGTTGAAGGACGGCAAACTTTATGTGATCGATTTTCAAGACGCACTTCTGGGTCCTTATATATACGACCTTGTCTCATTGCTAAGGGATTCCTATGTGGAGTTCAAAAAGGACGAGGTTTTGAAGTTCGTTCAGCATTTCTTGGAAGCAAGAAAAGAAGTTGGTCTTTCTTGTTTTGACATCGAAACCACATTGCGACACTTTCACTTGCAGGCTTTACAAAGGAAACTGAAGGATGCAGGTAGGTTTGTCTATATTGACAGGGTAAAAAAGAATCCCAAGTTTTTGCCCAACATCCCAAGGTCGTTGATGTACGCAAGAGAGGCACTGGAGTTTCTTCAGGATTTCAAGGACGCCCACGAGGTTTTGAAAGAACTCTTGCCCGAGTATTTCTAAAGTTGAAGGCACTTGTTTTAGCCGCAGGCATAGGGTCGAGGCTTAGACCAGAAAGCGAGGTAGTGCCAAAGCCCTTGTGGCCTGTGCTAGGCATCGCTCAGATAGAATGGGTCTTGAAACGACTAAGGAAAGCAGGGGCTTGTGAAGTCATCGTAAACCTTTACCATCTTGGCGAAAAGATTGAAAACCATTTGAAATCCAAGGATTTTGGCATAAACATAAGTTTTTCCAAAGAAAAAGAGATTCTGGGGACACTTGGGGCTTTGCTTGCTCCTCAAGTAAAACAGTTTTTCGAGGGCGAGAACGCCTTTCTGGTTCACAATGCGGATATATTCTTGGACTTTGACCTCAGAATGCTTTTCGATTTTCATCAAGCAAATGGCGGGATTGCAACGATGCTCTTTTGCAAGGGAGAAAAAGAGGATGTGTGCGAGGTAAGCGGGGGGAAACTTATAAGCATCAGGGAAGTGCCTGAATATAAAGGTGGGGAAAGGTTTGTATTTTCGGGGGTTTCTGTGCAGACAAGCGAAGTCTATCGTCGCTTCGAGGAAGGGATAAAGGGCTGTCTTGTAAAGGACTACATCTTGCCAATGCTGAAGGAAGGAAAAGAGGTGTTTGCTTTGGTCGCAAAAGACGGGCTGTTTTTCGATATAGGGACAAAGGAAAACTATCTAGCCTTGAATAAGATGTTGCTTCCAAGGGCAAAGGAGGTGCTTTTATCCGCAGGATTCGAGCCACCAAGAGCGATAGATGATGGGGTCTTTGTTTTTGGAAATCCAAGGATAGAAAAGGGGGCAAAGATATTTGCGCCAACTTTGATATGCGACAGGGCAATAATAGAAAATGGGGCAAGCGTTGGACCATATTGTGTGGTGTGCGACGAAGCGGTCGTTCCTAAAGGGACTGTGGTGCAAGAGTCTGTTGTCTTCCCTCGAAGCGTTGCATGGTCTGGTGCCCATGCGATCATGCTTTCTTCGACCTGAAGAAGGATGCAACAACAAACAGCAAAGTAAGCAAAGAACATGCCCAGGCGAAGATGTCTCGATATCTTTGATATGGCGTCTCTGTCTGCAAAAGGGCAACTTCTGCGACAATGGTTTCAGGGTTGTCGAGGTCTGTTTCCTTCAGGATGCGCCCGACAGGGTCAATCACTGCAGAGACACCTGTGTTCGTTGACCTTATAAGGAAAAGCCTGTTCTCTATTGCCCTGAATGTGGCAAGAAGTAGATGCTGATAAGGCTCGCTTGTCTTGCCAAACCATGCGTCGTTTGTGATGTTTACAAGAAGATGGGGCTTGAGGCTTGCGACCTTCCTTGTGAACTGGGGGATTATGTCTTCGTAACAGATCATGACGCCAATAGTCTTGCCGTCCAGACCGAAACTGGTTACAGAGTCCCCAGGTGTAAGGTCTCCTGCCTCGGGGAACCATTTTTTTAGAAACGGGAAGATGTTCGAGAAAGGCAAGAACTCACCGAATATAAGGAGGTAGTTCTTGTGATATGTCCCAAGCACTCGCCCATCGCTGTCTATAAGGTGCGCAGAGTTATAGTCATGCTCGCCATCCGTTGTTATCGCCCCAAAGATGAGCGGCGCCTTGAACCCTCGCCTCACAGCGTTTCTGTCTTCAACTGGGGTTTGCGTATCAGCATCCACCAGTTTTTCTATTTCGCCCAAAGACCCTGAAGGCAAAGGCTCTTTTGACACATAAACACGGCGAACATCCTTAGACCATGGATAGCCTTCCGAATATGGGATATAGATGAAAGACCTTGGGGATTTCAGAGTTTCGATGTCAAAAACAAAGAGGACTCCGTCCTCCCGCAAGCGAAACACCTTTTTTTGTCCGACTCCAAGGACGGTTTCGAAGCCATCAGATGCAAGTGACTCAAGCGGGGCAATCCCCTTCACCTCGCTACAAACCCCGCCAGAACACCTGAAAAGCACACCTTTTTCTGAAAGCAAAAATACATTTTCCTTTGCTATGGCTACCGCTTTCAGATCCGTTTCAAAAGGGAAAGGCATTTGCGCCACACGATTTCCTTCGATTTCGAGCACAATCCCTTTCTTTCCGACCGCGACAGCCTTCCCTTTTGCTGGTGCAACCGCTACAAGGTCTTCTTGAGTGCTAGAAGGGATAATGTTTATCTGGGGCAACACGATGATTGTGCCATTGTCGCCTACTGCTATGACCTTTCTTTCGGACAACGAAGCCATAGCCCTGATGTTAGAGTTCGTCTTGCTTTCCAGAGGTTTCCATTTCCCCTCGTCCAATACCGCCAAGACCCCTTGAGCACCACCCACAAAGATGTTGTGGTGCACATAAGATACAGCAAAAAGGTCCCTGTCAATCCCTGTGGTCTCTCGATGCCATTCATTGCCATCATAAATAAACACCGCCCCTTTTGCGCCCACTGCAACACCATGTTTCTCGTCTTGAAAAGCCACTGCATTGATTTGAACTGATTCAGGTATCTCAAGCGTTTCCGTATGCTTATCAGCGCTTACCATCAGTATGTTTCTTTGCCCCGTAACCAAGGCAAAATCCTCCCACCTTTCCCTGGATAGAACACGGGTGACAGGCCAGTAAGAGGACTCTGGCCATATAATCAGGTCGACTTTATGTTCCCTTTCGAGCTGTGCGCTCATGATTTGGTGCTTTAGTAGGTTCTTGTATAAAAGGCGCACCTTGTCCTTGTAATCCATCTCTGTGCCGTCTTTGTTTTTCGCCTCTTTTTCGAATATGCCAATGTTCGCCTCCACGACCCCGACCTTCATCTTTTGAGACTTTGACACTAGTTCATCAACCTCTGGGATGCGCTTTAGGCCATAGACCAAAGAGGCAAAGAATAGAGCACCTGCCATGATTATGACCACAATGCCCCATGGCGACAAACTTTTTCCTTCAAGTTTCAAAAGCACGCAGTAGGCAATAGCACTGTTCACGAAAACAAGAAGGAATGTAAGTCCAGAGACACCAAAGATTTCGACTATCTGCGTGATTGCATGAAAATACCCTTGCCCGTTTGCGAAGAACCACGGGAAGACAAAAGGCACAAGCCATTCGAAGCCTGTATAGATGATGGGGAAGGCTAAGAACCACAAGACCTTGTGATAGTGTATTGCAAGTCTTGCAGAAAAGCCACATGTAAATGCAATTGGAAGTGCTTGATACGAGCATAAAAGGCAGGTCAAAGCCCACGCAGGGGCGTCTTTCATGTGCCCAAAGTCTTTCAGCACAACGGAAACCCAATAGAAACCGCCAAGATTCGTTACCAGACCTGCGATAAAGCCAAGAAAAAACCCGCCTTTGAATGACCTGCCACGACAGGCGATGATGAGAGGAACTAAGGAAAACCATTGCAAAGGGAAGAGGTTGAACTTTGGAAACGAAAGAAAGACAAGACAGCCAGAGACAGAAGCATAAAGGATGCCCAGCAAAAGGTGTGTCTTTTGGCTTGAACTCTTTACATCTTTAGGCATTTAGAGATCCTTTGATAGCAGTCTTCCAAGGAGATGCCATGAACAAGCAAGGTCTTTTGTCTGGAGGTCGCGCCTTTTGTGAGGGTGACCATGTTTTTTGGCACTGAAAGTGCTGATGCGACAAGGGAAAGCGCCTCGATTGTTGCCTTTTGTGCCTCTGGCGGGCTTCTGACTTCTATCACGAGTCTTGAGCACTGCACACCCTTTATCCTGGAGTGCGAGCACTTTGGCTTTACAAGGACATCAAGAACCACGCCTTTGTCGCAAGGTCTTATGAAGTTCCCATCCTGTCCGTTCAATCTACTCTCCGCCTTCGACATCGGTATATGAACATATTGCCATATCGCCATCTTTGAGCGGTCTTGCTATTACGAGTGTTCTGGAAACTATGCCAAAATCTGCGCTCTGCGACTTCAAAGACTTCTTCAATGGGCAGTTTTGGCAACGCCTTTTCTTCTTGAAAAATGCCTCGAAGCACTTTTTCCCCTTCACTTCCCTTACATCAATCCCAGCCACCTTCGCCCATGCGATGTTTGCCCGCCGAACAGTGAAAGAACTGTCAATAAGTGCTATTGGTTCTTCGAAGGCATCGAATATGATCTCAAGTTCCTTTTTTGCAATCTCCAAAAGCCTTGTCCTTTCAGATACCTTTTGTTCCAAAAGGCGATTTTGTCTAAGAAGCTCGTCCTGAAGTTCTTTGTTTTCGAGCGCGAGTTTCATCCTTTCTAAGACCTGAAACACCCCGTGGACAAGGGCATCGTTGTCCCACGGCTTTACGAAAAAGGCGTGGATCTGACCACGATTTATTGTCTCCTGCACCTTCAAGAAGTTCGTCGTCCCTGTAAGCACGATGCGTCCGCAAAATGGGGCTTTTTCTTTCAGGCGCTCGAAGAGTCCGATTGCATCCCCGTCTTCGAACTGCATCTCGCTTATTACAACATCTATCCTGGCATTTTCTAAATGCTTTTGGGCGTCCTCGAGGTTTCTTGAGGCCAAGACCTCGAAGCCTGCCCGTGCAAAAAGCCTTGAAAGGGCACGACTGCAACCCTCGTCTTCCTCGACCAGAAGCAGTCTCACAACTCACTCCCCTTCGAGGTCTTCATCATCGATGATGATGGCTCCCCTCGCATCCCTTTTCACTTGCGTAATCCCAGGAAACTTCGCCTCCAGTTCTTTCAAAGCCTTCTCTTTTTCTGAAAGTTCTTTTTTGAGCTTCTTGTTCTCTCTTTCGAGCATGAGTTTTTCAATAGCAAGTTTCACATCGAGCCTTAGTTCATCATCGTCCCATGGCTTTGTAAAAAAGCGATACACCTCGCCTTCGTTTATCGCCTTCATCGCAAGTGCTAGATCCGCATGCCCAGTCAATATAATCCTTATGGCATCTGGCCTTATGTTCTTTGCCTCCTTCAGTAGGTCCAGACCCTTCATCCCTGGCATCAGGTGGTCAGAGATGATCAGGTCAATAGGCTCTTGTTTCAAGATTTCAAGCGCCTCAAAGGGCTCCTGAGCCCTTCTAATCTCGTAACCATCAAGTTTCAAAAGCCTTTCTAAAGCATTCAAAACCCCTACCTCGTCGTCAACAATCAGGATTAATGGCTTCTTCTCCATCCTAAGCCTCGCAAAATGACTAGATAAGTATAAGATGAAATGCGGAAGTTTTGAAGTTTTCTATTGCCACCCAAAGTTCGCGAACTTCACGGATACCGCATATAGTGCCTTTTACCCCTTTGTTAACTAGAAAAAAGCTAGAAACGCGTGACTTTTTGTCACAACTCTTGTATAAATAACTCGCCTTTTTTCGGGGAAAGGGTCTATGAAGAACGAAGAGATCCGCCCGCAGCTTCTGATAGTTGACGACGACAAAGAGATGTGTAGCACTGTCGCTGACTTCTTTTCGAGGGAAGGGTTTGATGTATCCTGCGCACACAGTGCAAGTGAGGCGCTTTCATTGCTAGAAAATCAGGACCTGGATGTTGTCGTCACAGATTTAAGGATGCCCGGACTGGACGGGATGGAACTTCTGAAGAGGATAAAGGCTCAGAGACCTGATTTGCCTGTCATCCTCGTCACCGCCTTCGGTTCGATAGAAGTGGCAATTGAAGCGACAAAGGCAGGTGCCTTCTATTTCATCACAAAGCCGTTCAAACTCCGAGAACTTCATACTCTGGTAACAAAGGCTTGTGAACAGCGTCGCCTTATTTTGGAAAACGAGAGGCTCAGAAAACAGGTTCAGGGACAATACGATTTCGAAAACATTGTTGGAAGAAGCAAGGCGATGCGTGAGATATTCAGGCTTATTGACCTTGTTGCTTCTTCTTCGAGCAATGTGCTTATCACTGGCGAATCCGGGACTGGAAAGGAACTAATCGCAAGGGCTTTGCACTATAGAAGCAGGCGCGCAAACGGACCGTTTGTGCCAGTGAACTGTTCGGCAATCCCAGAGGGTCTTTTGGAAAGCGAGCTTTTTGGACACACAAGGGGGGCTTTCACTGGTGCGTACACCTCCCGCAAGGGTTTGTTCCTTGAGGCAAACGATGGCACATTGTTTCTAGATGAGATAGGCGATCTAAGTCTTGGCTTGCAGGCTAAACTTCTAAGGGTATTGCAAGACCGTATGGTGCGCCCAGTTGGTTCGAACAAGGCATATCCCACAAACGCACGGATCATAGCAGCGACCCATCGAGATTTGAAAGCGATGGTCAGAGAGGGACTTTTCAGGGAAGATTTGTATTACCGTCTTAGTGTCATCCCGATCCGCATTCCATCTTTGTCAGAAAGACCCGAAGACATTCCGCTGCTTGTTGACCACTTCTTACGAAAATGCGCTAGCACGATGGGTAAACCGCTAAAACGTATCACGCCAAGGGCTATGGCGGTCTTGCAAAGGCGAAAATGGGAAGGGAATGTGAGGGAGTTAGAAAACATCGTCGAGAGATTGGTTGTTTTGACCCAATCGGACACAATAGATGTAGATGATTTGCCTTTTGCGTTCATGGCTGAGGGGGAGGGGCTGTTCAAGAATGTGGCTAATCCAGAGGAACTCCCCCCGCTCGAGGTGGTCGAAAGAAGATATGTAGAACAGGTGCTAGAGGCAACATCAGGCAATAAGGAAAGGGCAGCGAAGATCCTTGGCATAAACAGGCGCACCCTTTACAGGATGCAAGAGCGCTGGAAGAAACAGGCAACGGACACATTGAAGAAGGTTTCTTCGAAGGGATAGGACAAGTCGCCACAAGGGCTGCGTTTGCATTACCCTTGCGGGCTAATCTTCCAGCGGACGCGGTATCGTTTTTTAGTGCAGAAGGGTGCCTGATTATGGCTGGGACTGTGCCTTCTGGGCGAGCAACCCCCCAATGCTTGCAATAGGAAGGCTTAGTTCTGCATCAATGACACGCTCGTCGTGGGCACCAAGACAAAAAGCGATGAAAGAGCCTGCTCCAGTAGTCTTCGATGTGCCCTCAAAGAAGGGGTAAATCTTGCCTGCAAGGTCAAGAAGTTTGTCAAACGAAATATAGCCAAACATTGATACCCTAAAGTCCTTGTTCAGGAGCGTGCCTACAATCCCACCTGTCCCAAGCCCTCCTGATGGAACTTTCGAGATGTCCCTTGCAAGCACGAAATAGCCCTTTTGCTTTCCAAAACCAAAGCCGAGCTCAACCTTATCCCCTACGAACTTCTTTTGCGTCTCTGCCAGCGCCTTGTAAGAATCTGGCACTTTTTCCTGCACGACCTCGATGCTTAGGACATCCATCTTCGCACCCAACGAATCCTTTGTGCTCAACGACAGGTTTATACCGTCCTTTGCAAGAACAGGCTTTAGACTGTTCAAAAATGCTGTCATGTTCGAGAAATCAATATCCTTCAGCACCTTGTCTGACCCTGGCGCCTGTTTGGCTAAAGCACCAAAACTGGGCAGTAACACACCCCACAGGTCATGAGTTACCTTTTTCGCCTTGTCTCCATCCTTTACCCCAGTAACCAATGTCATCGCAATAGGAAGCCCCTGATCCTCGTAAATGCCAAAAGCAGAATCGCCTGTCTGCAACTCTACAAGTTGCGCCAAAAGGCTATTGACCTTTTCCCCTTCTTCCTGTCCAAGCGAAAGAAGTTGCGTAAACCATTTGAAAGCCACGGTCTGATAGGTCTGGAATATGGATGGGTCAATGTTCTGTGCAACGACCGCCCAGGCGTCTTTTGGCAGGTCTTTGTAAGACTCGAGCTTTCTGTCCTTCGTCTGCAAGACGAACTTTTCGAGGTCGCTTTGACTTGCAACCTTTGCCCCAAAGCGCAACTTCAGGTCCTTCGAGTCATAATCCACAGCAAGCCTCAGTGTTTCTGCCTGGTCAACGAACTTCTTCAGGGTATCCACCTGTTCTGAAACCATGCTCTGCATGGATTGCATTGGGGAAGCCCCGCTCTCGTCCCCATATCTTTCGAGCATTGAAGCCTTGAAATCATCCAGAAACTTAAGCACACTTGGCTTCAAGTTGGACAGAGATACCTGCACATCTATGTCTGACTGAAAGTCATAGTTCTGGAAATCTTTATCGAAGAACTGCTTGGCAATGCCAAATGCCTTCTCGTCAAAAGAGAAAGCAATGAAGTTGCCGAATGAGTTGGCAAATATCACAAGCCCGTTGGGGGTTGTATAGCGCCATTCGTTTTGAGGCGCACCAGATGTCTTGTCATCAGGCAATGCCTGCAAAGCACTGTCCTTCCCTTTTGTTGGGAACAAAAGAACAAGCGGTCTTTCAAAGGTCTGAGGGTCGAGAATGATGACCCGAACTGGTTTCGAGCCGTCGAGCCATGCTAGATTCTTCACCCTCAATACCATCCCCTGAAGCATGGCTGGGATTTGTGCTGCAACCATAGGCGCCTGTGCAGGGTTGAACTTCGAGACAAAATCACCCGCCATCGCAACAAAGCGGTCGAATGATTTTGTCCCTGCAAACCCCACCACTTCCTTTGGAAAAGCGACACTGCCAACATCCGCAGCAATCTTGGCTGTCTCGACTTTTGCCTGCTCTTTTTTCTTGCAAGACGCCTGAGCGACGAAAACGCACAAAAGATAGATGCAAATTCTGGTCATTAGTTGCTCCATAAGAAAGTCAGCAAAGGATAGCGCACATTGGTTGGATTGTCCATAGCGATTTTGTTTTCCAGTGTGCCTCGCTACCATTTGTCAAAATGAACCTTGCTGATGTCGAACCTATTTGCTGGAGATTTTTCTTCCGCAGGGTAACCAATGCTCACCAAAGAGATGGGCAGGATATGAGGCGGCAAAGAAAACATATCTTTCACCTTTGCAATCCTTTCTGCCCTCGGATAGATACCTATCCACACAGCACCAAGCCCAAGGGCATGTGCAGCAAGCAAGATGTTTTCAGTCGCTGCTGCGCAATCAAGGGCGCAGTATCCTTCGATTTCCTGGATGTTTTTGTTTGCGCACACAAGGATTGCCACAAAAGCCTCTCGAAGCATCTTTGCGTAGGGATGCCATTGTGCTATTTCGTTCAAAGTCTCTCTCCTTTGTATAACAAGAAACTCCCACGGCTGTTTATTTCTTGCTGATGGAGCAGCCATTCCAGCACGAAGCAAGGTCAGGGCCATCTCCAATGGAACTCTTTTTTCCTTGTATTTCCTGATACTTCTTCTTGTCATAATAGCAGTTATTGCATCCATCGAAACCTCCTAAAAAAGGGTCAACTGCTTTTCCCACCTGATGGGGTTCGCTTCAACCCCCCTTTTTCTCAATACCACTATTGCATCGTCGTTGCGGTCACCAACCAGATACACTGTTTTTGCCTGTGATAGGGCAACTAGTTTCAAAAGAGTTGAAATATCTGGATAGCCAGAAAGGCAAATCCCTTCGTCCGCCCCAAAACTCTGTCTGGCTTCTTTGTTCATAGCCATGCCTGAAAGCCAGATAGTCTTTTTTGAACACTGAAGATTCTTTATGGCTTTTGATTGCCTGAGATGATCTGGGTAGATAAGCACTTGTGAAGGGGCAAGTGTGCTCTTGAAAACCCTAAAACTTCCAGTGGCGAAACCGACTGCATTGAACGCCTCACAGATACGAGCAATGGACGGATGGACAACCACATCGAGTCCATTATCCGATAAAATCCTTGTCACCTCCTGTGCCTTTCCCATTGGACTCGTAAAAAAAACTGGGTTTTGCCCTGACGCTATCGAGTCTTTGGCGCTCGCCACGATCTTATCGTATAACTCTTTTCTTGTGCAAAAAGAAAACTCTGAAGAACCGTATGGAGTTACAACCACAAGCAAATCCGCCTTTGGCACAACCGACTTTTCCCACAAAGTCGCTTCTAAAACGATGCGATTCACCAAAAGAAATCTCTTGTTCTCGATTTCGCCCAGTACGACCGATGAGCCTGGCATAAACCCAGATGGATGAAACGAGAGTCTCAAGTCACCCACTTCCATCGATGAACCATAGGGGAGCATCACGCACTGGAACGCAGGTCTAAGAAAGTGCAACAAGAAGTAAGTCTTGTCCGTGCAAATACCCCTTTTGTGACGGTGCGCATTCTTCACCCTCGCAGATGTCAAGATGGTAATCTCACCATAACGGACACCATCAAACCAGATGGGCTTACCAAGAAGTTTTATACCCCCATTCCATTCGAACATCGCCATCCTGCACCACAGGCAAATAGATATAAAAGTCTGTCCCTGCACCCTCGATACTCTTTACCTCTATCCTGCCGTTGTGTTCTTCGACCGCCCTAGCCACGATCGCAAGCCCAAGTCCTGTGCCATCGGGCTTTGTCGTAAAGAAAGGCTCGAAGATCTTGTCCATATCTGCTTGGGGTATGCCTTGACCAGTATCCTTTACAGCGATGACCACCTCCTTTGCGCCATCCCTTTCCACCAAGCGCCCTTCAAAGGTAAGGACACCACCTCGAGGCATTGATTCAAGGGCGTTCCTTGCGAGGTTCAAAAGCATGCGCTGGATTTGCGCCTCATCGCCCTGAAAAACAACCCCAGGCTGGATATGTGTCTTTATTTCGTATCCGTCAAGGTTCCTTTCATTCTTCAAAAGCATTATCACCTCTTCAACGACTGCCTTCAGGTCCATCTTACACAACTCCCCCCTCTTTGGTCTTGCATAATCCAAAAGCTCTGACACCCACTGATTTAGTCGCCACGCCTGACCGATGACTATGTCTAAGGTCTTCCGTTCTTCGTCATCAAGGTTTTGAGACATCTTCAACATCTGGGCAGATGCGGAGATCGCTGCAAGTGGGTTTCTTATCTCGTGGGCAAGCACTGCTGCTAGCTTTCCAAGCGTCGCAAGCCTTGCCTCTGCCTTCATCTTCTCTTGCATCTCTTTGAGCAACGAGATGTCTTCTATCGCAAGTATCTGCCCCGCGACCTTTCCATCCCTAGAAATAAGTGGAGACACGGTGACCATAAGGTGTCTTGTCCTTTGTCCCCCCACAGTCTTTTGCACCTCGAATACTGTCTTCCCTTTTTCTAAATGTTCTGCCACCTCTGGAAATATCTCCTCAATAAGGCGCCCTTTCGCTTCTTGGTCAGAAACCCTCAAAAGCCCTTCAGCAGCCCGATTCATGTGCAAAACCCTGCGATCCAGTGTGCAGCTCACGATCCCCCCTGCAACACAGGCAAGGATCGTCTCGTGAAGTTGCCTTAGATCATCCAGAGTCACCTTGAACCTTTCCCTTTGTTCCTCTGTCCTTCTTAGTTGCTCCCCAAGAAAAGATGCAAGGATACCTATTGCCACAAAACCAAGGGCATTCACACCCAATCCCCTTCCCATAACCGCCAGTGGCGAGAACGGCAAAAAGTCTAGAATCAACCATGGATAAGTAAGGACCCTTGCCTCGTAAAGCCCACAAAGCCCCAACAAAACAAGAGACAATGAAACAGCAAGCACTGAACCCCATCGTGCCAAGACTATGCTGGAAATGACAATGGTCAAAGAAAAGAAGAATGTAAAGGCGGATTGTGTACCTCCTGTGACTAGAACTATTATTGCAGAAAACAGAGAATCCTGCACCACCATTGCGACAGCAAGGAGTCGCAGATGAAACATCGTCTTCGAATACTGCAGTAAGGGAAAGTAGAGGGTGGAAGGGACCAGCCCCAGCGCCCCAGTAACTAAAAGGACATTCCGTATCGTCTTCAGATAAGCAAACTCGGACCCTCTCGTAAACAAGAGGGTCGCACCTATCAGCACCAATAGCATCAAAACCCTAAGCGTTGCTAAATAGGAAAGGAGTCTTCTATACGAGCGCAACGCTGGAGGGGATTTCAGCTCTGGCGGGATTACATCCGCAAGCCTTGCTGGGGCAGATGGTATTCCTGTCGAAGGCATCTAGAAATAATCTCTATTGTCTTGCAAGGTTTTCTGCCATGCCAAATATCGGGAGATACATGGCTACGAGGACAAATCCAACCATGCCTGCAATCATGACCATGACTAGTGGTTCTATGAGCCTTGTGAGCCCATCAACCGCAGCGTCAACCTCGTCGTCGTAGAAGTCAGCGATCTTGCTTAGCATCGCATCGAGGGCGCCAGTGGACTCGCCGACAGAGATCATCTGAACCACCATCTTTGGGAACACACGAGTTTCTTCTAGCGGACCAGCGATGCTCTTACCTTCTGCGACCCTTGCACGGACATAAGCGATTGCACGCACTATGACCTTGTTTCCAGAAGACTTGGCAGCGGTGTCAAGGGCGTCTAGTATCGGAACACCGCTTGCCACAAGCGTCCCGAGTGTCCTTGTAAACCTGGCTATCGTCCCCTTTCTTGCCAGATCTCCAATCACAGGGATCTTCAATAGTAACGCATCCAATATGTAGCCGCCCCTTTCCGAGCGCCTGAATAGAACAAAGCCTGTGACCAGGGCAGCGAGTATCAGGATGTAGAATGGCAGGTTTCGCACAAAGGTGTTCGACAGATTGACGACGAACTGGGTAAGGGCTGGCAACTCCCTGTTACCCACACTTTTGAAGATAGAAGCAAAGGTCGGCACGACCTTCCAAAGCATGATGCTCATGATACCTGTCGCAAGTATCAAGACTATCACAGGGTATGTCATTGCCCCTCTGATCTTGCCACGCAGTTTCATGCTTTTTTCGAGGTAGATGGCGAGTCGTTGCAAGATCGTGTCGAGCACACCACCCATTTCGCCTGCAGCCACCATGCTCACGAAAAGCTCATCAAAAGTCTTTGGGAATCTTTTCAGGGCATCGGCAAGCGTCGAGCCCGTCTCGACACGAGCCTTGACACCATAGACTATGTTCTTGAAGTTCCTGTCTGGCTCTTGCGCTGCCAGGATGTCGAGGCATTGCACCAAAGGCAATCCTGCGTCTATCATGGTAGATAACTGTCTTGTGAACACGACCAAGGACTTCAGGGGCACACCACCAAGGCTTGGCAACCTGATCTCGATCTGACCTATTGACCGCTTTACTTTCGTAGGTGTTATCTGCATTGCCCTGAGCCTTGCCTGAGCCTCCTCGAGCGAAGAGGCATCTAAAACCCCGCTCTTGAACTGTCCGTCAGCGGTCGTGCCTTCCCAAGCAAACTTAGCCATAAAAAACCTCCTCGCCCTACACCACTTGGGCCTGCGCAATCATCTGCATGAGCTCCTCCAGATCCCCAGCGCGTGCAAGGGCTTCTTCCTTCGTTATGAGCCTTTGCTGCCACAGTTTGAACAACGCCTGGTTCATTGTCTGCATCCCGAACTTTGCTTGACCCATCTGCATCTGTGAATAGATCTGGTGGATCTTGCCTTCCCTTATCAGGTTTCGGACAGCAGCGTTGGGCACAAGGCATTCCACTGCCAGAACCCTTCCTCGACCATCCAACCTTGGCAAAAGTTGTTGACACAGAATACCCTCCAGAACGAAGGACAACTGTGTCCTGACCCTCTCCTGCTGGTCTGAAGGGAAAAGGTCCATGATGCGGTGTATCGTTTGAGCAGCGCTGTTCGTATGCAATGTGGAAAGCACAAGGTGTCCCGTTTCGGAAAGCCTCAGCACTGTTTCCATGGTTTCAAGGTCTCGTATCTCGCCCACAAGAACCACATCAGGGTCCTGCCTCATCACATATCGGAGTGCATCTCTGAAAGATTGCGTATCGGACCCGACCTCCCTTTGGTTTACAATGCAATTCTTGTGTTGATGAACATATTCTATCGGGTCTTCAATCGTTATTATGTGCCCTCTCCTGCGCTGATTTATTGCGTCAACCATCGAGGCAAGGGTAGTTGACTTTCCCGATCCAGTTGGACCAGTAACAAGGATAAGCCCCCTTGGTCTATCAATGAGCTGATGGACAATTGGGGGAAGCCCCAGTTCTTCAAAGGTCATGATTCGATTCGGAATCTGTCTGATCGCACCTGCAACACAGCCCCTTTGCCTGAAAAAGTTTGCCCTGAACCTGCTCATCCCTTTCCACTGGAAGGACAAGTCTATCTCGTTGAACTCCTCGAACTTCTTCTTCTGCGTTTCTGTAAGAACAGAATAGCATAACCTCTGGACATCAGGGGGGGTTAGAGGTGGCATCTTCACAGGATACAAAGACCCGTGAATGCGCAAAACTGGGGGACTATACGCAGTCAAATGCAAATCTGACGCACCTTTGTCCACCATGAGCTGCAAAAGGTGTTCGAGCTCCACATTTTGACTCGAGATGAACTTCGTATCCTGCTCCATAGGGGTGTATTTCTTGACTTTGCTGTCGAAATCGTGCACTTCCTTTTCCCTCAACTAGTCAGCCCTTGTAACTCTCAAGACCTCCTCGATCGTGGTAATACCTTGCTTCACCTTTGCAAGACCTGATTGCCTTAGCGTCTTCATCCCCTGTCTCATCGCCTCACGCTTGAGCTCAATCGAGGAATAACCTTGCAAGATTGCCTCCTTGAGCTCGTCTGTCAAAGGCATGACCTCATAGATAGCTATTCTACCCTTATACCCAGTGTTGTTACAGTTCTTGCAACCCTTTCCCTTCATGGGCTTGACGGTGTGTGCCTCTTCTTCAGAAAACCCTATGTCCATTAGAACCTGTGGTGACACCTCGACTGGTTCTTTACATTCTGGGCATATCTTTCTGACAAGCCTTTGGGCACAAATAAGGATCAATGAAGCAGTTACCAAAAATGGCTCGACGCCCATATTCAGAAGACGATTGATCGTTGAAGGGGCATCGTTCGTGTGGATTGTTGATAGCACCAAATGCCCTGTGAGCGCTGCCTTTACCGCGGTCTCGGCGGTTTCGAAGTCCCTTATCTCACCGACCATGATGATGTCTGGGTCTTGCCTCAAGAAGGCTCGCAGTGCAGTGGCAAAGTTGAGCCCTATCTCTTCCTTCATCTGAACCTGATTGATGCCAGGCATGTTTATTTCCACGGGATCTTCAGCGGTCGAGATGTTTTCGCTTGGTCTGTTAAGTTCTGTGAGCGCTGAATACAAGGTCGTTGTCTTGCCAGAACCTGTTGGACCTGTTACAAGCACCATGCCCCAAGGCTGATGGATTGCATCCCTGAAATGGCGCAGTTGTTCTTCATCGAAACCGAGCTGGGCTAGGTCTAGTTGCAGGGCAGACTTATCTAGAATCCTCAAAACCACCTTTTCCCCGAAAAGGGTCGGTAGCACTGAAACCCTGAAATCAACCTCTTTCTCTTTGCCCATCACAAGCCTGATCCTGCCGTCTTGGGGGAGCCTCCTTTCAGCTATGTCTAGATCCGCCATAATCTTGATCCTGCTTGTGATTGCATCCTTTAGCCTGAGTGGGGGATTCATTATCTCATACAGCACCCCATCGAGCCTATATCTGACTCTGAAAGACTTCTCGTAGGGTTCAAAGTGTATATCAGATGCCCCACGCTTTACAGCATCAACCAGCACCATGTTCACGAGCCTAACCACTGGTGCCTCTTCTGTCTCTCTTTGGAGCTCGGCTATGTCGATGCCTTTTTCTTCTCGCAAAAGCGCTATCTCTGCCTCTTCCTCTATACCCTTCAAAACCGCTGCATAGTCTGTTGCGCCATAATATCGCTCGATTGCTTTCTTCAACTGGGATTCGCTTGCCAGCACCACCTCGACATTTAAGCCTGTTAAAAACTTGACATCGTCCATCGCGTAGATGTTGCCGGGGTCGCTCATTGCCACTATGAGCGTGTTGTCTTCCCTGCTAATGGGGATAAGTTTGTGACGCTCCGCGACCTCTTTGGGCACAAGACTTATGACCTCGGGCGGTATTTCGTATTCGTCGAGATTTACCGATGGGACGCCGTACTGTCTCGACAAAAAACTTACAAGGTGGCTTTCCTCGACATAGCCAAGCTTTGCCAGGGTATAGGGAAGTCCCTCTCCCTCCTTCTGCACCTTCTTTGCCTCGTGCAGTTGCTCGAGGCTTACCACCTTTTCACGCAAGAGGATCTCCCCAAGTTGGCTCTTGTCGAGTTGCGCAGGCAGGTGTTCAGATTTGTCGGATGGCTTGTTCGGGTCTTGTGGCATAATGAACCTCGTCCTGAAAACCCAAGAACCACATTGAATTATATTTTACAGGACACGATAAGTCAAAAACAGGCTATCTTCAAAGTCTGTCCCGAGTCCCTTTTCGCACGATAATATTTGACATTTTTTCTGTACACAGCACCCCGCAGTTTCTGAGGATTGCACGGAACGAACCAAAGCGACACCGACCCCTAAAAAGTCCTCTGCGCAGGGCGGTCTTTTTCTTGGTCCCAGTATGGACTGAGCCTGCGCAGGTTTCGGACAATCTCGGGAAACACATCTAGCACTGCATCAATGTCTTCTTCTTTTGTGTATCTGCTAAGGCTGAACCTGACCGACCCGTGTATTGCGGTGAACGGCACAGACATTGCCTTTAGCACATGCGATGGTTCCAAAGAACCAGATGTGCACGCCGAACCAGACGAGGCACAAATCCCTTTTGCGCTAAGTTGATAAAGCATCGCCTCGCCCTCCACATAGTGAACCGCTATGTTCGTGGTATTGCATAGCCTTGGAGCGTTTCTACCATTTATCTCGATATATGGGATTCGCTCAAGAAGCCCATTTTCTAGTTTGTCTCTAAGCCTGCGCACCCTCTCCTCTTCGCTTTGTTTTTCCATGGCCAGTTTGCACGCAGTTGCAATGCCCACAATATAAGGCACATTCTCTGTTCCTGCCCTTCGTCCTCCCTGCTGATGCCCCCCAATAATCAAAGGTTTCACTGGGGTTCCTCTCCTTACGAACAAGACACCAATGCCTTTAGGTGCGTGGAGTTTGTGCCCAGAAAAAGACAACAAATCAATGTTCTTCATAGAACCACGAAGATTCAAAGGGAGCTTTCCAGCAGACTGAGTCGCGTCGGTATGAAATATGATGGAGGGATCTGTCTCTTTTGCAATCCTTGCAAGCTCGTCCACAGGGAAGATGACCCCAGTCTCGTTGTTTGCATGCATTATGGTAACAAGCAATGTCTCGTTAGGTCTAAGAGCCCGCACATATTCGCGCATGTCCAGCATTCCGTCCCTGTTGACGGAGAGATATGTCACTTCATATCCCGAACGAGCAAGGTCTTTGCATACCTCGAGCACGGCTGGATGCTCCACTGCAGTGGTTATTATGTGGCGCCTCGTTGGATTCGCCCTTGCAACACCATAGATCGCCATGTTATTGCTCTCAGTCGCGCAAGAGGTAAAAAGTATTTGCTCGGTATTACCTATTCCAAGAAAATCTGCTATTGTCCGTTTAGCCCGATTTATGGCGTCCCTCGCGAGCTTTGCCACATCATACATGGAGCTAGGGTTGAAATAAATATCCGTCAGATATGGCACCATCGCCTCGAAGACCTCCTTGGCGATGGGGGTCGTTGCATTGTTGTCTAGATATATGACCTTGTCAGGAACCCTGTCCATCTGTCACTCCCTCCTCAGACTGCAATCACCTTTATCCTTTCGTCTAGTTTTTCTTTCAATGTCTGCTCGACCATCATCTTTAGTGTCATACCAGCGCCCAGACACCCCGCACAGGCACCTCTAAGGTGCACATAGACAAGATTATCCTTGATATCGACGATCTCTATGTCACCACCGTCCTTTCTAAGCATGGGTCGAACATACTCTTCCACAAGCCCTTCAACCCGCTTTGCAAACTGATACGGGGACAGTTCACCTTTTGGCACGAACGCAGGAGTTCTTGGGGTTTCGACCGCCCCCTCCTTCCTTCCCCATGTCTCATCAAGTAAATCCTGCAATCCTCCAGGTGCATGATGGCAACTACCACAAGCGCCTCCAGCCTTCGTCGCATTTATGATGTCCTGTATTGTTCTCAGATTCAACTCTTTTATCTTCCTTCGTAAATAAGGCTCAGTCAAAGAAAAGCACTTGCACACAATCCTCCCTTCGTGCTGTTCTTCTGGAGTAATATCCACGCCTAGCTCCCTCAGGTCAACCCCCCTCTTTTTCGCCCAATCGAACACTGCTGCCTGAAGCGCCTCTGCGCCCATCACAGAACAATGGATCTTCTGTGACGGCAACCCCCCAAGGTATTTGACGATGGTCTGATTGTCTATCTTCAACGCCTCTATAGGTGTGTAGCGCTTTTCCTCCAAAATCGCACACAAGGCCTCGGATGAAGCGATCGCAGATGTGCACCCGAATGTTAGATACTTAGCCTCCACAATCACATCCTTCGTGGGGTCGGTAGGATGCTTTTCAACCCTGAATGTGAACCTCATCGCATCCCCACAGATGATTGACCCGTGTTCACCAACCCCATCAGGGTTTTCTACCTCGCCAAGATGCGTGCCAGGCTTTCCCTGCACAGCGTTCATGAAAAGTTCCTTTGTCTTCTCTGAATATTCCCAGGCCATTGCCAAAACCTCAAAGCACCTGAAGGAAAATATCGTTCTTTTTTCCGATGTGTCAAGGACTTGGCGCGTAATTCCCGACAAGAAGCCCACTTATCAGTTCCAAAAGTTCTGCCTTTTCCAAAACCTTCATTGGGGGAGTATGAGATTCGATTCCGCATCCACAGCGCCCTAGAAGTGGTCATGCGAAGTTTGCTTGGATACTTAGGTATTGTCGCCTGTCTGAACCTGCGATATAATGAATACTGTCCGCTTTTTCAGGAGCCAATATGAGAGCTGTCGTTTGCCTTTCAGTGCTTTCTTTGTTTTGGCTTTCGTGCGGTGGGGGTGGGGGAGGTGCGCAGTTTGACGAGGGAATAGGCAAACCCGAGGTGGAGGTGATAATAGTAAATGAGTTTGGGTTGGAGGAAGGTCCTGAAGCGACCACTGAAGGTCTTCCAGATGTCCCTGAAGGCTTTGATCAAGCGGAAGAAGAAACTCGACAAGACTGTCCTGGTGCACCAGGGTGTCCTTGCAGGACGAACAACGATTGTTTTTCATATCCATTTTGTCTGGAGGCATGGCTCGACTATTTTTGCATGTATCCATGCGTGGAGGACAATGAGTGCCCTTCTGGGTACAAGTGCGTCGTGGTTGCAGTATCTGGTCAGGATACGATATTCGGATGTATTGATGCAAATACAACCCTCTGCAAGCCATGCACGAGCGATGCGGATTGTGCGAATCAATACATAAAGGGGCAAAATCTTTGCCTGTCTTTTGGTGAGATTGGGTCATTTTGTGGTGTTGAGTGCCGAGGGAAGGCGGACTGTCCTGAGGGTTTTGATTGCATCTCTGTGCCTTATGGGAGGGGCGAGGTATGGCAATGCG